>QDKV01005194.1_pt1 | contig 33248 bp, 40 predicted proteins | sample 1861101 | NCBI WGS metagenome assembly QDKV01 (sample SAMN04275158, study PRJNA302643) | Fungus metagenome, whole genome shotgun sequencing project. | isolation source: fruitbody | host: Mallocybe terrigena | place: Sweden | collected 2013 | reverse complement strand
AATAACGGAAAAGGAACCAAATAGGATAGGATAGAGAAATATAGAATAGTTGGGATTCGTACGGGTATCTTTCAACAGCACTGGAGGCTCAGGTGAGGTCTAAATCTTGTCACGCTGCTTATATATGAAATTTTGTAGGGAATAGAGTGAGAGGCAACAAAATTGAGAGTGGCCCATCAGGGATACTATGCACTGGGCAAGGAAACCCCAATTGGCCTGCAGAAGAGAAGTCGAGAACGCGATTTGTAACAGCCCGGCATTCATTAAGTCCTCCAAAAATGCATTTCTGCGGACCCTCAGAGCAGATGTTGTTCTTGCGATCACCCTCATCGCTTTGCGGATTTTGGTCCACTCTAGAGGTAGCGTGGATAAGAGGTGTGAGGGGACACAGCTAGCTTGAATATCATCATATATCCATCGGGCAATGTTCCAGTCCAGCTACAGAGTCCAAATGGGAGTAGATCTTCGGCCAACGTTGTTCGCCATTATTGGCATTCCCAGTGCGAGATCTATGTTGCCTTAGCTCAGAAAGGGCTAGGATAATACAGTTGGTGACCGGCCACTGCATGAAATACAAGGGCAGGGCCGCTAACTGAAAGTCGTCCGGGTGACCGTTCGTGTGTGATTACACCGAGTTTTATGGATACAAACCTCTTGGTTGTGATGCTATGAAGGGTCAACCGCTGGACGAAAAGTTGATGTCATTCTGGATCAGAGGAACACTCTACTGATACACTGGTACGTCACTTAGCCTAGCTTCCTGAGCTGGTGCCAGACGGTTCAAGCAGTGATACCCCATAATAATCTACCATTGCACCAAAGCTATATGGCTGTTTAACTCCCGAAGGAACTCCAAAGGCGTATGATACTTAGTTACATATGGCCAGTCGAATACTGTGTAAAATTGTATCAACACCTCTTTTATCGCCAGTGATACATTAAATGCGAACTTCCGATTTTCCTCAATAACGAGGTATTACTAAGAAAACGAATCATGTATGCTACGTGTAAAGAGTGTCATATAGGAAATTAAAACTTTAGGAGTGTGGTTTTAATTAGTATAAACATGGACAATGCCCATTGAAACAGAGAAAAGGAAATTTATAAAACACTTGGGGCAAAGCATGCATCATGCATAAACAGCAATATTGCGCCGCTTCATCCGCCGCACAATGTACTCGTCGTCTTCATCATCCGAATATTCCTCAACAGCGTCTTGTATTGGGTTTTTAGCACGAAGTTCAGATTCAAGTTTACGCAAAACACGTAAGTTCGAGACGAGCGACTTAATGAAATCATTCTATAATTAATTGTTCGTCAGTTCCTTTCAGAATGTCGTGCCTGTACGAATATAAAAGGATACCTTTGGTAACGAGACTTTTGGACCTTCAACTACCTCCTTATCTAGTCGTTTCTTTATTCTCGTGTGCTAAAATTGACTCCTCAATACCACACAAAAAGAAAACCATCGAAATGAGTAACCTTCCGCGTCTCAGTCTTCAGAAGCAGATTGAGATGCTTAATCCACAACTGCAAGTTAGTTTCTTGTGGCATCTTCCGTTTTATACCGGACTTAATTTGCATCGAATTTTTTTCATAGACACTTTCGTCGTCAGACTCAGAGTCAGGGACAGCATACGACCGTACAACAGTGGCTGATCGTCGCGGACGCTTTCTGTCCCCGGAAGGCGACGTGCTCGGGGGCGATAGGTCTCCTTCCACAGATTCTGTTTTGACCACTTTCTGCTTCGCCGACTGACGGATTGCCCTTGAAGCTTCGGAAAGATAATCGTCCTCGTTGAAAAGAAACTGCGCGCCAACTTGGATGGCTTGCCACAAGTAGTAACTCTGAAATATTCAATTTAGTCGTAGAGATTCGACATAGGAAATAATGGCCTACCGGAGTCCGGCCCAAACGCGCGAGGAATTGGAAATGTTTCAACGTCAGCGGAACATACGAAGAATTGTTACCTAACGCCACATCTATAGGTGTTAGATAATGATGCAGTATCTAGATATATATATGGTCAAAACACAACAGAATTGGGCATAAAACAGTATGGATATCATACACTGCTATTGCCATTGATAACAGCATGCGTCATGAAGACTGCAACTATGGCACTCCTAGGTCCATACTGAGTTTTGGCCCATTTAGCAATATGCAAGGCATCTAAAGATGTTATTAAATTAAATGTGGGGGTAATGATGGACATACCATGGGGGTACCAGATTTTTCCCGACAGATCCGTTGGGTAGTAAAAAAGGAAATTCCTCCTCCGTGATCGAACCGGGACGGATTCGTCCTGGCGAATCATGGTAGTCAATGTTTCTTGAGAAATTTCGCCCTGTTCATAGAGTTAACCATTTCATCATGAAATGTAACACGGAAAAAAAATTACCAGATCATCTTCCGTTTCAACATTTTTGTCTGTGGATACAGCCCTTTCGTTCGATGCAAGATCCAACCGCGAAGGTCGATCATTTTCCAAGTCTACTGATTCCGAATTTTGTTGCTCGGGCATAAGGCTTTCCGGTGTATGCACTTCCCCGGCCCCCCACGCAATGAAATCCCGACTCAGAGCCGCTCTGTAGGGCCCACAATCCATGTCATCCTCCCAAGAGGGAATATCTGCCATTTCAACCTGATATTTCGACAGTACCCCATTATTTATGACGTTTTTGATGTTTGGAAAAGTATCGCAAAGCCTTCGCACCAGTTTTCCCTGTGCAGACAATCACTATTAGTAAGTGAATACAGAGATTATAGAGACAAGATTCACTTTGCAAGAAATTTCGAAACATTTTACAGCAACTGCGGTTGCTAGTTCTTCAACTGCAGATTCCGTCATTCCCTTCGACCCGTCCTCTTTGATGCCGATCTCCTCAGAAGCGAAGCTCACAAGAGAAGTAAATTTCTCCACGAAAGGATTCACGAGAATATTGAAAATATCTCTTCTCGTGATCGGCATCAGACCCAAGCCTTCCAGCTTTGCGCGAAGCGCCGTCAAAGACACGTGTAAGTCGTCGGCCGAAATGAAAACTACGATCAGCATGACCAGACGAACAGTTGGATCGGTTGAAGGGAATTCTGTGAATAGATGCAGAAGAACTTCGCCAGTGGAAGCACTACATATTGACCTAGTAGTCAGGAAAGTCTGCAAATAGTTTTACTATAGAGAGGTAGAGTGATGAAGTTCATCTCACCCGTAGTAAATCTTCCACAAGTGTCCTTGGGATAAAATCAAGCATTTATGTCACAACAAAAAATGGGAATACGTACGATAGTTCAAAGCGGAGATCACCAGACTTGTCAAGCTGCCTTAAAGCATTATAACCAACCTCATTGGATTTTGCTTCCATGCAAACTTCGGCTGCAATGGTGCGACTCACGAACATTCTGCAGGGGCTATTACGAGTGTACGGGATCAAAGCGGAAGGTAGAAGCATACACTGGATCGAGTTTACACAGTTCGCGCACATTCTGCGCGACGTCATCTGCATGCAAATCTCCTGTGCTTGTAGGCCGTTCAAACATTTTCCTGAATACGAAGTCTCGATACTGCTCAAGCTCAGCCAAATATTCATCTTACACGATTGAAAATATCACCTTGTAGTCCATAGAAAAACCATTGGCAACGGCATATGGTAGCAGTCGTGGTTCTATCGCCAAAGCAAGAGGGAATTGCGGCGTCAAAGGATCCTGTTCCAAGGAGAGTCAGACAAAGTGGGAAGGCGCATGTATGGAGCTTACTCTATGGCAGAAGGGAATAAACTTGAAAACGTTCAATGATTCAAATCAACGTCGTAAGTAGAATGATATGCACCTTGTATATCTCCATTAATGTCTTAATTGTCTCCCAAGTAAAGGTTTTCGACTGCGATGAAACTCTACCCTCCTTTAAGAAGATCGAAAAAACGGACCCGTCATCCTCATTCTTTGATGATCATTAGAAATGGTTGTGATGGCAGATCGCGAAGGCTCACCCTTCCGCGTGGGATCTCACCGTACCTCTCTTCCGCGATCTTCATGAAGTAAAGGAAGACGCGTAGTGAGACGCCCCGCACCCATGGTGACTTAACGAAATGAGACTGCGTATGAAAGTAATGATGTAGAGCTATTTGAATAAGATAGCGGGAAAGCTGCGCTCCGCTTGACAATAGGATCTACACATGTGGCACGGTGAGAACTTTCGGAGATGGTCGCAAGGCTGAGTAGGAAGGAAACACGTACGTCGAGCACCCGCTCGTTGAGAAGTTTCCCTCTGCCCAGCGCATAATACATGGCTTCTATTGGTCCATAATGAATGAGAAAATAATTTGCACGGACGTATGGATCCTGCGAGAAGCGGTAGAAGCGTCGAGAAACCATGGCCAATGGTCCGGGGTCCGTTAGTTCATAGAAGATTAGCTGAAGGACTTCATCTGTTTCTGTTGTCAGAAATGGTTGTCCCAAGTGGCATATACACAGAGACGCACCACAAAGACGTTCCATGTTTTAGTAAACAAACACCTGTCTGCCTTGCGGTGCGCAGGAGGCAGAAGTGCTGGCAGGGCGAGGTGTCAAATAATGGTAGGAGGCGTTCAAAAGGAAGCGGAACGCCTGTACGTTATGCCACACAGACTCGGTAAAGTTCAACTCTAGGTGTTCAAGTGTGATGGTGGTACAAGTCCAAGAGTTCGGTTAAAGTTTCGGACGGAGTCGAATTATTTTAGCTACTTGACTGCCAAATAGGGTAAATTAGTCTAGCACCGAAACATGGCCTCTCTCCTCAGAATGTCCCCTTGTAATTCATCCACCACAGCTGCAAAGGTAGCCAACCATCCCTTCTCTGCAAACTTGGGTCAAACGTATCAAACTTTGACTGTTCCAACCGCTTGAGATGGTTTGACACCGGAACCTTGATTAGACAACGGTCAGCACAGAGATTTTCACCCCAGTTTAACATTAATTACACTTACGCCGGCTAGAAAAACTGGCATAATCTCTTTCGGAACCTTGTTTTGATATTCTTCCGAGTTTAGTAACATCGAACGCGCTGTATGTACGTGGTCATGAGCTAGAGTCGCAAATTCGAACACAGCGTCTTCAATTCCGCGTGCTTCAGAACCCTTTCGGAATACCTCTTCTTGAACAACACCGTGTTTCGATGTAATTTCCGTAGGAATTACCAAGCGGCCTTGTTTCGCGTGGTACGGAAGGGCTCGAAGGAGTGTCGAAAACGTTTGAGCAATGCCGAGGTGGGAGGCCGCGTGTGAGAGTGTTGAGGACGATAAGGATAGCAATGTTAACAAAAGGTAAAGGACAGTACACGAAGTTGACTCGGCATGCGAAGTTAATGAGTCTATTGTGAGGTGTGAAGGTGCAGTCAATTCAGCGTCCTATGAATTTCTAGAGTTCGACGCATGTCTTGCAGCTATGTGAATCTTACCCTAGCGTCTACGATCCTTTTAAAGTGATATGAAGATATTTTGTGACGTTGAGATGTTTCATATAGGGCGAGTGCAATGGGGTGCTTCGGTGGCCTACCCTAGGCGACATACACCTCGCTTCACGTAACCTTGCGCGACAACTTTAAAAGTACACGCACATCCTTGATACTGCTCACAGCCTCCCGCCAAAATTGCATTCTCATCTTCCCAATCATAGCACTTGAAGTATGATCTTGTATTGTTGCAAGCTCAACCTATGATCAGCGATGAATTAATTTCAAAGTTAAAAACTGAATTGAGTTACCTACAGAGAAAGCTTTGACAGCGAAATATCCTCTCCGAGCATAAGAAGGGTAGAAATACGAAATAAGAAAAGACTCATAATCATGTTTCCGGACCAATTCCCTGCAATAGACGTGTGCATCGTTTGGACCAGCATTCAATGACGGGTTTGAGGCAAATCCTCGTCTTGTTAGCTGGCCCAATCTCGACAGCAATCTGGAATGAGTCGTATGACACCCCCTGAGGCTGTTCACCACCCACATGAGGTCGCTGTCCAAAGGTAAATTCATCATCACCATTTGGTCCCTACCGGGCCGTTGATTAGACACCATTCAACGCTTAAGCTCCTGAGTAGCATATGGTTATATTACCGCGTAAAACAGAATATAGAAAATCGACACTGCCAGGCGTCGCCAATAAACTACAGATCCAGCGATGTAAGGGACATAAATGGAATGAAAGAGTGACGAGGAAAGACAGAGTTGTTACAGACAAAAATTAATGAATCCAGAAGTCGAACAGACGGAAAAAGTAGCAATTACAAAACTGGAAAGAACCTAAGGTGATTGTGCATATGTTTTACCCTGGTGCCTGTCTTTACGGAATCTTCGCCAGAAAATGAGGAATAAAACAAGTAAGAATGTAAATCCTGCAATGACAGCTATGGCGATTCCCACTTTGGGCGCCCAGCTTGGCACTCGGGAAGAATGGCCTTCTGATGATTGAAGGGGAGAGATGGAGGGGAAAGACGCGTTGTAAGAGACGAAGTCAATTCCAAGAGCGCGTTGGCCTTGGATATCGGTGATGCTGAGGACGAGTGTATGATTTCCGTCTGTTACGTCAGCGCGGAATAACTCCACTATCGGCAAATAAGCAAGTGTCTTATTGGTGATTGTCAGTATTTGTGATATTCCATCGATGGTGTAATTGGCAGTAATGTTTTTCGGTGACGTCGAGTTGTACGCCATGATTCCATACACCGCAACTGAGGTACCTAAAGATAGGAGGTCAGCTCAGTATTCCAACTCTACGCGGAGACATAAATTGTATACCTTCGAATTGGAAGTTCATGGTATCACCCACTTTCGACGTCCAGTGAGTCGTTTTGTTGTAAAGCGTTGGAGTGTAGTCGAAGGATGCAGGATATGGTGAGGAATCTGACCAACTTCCGGAAAACACCATAGAGCTATCGCTGTCATCCACGGTGATCGATTTGCCAACCATTGGCGTCGAATGGCCTGCAGTTATTGCCAGATAGTCCAAAGCGGGCATGGCCTTGAGGGATCCCATAGCATATGTGATGGTGTGCGACCCATCAGAAAGTAGGGGTGAGTCGTAAGTACCGTTTCCTGACTGAGGAATGAAATCCCCGTCATCGATTTTTACAGAAAAATTTGAAGGCTTGGCAAAGGAAGCAGCAACATGGACACCCGTTCCTATGGTCGAAAACGTTGAGCGCTGTCTAAATTTCGCGTAGCACCACCTAGAAACTCACCATTAAAAGAGTATTGGAACCAGCCAGTACCGCATGTCTCGTTCTGAGGTGAAGTCCAGGTATCTTTGTAATATGAGCTAGAAACCTTCTGCTTCAACGACGGGCAGAGGTATTTGACACTAGCATCTTGATCGTCAACAAAAATGGTAGCAGTCTTAACGGGCATGATGGTGATGGTGGTGGATAAAGGAAAGTAGGTCAGCTGAAACGCTGTGGAGTTTATGGGTAAATTTGAGGGTAGAATAAAGAGCGAAAGAGAGGTTGAAACGTGTGAAAAATCCAACAATACAATGCAGATTAGGTGACGATATTTTCGGGGGCTTTAAGTTTGAGTTGAGATGTCACAGTGCTGTGACAGACGCACAATGTGCAAAGAATTACCGACGGCAAAAGACAAGCAAAAAGGCGTACTATGTTATCTAGAACAGCAAAGGACGAGTAGTACGAAGAGAACCAACTAACGAAAATCTCATCACTGAGGAGCCAGCAAGTTTCATTTGTGCTCCACATTGGAACCACAGCCTAATATTGCCATATTCCTCATCATTATTACAACGTTTCAATTTTGGGAGCTCCTCTATACATTCCACTGTGAAGGAATGATGATCAAATGATCTCCAGATACGCCAAGAGTTTGGCGGTTTTGTACAACTTATGAAACTCTGCAGTTTAGAGTGTCAAAGGTCCTTCTGAATTGCTCAGCTGTCTTACCCGAGACCTCAACTCAATACCAATGTCAACTGCAAGGTCCGGGCTTCAGAAAGAGGTCTTGGATCTCTACCGAAGGTGTGTCCGTCGATAACGCGCGCGTTTGATGCATTGACCTTCTACCCATGTTAGGGCTCTCCGAATGATTAAGACTAAACCCACAGAAGCACAACCGAAGTTTCGCCTGTTGGTGCGATACACCTTCCACTCGAACGCAACAAAAGTGGCACCTCGTAATATTAGTTATATTGAACACTTATTGCGAAAGGGCGAAAGGCAACTAGAGTCATATGAAGATCCAGCTGTCAAGGACTGCTGGGTATCTGAAGAAATGGTCGCATGGCATAACGAAAGACCCTCTGACAGGGAGTGCGACAGAATTAAATTACCCTCACATAGGAAACTTTGAATAGATCTGCATTGCTCTGACCTTCACATCCATGCTGAATTGTTTATATCACAAACAAAAGTACCATGTCAATCTAAATTTATGACATTGCATCAAGTTTCGAATCAGGTTCTGAATGAGCAAGGTCTCGTCGTTGGGCTCGATAGATTCTTGCTTTTGGTCGTTCTTCTTCCTGCTGTGCACGTTGGAATTCCATAACTGCTTGATCTGCTTCGTCTACGATACGAGCCTTCGCAGCAGCCATCTGTTGTTCCGCAAGTTTGATGGCCCCTTCATAGGCCAGACGTCGCTCGCTGAGCACAGCTTTGATGTGAGCCATAGTCTTCCGGCACTAAAAGAACAATAAGAATTTGAAAGAAGGCTTAATATGCGAATTATTGAACCAACATTGCGAACTTTCTCCATTGGTACTTGTTGGTCAACATTTGCGACTCCCATTCTTCGGGCCTCTTCTTTTTGAGTCGCCAAAAGGTTCTGTTCTCTGGCAGCAACGTACCAGAGGGTGTGCAAATCTTTAAAACTTTTAAGACGGAGTTCTGACGCTTCCCAAGCTCGTCCTACAAGTAGAAACTCATGAAACTATCAAGACCAGAGACGTGCAGGAGCATCCTTACCTGAAATCAATCTCCCCTCTTCTGGAGACTCAACCACTTCATACCTGTCTTCCCCAATGAGATTTTCTCCAGTTCTACGCCTGAAAAAAGCATAGAGGCCATGGTCCTCCCTCACAGGAACACGGTTATTTCTTGGTAGTTTTGTAGAGGTATTTGTCGGAGTCGAAGATTGAGCTTTCGGCAAACCAGTGCGGGGAGGTTGGGAGGTTGAGCAGGGACAATTTCTGCAAGTGACCGTGATAATGGCCTCAAAATTCGTCGAGAATAAGCTAGCCGGAGGGAGGACATAAGAAAAACGACTTGGTCTCGTGACCAATGTCTGTAATCGCGTCTTTGACTCGGCGTGTCATTCTATCTCAGGCTCTTCCTTACTCATTTACCAACTCTTACTGAGGATCTCACTTGTGTTGCACTGACTATACGTTGAATGTGTAAACTCTCTATCAGCGCCCTAACCATCTAGGCTTCCCCAATGGCCTGTCTCAACAAGCTTGCAATCAGAGGCATTCGTTCCTTCGACGACAAGCAAATATCAATAATCGAATTCTTTTCACCTGTGACCGTTATAGTCGGACATAATGGAAGCGGAAAGACAACTATCATTGAATGTCTCAAATACGCGACGACAGGCGACCAGCCTCCCAATACGCGCGGTGGCGCTTTCATTCATGACCCAAAGATGGCGAACGAGAAGGAAGTCAAAGCTCAGGTGAAGCTTCGCTTTCATGCCGCGAATGGAACGAGGATGCTTGCTGTCCGCAACTTGAGTGTAACCGTGAAAAAGACGTCTGGCCTAACTATGAAGACACTGGAGAGTATATTGGCACTAGCAGATTCGAATGTGGAGAAGGGTGGCAAGGTGCTAAGGTTTACGACTTTGTTTCCTTAATAACTAACTCTGTCATTTCAGAGAGGTGTCATATCAACCAAATGTGCTGAAATGGATGCCGAGATTCCTCAACTCTTGGGTGTTTCAAAAGCTGTTCTTGAAAACGTTATTTTCTGCCACCAAGAGGACTCGTATTGGCCTCTAGCAGAACCTGCAGCTCTGAAGAAGAAATTTGACGATATCTTTGAAGCTACCCGGTAAATGAAATAAAAAACATTGCCCATACTTGCGCACGCTCATTTTGGCCAGGTATACTAAAGCTCTCGACTCGATCAAGAATCTTCGAAAAGAGCGGATGGCGGACTTAAAGGCTGAGAAAGTCCACCTCCAATCACTCGCTAACGAGAAGGGTCACTCTGATAAGCTGAAAAAACGACTTGAAGGCCTGAGAAAAACTATCGCCGAAAAAGAAACAGATTGCGAAGAAAGTAAACGAGAGTATGATGCGATGGTTGAATCGAACAGGAAGTTTTACGAGCTCTACAACAAGTTCAGAGAGATGTACGTGAAGGTCGAGGAGCTTGAACGGAGCAAGCAGGATACGTTAAGCACCCTCCGTGAGTTGAGGTCCAAATATCGTGAAATTCCTGGTACGTTATTCTTCTTGAAGGGCAATTATGACTCCCTAAGTTTCTCCGAGGCACACTACAGGAGTTGGAGAATCGCGTCGAAAGGTTCAATGAGACTATTGGTACGCAAAAGGAGAAAAAGGCCACAGAGCAACGTAAGCTTGAGGATCTGAGTGAGGAGCTTGAGGTTGGAGTTGAAAGACAAAAGAAACTTGTTGAGGAACAGGCGAGATTAAATGCTGAGGCTGCGGTAATTATCGTCCGAATCTCGCATCCATACACTTATATCCAATTAATTTCACAGGAACAAGAACTCCGCATTCAGTCACGCGAAAAGGCTATCCAGGACATTAGCAATACATACAATATCCACGGCCTCAACGTATCTCTTGCGGAGAGAGACAGGATCTCTGAATTTCTGCAGCGCCTCGATGCATTACAACGAAAACGAAGGGACGATTTTGAGAATCTGAGGGTATTTTGAAACTTGGACTCTTGTAGTATGGTAAAGTAACCCAGTCTTCTTAGGGCGAGCTTCAATCCAAGACAGAGGACTTTCAAGCCAAATTGAGAGTTTTGGACAAAGAAGTCGAGCGCCTGAAACTTCAGAAGCAAAGCATCAAGGACCAAACCGTGAGTCCATATTATTATTATTATTATTATCCTTAGCTGATCAGATCACATTTTTCTCCAGATCGAGCGGCAGCAGAAAATTAAACAAGCGGGAGACATGACAGAAGGCGTAGAGTCCGTTTCGCTGTCCATCGGTACACTTGCCGTCGAAATACAGGCGAAGAAAGAACGCTTGGACAAGCTCAAGGCCTCTATTGCTTCTGCTAAATATGACGTTCGCTTGGTTGAGTTCACGAAAACCGCTAGAGCCTTAGAAGATCGACGGGAGGAACTCAACAGTGAACTTCAGTCGTTGACCCTTCAGGCTGATACGAGGGCAAGGCTGGACTTAAAGAGGGCTGAGGTGAAAACAAAGTCGTTGGAAACCCAGAACACGTGAGTTTGACAAGCCGGCCAACTGCACCCTTTTTCTTTATTAACTCGTGCAGTCTGGAACTTTTCAATAAGAAATTCAAGGCAATCTCTGGTCGTGAAGCTGTTGAAGAATCTGCCGAAGAAGAGGTCGAGCGACTCTATCTGTAAGATTGCCTTTCAGTGATCGCCTTACTTAGTTGAAGGATTTAACGTTACCCCAGGGAGAAGGAACGCGAGCAATCGAAAGTACAGACCGTCTACAAAACTGCCAGCGGCAAACTTCAGAAAGTCGATGCGGATCTTAACCACGTCACTACCCAATTGAAACAGAAAAAGACTGAACTCAAAGGTGACGTTTTAATTATGACATTTCTGAATGAGATGGATATCTCTAAATGCGTTTAAATCAGGTCTCGAGAACAAACTGAAAAGTGAATTAGAAGGGACCCCGCTGAGTCAGAAAATTCAGGACACGATTGAAGAGATCGACTTGCGAAAGAAGTGGGTTTTAGATTTCACCGGTTGATATATCCTGACAAGCACCTCGCCCTTAGAAACATAGCGTCGAGAAGCGTGTATGAGGGTATCTTGAAGGAAAGCAAGAAGTCGAATACCTGCGCCGCATGCACGCGACCACTCAATACTCAGGAACTCAGGGTTTTTGAGAAACATGTGAGTAAATATCTTCGCCTACAAATCATCCTTCTTGCTTACGTCTCAAACAGATACATCAGATCATTGACCAAGAGTCGGATGCAAATTACGATGAATTGATTGAGGAACTCCCGCAATGGCAAGAAGAACTCGAGAGACTGCAGAAGCTTCGACCAGCGCAGGTTACTCATGACACGCTGAGAGCGAAAGATATTCCCAACTTAGAAGAACAGATAAAGCAACAAGAATCGCTTCATCCTGAAATAAGTCTGGAGGTTGAACAAGTCTGTATTTATTGATCCTTTTTTGCATGCTTCTGACAACCTTTTCCAGATTTCAGAAAAGTTGGAAGCCATTAATGTTCAACTCAGGGATGTCCTCACCCTTAAACAGCAAGCGAGCAATATTGGGCGACTTCAAAAGGAAAGCGAACGAGCAAAACAAGAAATCTCGCAACTGGAAAACAATCTCTTGTCTACGGGTTCCACGAAAACTGCTGACGATGTTCAGAAAGACCTCGGACAAATTACCGAACAGATGTAAGTTGTTCTGTAAGTTTGTTGATTTTTTTCTGAGGCTTACAATTGGACAATGTCAGTCGCAAAAACGATAGAGAAAGCCGAGCACTGAGCAACGAATCTGAACGGCAGTCAAAGCTTGGTCACGAGTTGGAGAATGACCTGCACCGATTTGAAAAGGATGAGATCGGGCTTCAGAACAGCCTTCAAAATCAAAAGCGTCTGGCCGAGGATATTGCTCGAATGAAAGAGGAAATTAGCGGTCTTCTGTCTCAGGCAAAGGTAACTCTTAACTCGCGTGGCTAATTTTTTGTATTTAACATCTATGGCAGGATGTCGACAGCAAGCTTGCTGAAACTTTTGCACCTCAGCAAGCGTTGCAGGAAGGCTTTCGACAAGCTAAGGCGATCCTTGACACAAAAATTCACCAAGCACAACAAAACACGGAAGACTTGAACCGAAGTATTGACAGGCTCAACGATGTGAACAAGAACATTGACAGGTACGAATTTAGATTCTTTGTGTACTTTTTTTTTTGACTCAAATTTGTGCAGATATGTAAAGAGTAGAAAGACCAGAGTTCTGGAAGATTGTTCTTCAGCTTTGCAGGAATCCGAAACACGGAGGAAGGAATTGCAGGCCCAGATAGAAAATGTCAGAATTGCCATTGCTGCCATTGACAAGGAAATTCACGAGAGCGGGGCAACCATGTCTAATCTCCGGGACAATATCATCGTTCGAAGGCTGAAGGAGAAAACCGAAACGATCGACAAAGAAATTGCAAGTTACGATATGGAGGAAGCTGCCAAAGCTCGAAGGAATTATGAAGACAAGTATCAGCCTGCGAAGGCTAGAGAGCAGAAGTTGAATGAAGCGGTTGGTCTTTGTTCTCCATCCTGACAAGTGCTAATATATCTTCCTAGTATCATCAACGTACAGGAGAGCTTGGCTCGCTGAAAGCTCAGATCAAGACCTTGGAAGATGATATGAGGCAATTCAAAGACATTTATAAGAAATACACCGATCAGCTGATTAAGGTCAAAGTATGTCTCTTGTTTGAAATATTTACACCCTTTAATAAGCTCCGGATACCCCCAGGTATCTGATATGGCTAACAGCGACTTAGAGAAGTATGCAAAAGCGTTGGATAAGTCAGTAGTCGTTGTCATTGTTAACTCTGTTGTTGACCTTGTTGCAGTGCCATCATGAAGTATCATGGTCTGAAAATGGAAGAAGTCAACGACACAATGAAGCATCTTTGGAATAAAACGTATCAAGGAACAGGTATGTTCAATCTCTTCCCTTCTTCAAGCATACAAAGTTACACACTCCTGAAGATATCGATGGGATTAAAGTCGTATCAGACATCGAAGGCGGTGCTACGAAACGCTCCTACAATTACCGGGTACTTTTCTCCTTCCAAAGCACTTTTTTTTTTCTTACCACACATGATAGGTCGTAATGACTAAGGACCAAGTGGAAATGGACATGCGAGGTCGATGTTCCGCTGGGCAGAAAATGCTGGCATCTATTATCATCCGTCTCGCTCTCTCAGATTCTTTTGGACAGAATTGCGGTATCCTTGCTCTCGATGAGCCGACGAATGCGTTGGATACGGAAAACATTGATGCTCTTGCTGCCAGTTTAGTCGAGTAAGCACTCACCCGTCAATGAGCGACAACCCGAACCTGCTAACTAGTTATTTGTAGTATTATCAACGAACGTAAGACGCACTCGAATTTCCAACTCATCGTTATAACACATGACGAGAATTTCCTCCGGAAACTGGGACAAGCTGATGTTATGGAGTACTACTGGTGCGAACCTTTCATCCCGTTCGTCTAGATAATCCACTCATTTGACTTCAGGCGTGTCTCTCGGGATGCAAGGCAAAAGTCTGTAATCGATCGTCAGCGGTTTAGATAGTCAAACAAGCGTTTATCTATATACTTATAGATACAATATTATATGAGGAATATCCCAGTTCTCATGTGGTCATTGCAGAATGGTTTTCGGAGATGTCCGATGTCAAAACTCAGTCGAAATCCCCATAACCCATAACCCATCATAGATAGAATTAATATCCTTCTTTTATTCCCAGCTGGTCCGAAAGCACCCAAGAGGTGTGACCATTCAGGGTATGGGGATCTGTTTCTTCCGCATCATCCTCAACTTTGACTTAATTACCATTCCTCATTAGTCGCAAAGCTGTCAAATATGCCCACTCCATTGGCAAAGGTCACAAAGTCTAGAACGTAGCAAATCGAGACAGGAAGATGGTGGCACAACTTATGCTGACCGATTGCACCCTTCCTTGCGGAAGACACCTTCAACAAGGAGATCTCAGCTTGCAGGAGCTCATTGATCTCCAACACCTCCGCAAGTGATGGGTATGCCGTCGTCGCGAAAATTGCATAGGGTGAATCCTGAAATTTCCCCTTCTGCCTTTTTGAATGAACAACACTATCTCATCTTCCTTCCGATCTAGCCACAACTTCAACCCCAACGACAACCTACTTTTATTACTTCTCGGGTCAAGCCTGGAACCGGGAAAAATACTCTTAGAACTCTAGGTGTCCGCTATTGATGCCGCTGCCTACCTTGCTTGCCATTGTCAATCGTCAACGGAACCGCACTCGCATCAATCAAAAACCGCAATAAACCTGTCCATCCATAGAATTGAATAAGCCTGGAGCCAACTTGGGTCCTGGAGACCTACCCGCTCAACTTTTTTCTCATCGCCTTTACTCAGCCGCTGGATATGTATTAGGACTTCAAAAGGGATCACAGCCTCAATTCAAACAATGTAGCTTTTAAACTCGAGCTAAAAGCTCTATATCTGCCCCCTCGTTTCATTTTCCTCGCAAGCCTAGCGAAAAGATGACGCCTCAAGCAACTGGCACAACACATCCCGATCCAGACCACGAAGCGTTTGCCCTAACACCACTCGTTCCAAATGATGACGCTGTGACACTGATTTCGGACTCCGAAATACCAGAGAAACCTACTTCTCATACGCGGACTGGAGAAGATCGAACCAACTTCTGGGCAATTTTACCACTCATCCTTCACTTCGTGGTCGTCATCGTTCTCATTGTCATTCTCCGAACCTACATTGATGGACATCATTTCAACCTGGAGGTCCGGTCCTCCAGTCCGATATCACGACCGCCATATCAGCCGGTGTTGCCGTCTATCGAATCTCTGCAACGATGTGGTCAGGTGCAATGCTTTGGCGCTGCATCTTCATCCTGCTGGGAGATGGCGGCATTTCTCTAGAAAAACTCGACCGCCTGCTAACTTGGCAGATTCATATACCACCACACCTCTTATCATCGCAAGCGCTAGTCTCAATCATCCTACTGACTGCCTTTCCTTCACCGCTGTCAGGACCTATCCTAACAGGATCTATCACGTGGTCGTCGTCATATCGCCTTGTTGTGGGATCTGCTAGTCAGTGCGTCACAGGTATACCTGGAGAGCAGTGCGGTTCAAACAACGCTTCTGTTTCTTTGGATAACACTTTGACGTCTGGTTTCGCAAGCACCGCCTGGCTAAACTCACTGGAAGATGAACGAACCATGAAACGTGTCATTGATAACATTGCCCATCTTCCAATTGACTCAACTTTGAACAATGTCACATTGCCGTATTTCGCCATCAGCAAACTCGAGTGGATTAGGGATCCAATTACAGAGATCCCTCAGACTTTGTTAGATCGTTCTGCGACTCAATTCACGGGTGATTCCACGGGCCTGTTCGCACTGATTCGTGGAAGTGACCCTCGTGTTGACCCGGAATGTTCTATTGTATCAGAAACGGAGATCATTGTTGGCATTTTTAGCAATGCAGGTGCGCCCACGCCACCCAGCGGATATCCAACCCACGCCCCATATTCCAGGCGGGCGCCGCTTGCACCTGGGCCTTGCACCTCTTCCTCTCTTTTTGGGGACTTGCCACCATACATTGGTTTCACTGCCTCAAACAATATTTGTCTGATATATGGCCGTGTTACTTATGTGGCTGGGGCCGCCGAATGCAGCGACTGTAGGATCTCTTCTCGAGTCACCGTTCAAAATGACAGTGCTCTGATGGTGTTGCCATCCACACAGACTCAGGCTGTGATAAATATGATGCCTCTGGTTGGGGACATGATGGTACTACAAAAGAATTCCCTTCCACGAGCTTACAACAACCTCAATCGATACGTCACTGAACTCCTGATTCGATCCTATGCAGCATCGTGGACACACTTCAGAAAGTCGACTAATATGACTTCGTTATCGGCCGAGGTTAAAATCGCAATTCCAACCTCACGTGCGAGCATAATGTGGTGGAGGGTCTGGGTCTGGTTTTCGCTGAACCTGCTCTTCACGCTTTCAGGACTCCTCTTCCTGGTCGTACAAAGATTGAGTGGTCAAAAGTTCATAGAAAGTCCCCAGCTTGCCGCTGTCCTTCTCGACACTTCGGAATTTCTTCACAAACGGGATCGTGCTTTCTGCAACTTTTCGTCATTAACCAAAGATGACAAAGGTATCGGTAATCTACGCCTCGTACGAAATTGGGATCAAGGGGGTCATAAGCAAGTGGAGTTTGCCGAGGAATGAAGGAGCCTACTAAGTAACTGTGTTTGCATGTTTCATGACAATAATTTTTTTATCTTGCGCGTTTTCGGGTTGGAATTTCTTTTATCCAGAAACACTATGCTCTGCAGTCTTGATGCGTATTTATATTGGAGTACTTACAACACATATCTATAAATCAGACATAATTTATTCATCATTTTGAACTCGTACTAGAGGATGGTGGGGTGTGGGGTTGAGTGCATATCATGGTTGGATCTGTTACTGTCCGTTCATTGTATGCTCCCCCGGTTCCTGTTGTGGGCGGTTCGGTTTTGTCAACCATATTCTTCGTGGCGGAGTGTACAATCGTTTTCACCAATCGGAGACATCGAACATATTTACTACCGTGGTCTAAGAGAGAACAGCTCAGCCAAACTACAACAAATGTCATTAACACCTTGGCTACCAGACACTCTACTGCTTGTACCTGATTCTATCAGTCGGAATAAATCTATTGCAAACACTTTCTTCCAAGGGGGCTCACAGATCTTTTCGAACGAGAGCTTGGCAACCATACTTCTTGACCACGACAAGGGAAGGCGTTGCGACGCTTGCTTTTGGCAGAACAACCACCTGAAGAAGTGCTCCGGTTGTGGTTGTTATTGGTACTGCGATGTCCAATGTGTGGGATGGTTTTTTCATTGAAACGAGTTACCAAGCCCATTGACGATCTCTACAGGTCAAAACTCTCACTGGGCTTTGAATCACAAACGAATTTGTCGCGTTTATAAATCTTTTGTGGCTTCTGAAAATTATAAAGCACTTCTTGAACATGAAAAACTCGATGGTTTACTGTTATCCCATACGATCGCTCAGCTAGCCTTACTCCCCTCCCCTTATGTCCCCTCACCTGGTTCGCCCGCTGATGTCTTGATGTCCCTTCTACCCCACCTATCCGGCAGCTTGCCGACCCCCAGCATATGTTCAATTCGGCCAGAACCTCCACAGGACTTTGTCGACACAATATATTCTCTCTTTGGAAATAACAACTTCGTCATCCATTCTCATTTATCAAGTATTGGCCATGGCGTTTTTCCTCTCGCAAGTCGACTTTTCAACCATTCGTGCATGCCCAATGCAGTCACAAAATACATTTTTACTCAGGGAAAATCTGTAACCATGGAGGTCGTTGCCCTCCGTGACATTCTTCCTGGAGAAGAGGTATGTTGTTTGCCCTCAATCTTCCATGTTCCTTCGATAAAAGAAACATCAATCGGGAGATATGTATTCCATACGTTGATCCAGCCCTATTCGAGACCCGGAGTAAAATACTCCAGATAAGCTATGGCTTCAAGTGCGGGTGCTCATCTTGCAGATTTTTGGATTCCATTTCACCTCTCCCCGAAATCCCAACAAATCCTGACATATCCCGCTTGACAAACGACCTCCGTGACTTTGCTGGAATTTACTTTGGCTTGAACGCTTTGCCGACACCCGTCATCGAGAATATGCCTCGCGCTGTGCAATATGTCCTTAGGGAAGATTTCATCACAATGGTTTCGGAAAAATTTAGCGAAGCATCACACGAAGGCAACTATGGTGTGGCAATCGACACTGGGCTAACCCTCCTTGCTCTTTATGTCGTCATTTACCCCCCTAACTACCCACAAATTGGCGAGTCTTCTCTTGAGTATCTTTTCATTGCCTAACGACACTTACAGGGATGCATTTACTTGAACTAACCAAAACAGCGTGGAACGCCAGACTATCTGCAACAGAACTGACTGAAGTTGGAGGACGGATACCAAAGGAACGAGTAGCATCATTCCTGGATATGACTCGTAGAATCCTTTTTCTTTATGGGCGGGAGGGAGACGATGATGGGCCCCTATCCGAGATGGAGGTCCTCGCAAAGTTGCTATCTACAGATTGAGAATCCTTGAAGTGTATTTAAACTTGAAACCCAAATGACATCGACTCGTCATACACGAGAGCCAGCAGCATGCATATGCATGATGGTTGCCTCAGACTCGGAGAATGTCGAGATTGATAAAATGCGGAGTTGGTTTGAGAGGGAACGTAGATTCCGTGGATAGAGCAGTTTGCAGTGTATCTGAGAATTAACATTTCCTTTCATATCCCCTATTCAAACCTTTTATTTTACATGTCATGGGGCAATAGCAGCTTGCAACTTATATTAAAATCATTCAGCACCTCACAAAAGTCTTGTATTCCTTTGCAGTGCCTTATTGTACAAAAATGGACGGGGACCTGGTCACACTGGATCACCGAATAACCGTTTCCTAAAAGTTTGGGTAATCAAAAGACAATCTTTAACGTTCAGAGGAAAAAAACCCACAGTCGTACAGGTGCTTCACTGAATACCGTCGAGCCGCCGATCATCTCGCGAGGCCATACGTCACGCAAGAACCAGCCAATATGGCCTACGGCACATCCAGCGAGATCACCCGCAGCTGCTTTCCATGTTCCATTGAGAACCCAAGAAAAAACGACGAGTGCAATAGGGAGATAAGGGGCCAATATTGTTATTAGGCCGAAGAGCGATATGGGAGTTGAGGGATGTCGTCTTGACCAGACGTAGATCGGAACGAATGCAAGCGGTGATGAAAGGAAGGGGAGGTTGAAGAGTGGGGAGAGGCACTGTTAAGATTACATATATAAGCAGCGGGAACAGAAAGATGGAACGAAATTACCAAGAGCATTATGGATGATTGGAGAAGAAGCCAGAAGTAATCAGCTCTCCTGTTGGCAAAAGAAGATTCTTCGAGCATACGACTATAGCGCATGCTATTGAAAAATGTTAACTCTTTGGAATGGAACACAAGGTCATTACAACATACAAGAAGAATAGGTGGAAGATAAAATCCAGGGATATCGACCCAAAGTAGAAGAATGTCGTTGCTATCCGCCATAGCTGCCGTAGAACCCTTCCGGTCAGTTGGTTCACTTTGATCCTCCCAAAGTCTACATACCTGACCGTTCATGAACGCGCTGCGGAAGCTGAAATACAGCTGCAAAGGTGCCACCAACTGGCATTGCTGAACAATAACAGATGAATAATGTCAACAAATATTTTCCCAATCGAACTTCAAAAAAACATCACTGACGACTGCCAGGCTCGTGAGGACAGAAAGGGCGAGCCACCCTCGTGTTATAGGCGGAATTTGTGTGATCCAGTCCTCTATACCGACTGGCATTTCTGTTGGCGGAGAAGCGGTGAGAGAGTGACACGTAAGTCTTGTTGTCACACCCCAATATCTCATAGGGGCTAATAGTAATACAGTAGTACAAAGAAAAAAATGTTTAAGCGCCACATTGCATGCAAGATATATATCAACGGCCTTTTGACTTGTAGTATACACATCCCATAGCGGCACCTTTGGCGCCAGTCCCCGGCTCTGTCATTTTGTTAGAAGATTACTGTATGTATTGGGTGACTTCCCATAGCACTATCTTGAAAACCTATTCCTCAAACTATTTTCGGAGCTTGAATTCAAGCCTTATCTTTTTTCTATGACTTGTGGCACCTGGCGCTTTAGAAAGGAAGTCGCCACATTATCTTGTTCAAATCTTGTTCAAGCGACACGACTGTGAGATAAGATATCATACCGCATGCTACACCACCGCTAACAAAATGTATAAAAAAGCTGATAGAAGTTGTAATCTTCAGAGCTGGTCTCACCCATTCTACTTCTCTTTGATACCTAATACCCCCATTCATGAAACTTTTATCTATCTTTCTGTCTTTGGTATTTTACGCAATGGCGATACCCGTCCCACCAGACCCTAATCATCACCAGCCTGGTGTTCAGCATGAAGGCAATGCACTTGGAAGCACTTCCAGACGACCAGGACGTGCTGACAATGTTGGTAAGCCAGGCTATGATACAAGGGGTATGCCGAAAGGTCTGTTATATTGCATGGTTGATATGCCACATCTGCTCAATGGTTAGACTTGTCACCAGATAAAAAGTGCGATCATTGTGAAAATAGGGCTTTCTCCTATCAGTCAAAATTTATTGATCATAACGAACGAATACATGCGCATAGTGAGTCGTAGTTGCTGGCAGTTGTATTTGAATGATAACTCTCCTTTGCACAGATTTCCAATGTCAACATTGTCACGCGTGGTATACCAGGAAGAAGGCGTTGAAATCCCACATTAGCAAGCGGCATAGGTGTGTTGTGACTTTTGTTGTTCATTATTCACTGTGTTTGATAAGACTAGTAATACTAGTCAGAATCAACCGATCATTCTACCTCCTCCTCCTCCTCCCCAGCCGTTGCAGCATCACCACCCTTCACCGGAACCTCAAACTTACCATCTGCCAGATGTTCAGCCTCCACGGGAGTCGCCACATCACAGACCTCAACCTCTAGAGCCACCTTGGAATCCTCTGAAAACCCACCCTAAATGGGGGCCCGGTTGAAATATAAAGGCATCTCGCTTGAATTAGAAACATAGGCTGGAAGAAAAAGGTTTTTACTTTTGTATCTTGCCCATATTGTAATGTATTAGTATTTTTGCAAAACCGTGAAGGCATTTGGTGTCCAAAAGATACGTGTAGGTGTCAGTAGAATAGGGTGTCCCTGTTACTACTCGATTATTGACCAAAATACGGCGACAGAAGGAGGGAACTCGATAACCATCATGTTAAATCTCTCCCAAAATGGATCTTTAATTTTGAGTTTGACGTACCGTTGAGAAACATTGTTGAAGGAAAGAAACATTCATAGAGTATGATGGATGTGTACGCTTCTTGAATGTCCAACAAAAGGGCAAGAAATAAAATCTGTTATGCGGTATATATCCATCGGCCGGAAAAATACACATACAACCGAAAAGACTCCAATTCCTTGAACTTGAAGCCAGAAATACACCGTGAAACCAAGTCCAATCAGAACTCGAGGCTTGAAGTGCAACGCTAATATCAGTGTTAAACTGTTAACAGCGAGATTCAACACAGCAATCTACTTACGGTGTTTGAGAAACGGAACCAGCCGCCCAGAATCATACGTTTTTGCCTAGTGTTACAAGAGTGTAATGCCTTGTAACACCATCTCGAAAATACATACTTTTGAACCACCCACCATTGTTAAAACAAGGTGGCTATATGTAACAAGCCTTTGCATCATAATACGGAAGTACATCAGGAGAAATAACGAAAATGAAAAAGGGAATAGTCAAAAAGATATAACGCATAGTGTTGAATAGATATACGACGAAAACCAAAACACGCCAATCCAAAGTCGATGGTATGGTCCAGATTCCAGAATTAGAATTCGTGTCAAAACTGGTAAGCAATGTGTTGGAAGCAGGGGGGAAACAAGATCGAGAAGCACAATATATAAGCATAGGGAGATAGAGGGGATAGATGATAAAGAACAAGAATTCAGGACGACCCGCGCATTAGGAAAACAACACAGAAAAGTTTCAAGTCGACAGCACATTTCGAATTTGAATCGAACCGTTTTTTTAAAAAAAAGAAAGCAACATAGGTGATGGCCTTAAACGACAACGGCCTTGAAGCTCGACGGCGGAAGTTTGGGACGTCCTTTCTTCACCGCTGCTTTGGCCGCAGCCGCCTGCTCAGCCTCCTGTTTCGCCGCCCTCAGAGCCGAACTCTTATTCAACCTCGGCACGATACTCGGCGCAGCAATACTGCTCGGACGAGGTTTCGTCTTCGCCGCAGCAGGGCGGACGGGGGCAGCAGTGCCATTTCCTTTGATATGTCCAGATGAAGTGTCAAGTTTGGATGGACTGTGTGTGCCGAGAACAGAGGCGGAGCGCTTAACTGGGGTTTTTGGATGAGAAGGGGTAACAGCGATGGCTCCTGAAGCTTGAGAAGCGGGACGGGTGGTTTGGAGTTGGGGTGTGGTCAAGGAGCTAGTAGAATTACGGGATATCGATCGCGAGATTGTAGGACTTTTGACTACATAAAGAAAAATAAAAATTCATCTGCCCACAGACAGCAAAAGTCTCCAAAAAAAAAACTTACACATAAATGAAGAAGGCGGAACTTGCAACTCCTTTTGAACCCTCAAAGCTGCACTCTTATTCAACCTCGGCGCAACTGTTGGAGCTTTCACACTCGCAACCGAAATCGTTTCACGCCTCTTATGCCCAGGAACACCGTCAAAAGTCGCCTTCTTCTCTTCATTCGTCACCGCGCGTTTTCTAACAGGGGGAGCGACTGGAGTTTGACCCAACCTCAAAGAGGCCGCCTTCGTCATCCGCGGTGCAACAACCGGCGGTGCAGTCGACGCGACTGCGATCGTGCTCGAGCGTTTGTGCCCAGGCACGTTGGCGAACGTCTGAGCCAGGCGATCTTTTGAGATCGGCGAGCGAGGGCCTGAAGTGCGACCTTTCTGCTCCACTTGGACGCCAGCTCGAAGAGCGGCAGATTTTGTTGTGCGCGGGACGATATCAGGTTTTGAAATTGTTGAGGGAACGGGACGGGCTTTGAAAGTTCGCTTTCCATTCGCGTTGAGCTTACCTTGACTTCCGCCCCCCACAGTTGAGGGGTTCGTCGCACTCGACGGAGCATACCCTTCGTCCTCCGCACCACCTGCCACAGCCATTTTCCTCACCTGTTCTAGCACCGAGGACGCAACGCTGCGGATTGAATCGAATTGATCTGCACCATCTTCGCTGGGCAGCTCCGTGGTGGGGAAGGGCGGGGAGGACGCAAACAGGGCTGCGATTTGGATTTCGGCGGTCTGCGTATCAGGCGAGCCCATCAGTCCGTTTCGTTGACGAGAGATGCCGTACAGCGCGCGGAGGGAATTCGGGGATTCGTAGCGTGCAAGATTAACGTCGGGGTTTCCCATGAGGGTGTTCCAAACTTCGACCGCACGACGGCGTTCAAGGACATATACCCAGACGGGGCCTCTATTTAAGGAGTTAGTTAATCATCGCAATATTACAAGAAAAAGTTAATTTGAAGAAGGGGGAGAAAAAGCGGGAGTATGCTGATCTCTTGAGTCTTGAAGTCAAAAAAGGTACTCACTCAGCCAGAGCATCCGTATCCTCTCCAAACAGCTCATAGAGTGTATCCGGATCCGTCTCCGTGTCAAATTCCATCTGCCTCTCTTTCACGATCTTGCATAGGCGCCTTCCGTCAGATTCTGAAGTGATAACAAGACAGTTCTTTCACAAACACACCTCAAAGCTGGCTTCTTGTATCCTCCGTTCAACATCAAACCGATAATGGAGTGCATGGCTTTTAATGATAGCAACCGTGCGCGTGACAGCGATGGTGCCCGAACTGCCAGTGGAGCGCGAAAGAGGTGATTCAACGACGAGGTCCTCTGCTATCTCTTTCTCTTGTCGCTGATCGATTTCGTAATGAGAATGCTCGTCGTCGCCATTCTCATGCGCGTTTGTAGGTGAAACAGACATGATACAACAACCAACTTGGGGGGACCCAGTAGAGTTTTTGGCGCCTTGGTAGAAAATCCGTTCAAGAAATAGGAGAACTCGAAAAGGTTAACTGAATCGGAATTTAAAGAAAGTAAATAACGGAAAGAAAAGAATGGAAATATGGGGGGAGGAGAGTTGTTGCTGTTGAATTGTGGACAACCCGTTGTTGAAGACTGAACTTTTGCAAACATTTCCCAAGCCGTTGTGTTCTCTGACAACAAACCAGGACCCCCAAAACCACTGTGCGGGTTGGAAGCGCGAAGATGGTCGCTGGCGCATGTATGCTTGCTACAGTTCGAACTTGGCTTTGTTTATACTGTACTGACACATTCATTCACTTTTAATGCGTCCAACTTTATTCACCCCGGGTGTTCATTGCTCGGGTGCCTTAATGATTCTGAAGACTGCTTATTCGGGGTCCTCCGTTGGGCCGTTGCTTTAGCGACTGGATTAGGGGATTGACCAAAAGTGGAAAATTCCCAGAAATCAACTTTGTATGTCACGAAATATCATATGGAGTCCTCACCAAAATTCAAAGAAAAGAAATTCAGCACCCTGGGCGTGTTCTCCATATGGTAGATTTCTCTCAGACCTTCTGTTAACGCGATCAAGATTCTACAGATTAAACTCGTACAGAGGGATATACATGATATTATTGATCTAATCGTTGATGCCAGTGCAGTCATGCTCAGCATTGACTAGGAAAAAAAACAAAGAATTATTAGATGATGCATAGTTCTTTGCAGTCCAAATCCAAATTATCGTCCTGTCCGCCATTTACCGACCTTGGCGGAGGTGTATCGCAGACTTTTGCCCAGTCCAGCGCTGACAATACCTTTCAATGATTGAACGGTGGCCGGATAGCGTACGGTATTGGACATTTCTATACATTAACATGTCAGCCCCAAACAAGAAGGAGGAGCCAAAAAAAAAACACCAACCTTCTACCAACACCTTGGGAAGGTCCTTGTCTCCAGCAAGGTGGATCCAATACACCCCCTCATCAGCCTGAAGCTCAGCCACATTATCCAACCTCATTGCATAATTCCTCTTCACCCTCTCCAACAACCCCTTGGGCAACTTTTTCAAATGGGCCGACCTCGCCTTTGGACTCGTATCCTGCTGAATCCTACTCTCCTTCACGGGCCAACGCACACCCGGCAAGCCCACCACAAGCCGATGATAAAGCTCCTTAAATTGCGGTCCTTGCCTGCGGACGATGTTGCCCACCTTGCCGCGGTTCTCGGCAGGTAAGATCATGCGTGGGTCACCGGCGTAGCTGATGCCGGCGATGCGTTCAAAGAGCTCGGTTTCGGAGAAGTCTTCGGGGAGGGTGAGTAAGGCAGTACGGACGGCAGAGACGAGGTTGACTTGTTGAGTGAGCCGCACGCGGGCGTCGTCCTTGATGATCCGCAGCGGTTTGTGCATTCGACCGGCTAGGTAAAGCGTGTTCCAGTTGAGGAGGTCAGAGCAAAGGTTGTCGACTGTCGTTATGCCATACTTGATCGTCTATAAAATGTCAGATTAAGAATTTAAATTTAAAAAAATTACGCACTACACCGTTCATCGGAATATAAGCATTGAACCATACACCTGGACCAAAGTCTTGCATCTTTGATACGTAGGACGATCCCAGAAGCCTGGCATGAAGTGGATAATGGCTAGGAAATTGTTGCATATTGATGGAGTGAAAATGGGCAGCATGCGTCACGGCAAACATGAAGTCCACCATCGGTCGCTGTTCGGATGCCACAGTGCCTCCCGTCTCAGAACCCTTCTCTACTAGCGACAGCTGAGATGGTGCCGAATGAGCAGAAGCTCCAGGTATCGTCGTTGTTCCACTATACCCATCCTGCTCGAACACACCAGATCCATAAGCAAACGCATACCTAATCGGCGCTTCAAATCTCTCAACGATGCTCTCAAGCAGAGCGCGGGTATCATTCGACACGGGCAAAAGTTGATTCTTGCCAAAGGTTGCGGGGAGATGTTTCAGGCCGGGTGAAACACGCACTGTGGATGTGTGACTGTGTGAGACGGCTGGTCTGGGGTGTGGGTGCAGCCTGTATTTGGAAGATTTGGGCTTGTTAGGTGAAAGGGTGACTTGGGGGATGTCGGAGGAGGAAGACGAGGAGGAGGGTGAGGAAGATGAGGAAGGAGTGCTTTCTGTTGCGAATGAACGAGCGGGGGCGATGCGTAGACAGATACAGGCAACGGCGACGAAGTCTTTGGGCGAAGATGATGAGCGGGTGCTATTGCGGACGACGGTAGGTAATAGTGACATTCCTTTGAGTGATTAGGCAGAAAATGAAATTGGGGTGAAGCGGAAACGTGATTATGTAATAATTCTTGCTGTGCAGCACAAACTGCGACCCAGCTGTTGCGGACCCAGCAGAATCACGAACTGATCAACAGAGGATAACCACGGACGTTGGATTCGAATTCTCCATCCATGTCACACACCCGGTCTCTCTCTTTCTTTAAAAGTAAACCTTCGACTGATCCTCATCAGCCGGGTCAGATGCAGAGACAGATTCAGCGTCTACAGCTAGTTCCCCAGACCGTCCCTCAATTACCTCCTCCATTTCTTCACCCAGAAATACAGGAACTTAATAGGGCTCATGCTCACAAAGTTTATCATTCTGGTCCCCTTATTTGTCGTTTTGAGCGCCTTCCCGATGGTTCCAGACCTAAAAAAGACGAAGGGTGGACAGACATCTGGGCTCAACTCGGTGGCACTACTTTGAGTACGTGGAATTTGAAGGATTGTCAAGAAGCTAGCGAGCAGGGTAGAGAGGCTCCTCCTTCCTATATCGACATTACAGATGCAGTATGTTACTCTTTTTCTGTTCTTTGCCGCTTCAACATTTTGACTTTTACACAGTTCGTCGGAATCGTCGGTGCCTTGACTACTCCCCCGACACCTGCGACGCCTTCCAAGCGCTATATCAACGTCTTGACCCTAAACAGTGCGGGTTCAAACCTGTATCTCTTTTCATGCCAAACTGCTGCCGCCATGGTTTGCTGGGCAGCTGCAATTCGTTTAGCTGCATGGGAGAAGTCCCGTCTCGAAGAGATCTACACTGCTCACCTAATTAGATTAACCCCGGGTGTCAGTGAGTGCCTAGCTGCCGTGTCTTTTTTTTTTTTTTTTTTTTTTTAAAAAAAAACCTGGTTTTGTATAGCGCGGGATGTCCCAACGACTTTGATTAGAGGAAGAATAGAAGGTTGGGCGCGTGTCCGTATCGCTGGTCAGACCGATTGGAAGAGGTTCTGGGTAGTAGTTCAGGATGGGTCACAGGGTATTGACCAGGTTCCACCAGGCCCGGAACATGCCAATGGTGCAGCAACACTAGTCAAGAAGCGGGTGTCCAACATTTTCTCGTCGAAAGACTTGCCTTCTCTGCCCCCCAAGCCCATCATCTCTATGTTCCTTTCGCCTAAGCCTAAAGACAGAAGAAAACCTGCGTTGTCGCTTTCGTGTGTTACTCAAGCTTTTGCAGTATACCCCGATCGTCCTGAGCTCATCAGCAAAGGCACGCTGATTAAGGTGGAAGGTACATTTGGAGATGAGGAAATGGCTGCAACGTTTAGAATTCGGGAAGGTTGTGCTTTCATCATGCCAGTGATCGAGAATAACATCGGCGTGGCTGGCGAGATCCTGAAATGGGTTGTCGGTACGTTGATACAAAAATTCCTATTTTTTTAAAACCCGAAACCTATCTTACGAATTGGATAAGCTGTGCATGATGCATTTGGGCTGTACGGTCGACCCAAGGCATGGACTTGGGATCCTCGGAACCCAATTTCGTTGATGTATGGTTGTTATCCCTCGGGATGTTACAGGGAGGTAATGCTATCAAACTTTGTCTTTGAACCCCCCCCTTTTTTTCGCCTGGCTTCCTAACGAGTCGTTTTCAGAGCTTATTCCTTGATGTCGAAATTGCAGAAAAAATGGACCTTAGAGAACATCGCACGTCACATATCAGAGCCGAATTGAAGAAACTTCTTCAGCGACATATGCGGGTTCCTCCTTCATCGCCACTTGATGGGAGGAGCAGTCCGACCTCTGGATCCCAACGTAGCAGTATTCCCATCGCTCACGGTCGTTCTAATTCTGCGGGTATGCTTAGTCCGACTCGCTTGCAGGGAGAGGCTGGGCCTTCATCATCGGTGCCCAGATCTGAGCGGGAGCAGCGAGGGAAGGAGTTTGTGCAGAGAGACGACGATCCACAGGCTGAACTTACTCGTATGATCGGTAAGCTAGGATTGTGTTCGTTTTCTGAAGTCCGGAGGTATAAAACTATGTTCTAGGATATCTCACAGCTACAGCCTCTGAAGATTGGGGTATTGTTTTGGATGTTTGTGAGCGAGCTTCTGCGACTGAGGCAGGTGCAAAAGAAGCAGTCCGCGCTCTCAGGCGTGAATTAAAGTATGATCTTTTTTATTTATTGGTTTCCTTTCACGTACTGGTCAACAGATACGGAGAACCTATTGCCCAATTATCTGCTGCAAGGGTATGTTGTCAGGTATCTTTGCTAGGGTACCGCATATTAACTGTGCTCTAGCTGTGGGCCATCATGTTGCGAAATTCATCAACAATATTTATAGCTCAATCGACATCACGCAAATTCCTCGATATGTTGGAGGATGTAGTTTCTTCTCCGAAAACGTCACCTGTTGTGAGAGAAAGACTCCTGGAAATTGTTGCGGCTGCCGCATATGCAAGCGGGGCAGGTATGTCTTGGAAATAAGACAACCGGCGTTTGACTTATTGATGTTTTAGAGAACGATGGTCAAAACGACGGTCGAGGATTCAAGGGCCTTTGGAAAAGGGTAAAACCCTTTGACAAACCGGAGGAGGTCAGTCATCTTGTTTCTCAATTTAGATTATGTCTTTGTTGATAAGTCGATAGGGTGTGCCCTTTGACACTGAGGATGCAATGTTTCAACCAACTCAATCCAGTCATTTGTCGACTTTTGACATCCCTAGTCTGAATTATCGAGAACCAAGCCCAACAATTCTAGATTCTATTCCCCAAAGCCCGCCAAGTGGCTCGATCGAGGCTGCTGTTCCGTCGGAGAGTGTCTTCGTGCCTTCGAGTCCGACTTTGATAATGACGCCGTCCGTACCCAAGCCTCTTGCCACCCAAACAAAGCATTCGACCCATGAGGTGGTGGCGCCCTTTGTTCCTGGACAGTCTGCAGCAGTGCCAACAGCAGCAGTTTCGATTCCGCCTGTTGCTGATCCAAGACCGTCCACGAGCGTGAATTCGTCTGAGGATGACTTGACAATGATCGAGCCGGGAGCGTTATACTATATGCAGCAACAAAGTGAGTTCTTTAACTCACAGCGCTTTTGCGACGAGTGAAGTAAAATGCCAACCAACTCCCTGTTAGATGCTCAGAAGCAACGAAAGATTCAGCTGCCAGAGTCGGAGTCTGAGGATGATGATGATAAATCTCCAACAGCCATAAGACAATACCGCTTCAAGATGGCCGGCGTAGTCCGGACCGATTGGAGAGACCTATTTCGCCTATGATGATGAGTGGTTTCCCCGGGATGGGAGGGTTTACTAGTCCGCAACTTATGTATGCCGCCCAGCAAGCTGCTCAGGCGTACCAACAAGCTATATTGGCATTTTCGGTTGCTGGTTCGCAAGTGGGAGAAGGTTCGTCGCAGCTGCTGGCTACAAATGGTGTGCAGAATGTGAACAACAATACGGGTGTTGGTGTTGGTGTTACGAATCCTGCTATGATGAGTAACTTGTATCCTTGGATGTCGATGTTCGGGGGTACGATGGGCATGCCCCCTCCGGTGGAAGGACAAATACTGTCGAGTGTTCAAATGACTGACATGTCTAATTTTGATCCGAGAGTGTCTCCTGGTCCGTCTCCTACACAGCCAGCCCCCACACTTTGAACCAGGATGCGTCAAGCTGATTGTTTAAGGGTCCTAAACTTTCGTTTGACCATTGTTTTGGATCGCCTTGCTGTAAAGTTGAAGGTTGACTCTACAGGGTTCGGAGAAAAACACAAACATCAACTGCCCCTGCTCCCACCGCCGCTCAAGCCATTCATCACCTACTCAAGCATTGGGAGTATCGGAGCCTGAGGAGGGAGATGAAGGTGAGGGTGAGGAAGACAAGGATATTTTCTGTTGCGAATGCACTGGCGGGGGGCGACCCATACCGTGACAAGCGACGACAGCAAAGCCCAATCATGGGCGCTATTGTGGACAATGGGATAGTGAACATTTCCTCTTAGATAGAAAATGAAATCACAGCTTCTAGTACGAATTGATTAATTGGGTGTTTTAATTACTATTTCGTTGTTTTTTCCGTGAATCTATTTGTTAAAATGTCACAAATGTGACTCCAGAGAGCGCAGCACGTCAACTCATACGTGTTTCCTCATAAAGTAAGTACCTTAGTTTATTTTATTTTACGAGAAGATATTTAAAAGTTTATCCATATAAGGCAAATTAGCTTGAATCATGCCATGTACAGTAAGGGACCTAATTAGGATTCATTAACTTATTAAGTATCTAAACACAAAATATGTAGGAGGGATGGCCTTATCATCAGTCTCACCGGTTTCATGAGGAGTGGGTCACATGAGTCACATCAGTCCCATCTGTCTCATGAGACTTTCCATTTCCTGTTCGTCCTCCTCGTGTTCCCCACTCTTCAAGTTTCGACTACAATGCCCTCAACGGACTGGGAAATATGTAAACCGGTCCTTTCCCATTGTATCGGATGCTCTGGTGATAACGCATTCTAGGGTCTGAAACTAGGAGCACAGACACAGTGGATGTTAATTGGGAAGATAGTTTGAAGGAGACTGCCAACGAAGAAGGACAGATCTTCATATCCATAAAGTCGATTAATCAGAGAGAGAAGAAGAATGGCCCGCGTAAGCAATGATTTGTTGCTCGAGCACATTCAAAGACTTAATCGCAACGTTAACAGTTAAATTACCTAATGAAATGAACTTGTATGTGACAATGGCATTAACAACCATCGATCCGTAGCTTTATCGTAATGCAGTGCATTGGATAGCGCCAAGAACTTGACGATATGCATTGGACACCACCGTGTACGCCTCTTGTCCTTTTTATATATTGTACAAATTCTAAAAATATATCATTCTTGAAGCCGACGACCCCACAACCTTCCTTGAGTTTTTGTCCTATTCCTGTCGACAATCTTACTCCCGATTTTATGAGCAACGCATCAGACACAACGCGGGGATTTCCATTGGATTGCTTCTACATTCGTGCCGCTGGCACCCAACGTTATTGGACATTGCGCTGGGGGGAGACTCATCAAGATGGAAACGGGATAGATTTGGATTGGTTCGCCAAGCCTAACCATGAACAGGTGTGCAAAAATTGGCTCAGACTTGTCTAGAAAATCGGGTGTTGATCACGTTGAAAAGACCTTTTTCGTGAATTCATCAGGGAATTTATGTTGCATGGGTTCAGGTGGAATTGCCGTCGATGTCATAGGTAATGCTCCAAATTATTCAAGTGTCAATTCTCTTATTTTGTTATGTAAACAGGTAATTCTCTCATAATCGCACACAATCGTCCATTTACACAACCTTGGCCAAATCCTTGGTCTCATCCTCTGCCGACGTTCACTTATTCACGGGATACGCAAATAATATCTGTCAAATTTTACGTTGACCCAATTCCATCTGCAACATGGCCTAGATCTGATAGCGAATGGAAAGATAAAGAATATGTCATTGCGGCTCGTTGCCGGAAAGGGTCGAGGATCCCCAGATTCAACGACGTTAAACCCTGGGCCCCTGATAATCCCAGGTTTTCCAAACGGTGGACGTCTCGAGCTGGTCACTGTGATGAGCCTGGTGTGCCGAACAATCTAGGAATTGAAGAACGAGCCAGTGTAGGCCGAGGAGACGAGGAGAGAATACAATGGGTGCTGGAATCAGCCTACGAGTAATGTGTAAATTCACCAATCGATATAAGTATTCATGCTCAGACCCGTCAAATGAAAAGTCTGTTGATATAAAATGTTTTTTTTCTCTCCGGTGGATTGATCTTCGACAGCAACAAGAGCCATTATAAAAATTTGCTTGCTAATGGTTACTGGTTGGTGCACAGTGTTACTGGGTGGATTGTCACAGGTTACTTGTGCTCGTCATGATGCGAACTACGGACTAGGATGTTTCCCTTTCGCCAAGGTAGTGTTGCCAAAGTTCAGTTCTGAACTGATGCAGAGAACCAGAACTGGCTGAACTGAACTGACCAGTTCAGTTCAGTTCTGGTTCAGTTCAGGCACTTCAGTTGTCAGTTCAGTTCTCAGTTCTTAGATTTTTTGAATTTTAAGAACCAGTTCAGAACTGATTTGAACTGAACTGAACCATTATTCACATACTGACATAAAATAGGTATTATTTGTGAGTGTCTGGTCTAATTAAATATTTCTCTCTACTTATATTGCATATTTATAATGAAAATGGCCAGAAATAGAACAACTTGGCATTAATCTGGCTTTGATATCAGTCATAGCCCACAAACTGAGGCCCCATAATGTGTCAGTCTCACTGCTATTACTCATTCTGTGAATCAGAATCTAAGGCTGGACACGAGTCCGGGTCACTGGCAGGTACCCACAAGTAGACTCGTGGGAAAACCCGTGGGAGACCCGACC
>QDKV01005195.1_pt1 | contig 33359 bp, 43 predicted proteins | sample 1861101 | NCBI WGS metagenome assembly QDKV01 (sample SAMN04275158, study PRJNA302643) | Fungus metagenome, whole genome shotgun sequencing project. | isolation source: fruitbody | host: Mallocybe terrigena | place: Sweden | collected 2013 | reverse complement strand
TCACCACTATAACGAGACATGTCAACCTTCGACTTTGAATCATATCTCTTGGGGTGTCACGGGTGTGCATCGTCAACCAGGACATTTTTGACCCGCGAAATCTCTCGATGTGCAAGTCTTCACTGGAAAAGCGGTCATTATAATTCTTCAAGCAGGACGAAGAAAGAATTCCCTGAGCTACCCAAGAAAATTAGACGAGCCTTGTTCCTGGGAATGGTAGACTTTTGGGGCTGAAAATGTACTCCTATCATTTATCAAGGGACGAAGGTGACTTCAAATGCGGACTGGGACTTTCAAGAGCCGAATTGGTGAGTTGATTTACTTGAAATCATATTGTAACTTTTCCCCCTTATTGTAATTCATCATGCTCAATTCAGCCAATTGAGGCGTAACATCTTATTGAGCATGCGTATTCCGGTCCTCATTGGAAACCTTCGCCTTTTAGCGGAATCTGATTTTACGGTTCCAGACTCAGGGGTTTTCAGAAATTCATTGGACGAGGTTCATATGACGTCGTTGGAACCTGACGACGAGGACACAAGGGACGAAGATGCGGGAATTCATTCGGGGCGCAATTGCAAAACCGAGTAAGAAACCGTTCAACGAGGCTGTTCAGTTCTCTTGGAGGTCATATGGTTCTTCTTGTAATGGAAGTTCTTATCCGGAGAGAATGACATGGAGAGGCTGTTCAGTTCTCTTGGAGGTCATATGGTTCTTCTTGTAATGGAAGTTCTTATCCGGAGAGAATGACATGGAATGGGCTATAAGACTTCACTGCTATTCAATAACCAACGTTGATCACCTTTCCATTGAATCCCTGTAAATAACCTAAAAGTAAATATCCGAGTCCCGACCCGTTTGCATAACATGTAGTGAATACCCCGCCCTTCAGTCGGATTCCTCCGAGTCCATGTGCATCCTCAAATATTTGACATTTGGAAGAGTTGTACATGTGTAGCCTCCGGCTTGAATGCAGAACAAATTAGGCATCAATACAAACTCTTTGTATACATCCCCGTCAATCAAAAAAAGTTTTATTGGCCACCTTTTGCCCGAATCATTGTCCCGGCATTTGTAGTAACCGACGATTCGGACCGGCATGCCGATAATCAACAACACCATACTTTACAGTTGTTCTTGCTCGGAAGACTTCAAGCAAGGGCCCAACATACGCTATCTGGCAGCGTCTGGCAAATTTTCTTTGCTTTTTTCTTCTCTCTTCACACCTTGTCCTTCTTTATCTTTTTTTGACGTTCAAACTTGCTCTTTGGAAAAACATATCGTCTTGGTGGTTGCTCTTGAGACTTGGATACGTTCTGCACTCTTTTTTATGGCTCCGAAATCTCGCGATCGCGGACACACTACACACACACACCCACGATCTAATTCTTCGAGCAAGATGGGGACCAATAACCACCAATTTACACAGAAAGACTTGATGGCGCAGGCTGTCAAGCATAATAATGATAAGAAGAAAGCTGCACATGTATATGAAGTAAGATTCATAGTTCTGCCTCTTTTCTTAAAGTTCCGGCTCATAGCTGACATCTACCATTTTCCCCCCGTGTTTTACCAAAGGCACACCCAAAGATCGCACGGGTCAACAGCAGCCAAAGAATCCCATCAAAGGAACAATCACCAGCACCTCAGGCGCAAAAACACAAGCACCCCAATCCATCTCACCAACACCATCATCTTCATCCACAGCGCAGTAGTGGAAAGGGTCACCATGCCAACAATGCCAACAAATCAGGGTTCGCTGATGACAACGACGACGATTGGGATACAGAGAGCGGTGCAGTGACACCTAATCATCATGACTCGGAGGACGACTCTACTGCTTCTGATGAGGAGGCTGACGGACCCGCGAAGCCTCAACAACCAACAACACATCAACAGCAAGTGAGTCAACGCCAGCCGCAGTCCGAGCTCAAAAACCGACAACCCAATGGACAGCACATTATATCCGAATCGCCTACAAGCATGACGGAACCTGATAAGGAAACGGGGACGCTTGCCCGTGTGGATACGGTACGTGCAATGGATGCCCAACGACTACGAAAAGGAGCAACATCTGCTCCTCAGCCGGAGTTGACTCAGAATTCAAATCCACCTGAATTTCGGAAGGCTTATCGACAGGAGCAGCAGTGGGAGGAGCCACAGGAGCGAGCTCTGCAGAATGGAGTTGCAACAGGAGTCACTGCCTCCGTGAATACCAAAAACGATGTCAGACGCAAAGCAGGCACGAACGGGATCACTAGCCCTCCACTTCTCCGTTTGAAAGGTACTTCTCGGCCTCCTTCTACATACTCTACCACTACGACCACCACCAGCAAATCTGATTTGCTCCGTCCGCATCCTCTCATCCGCGGACCGTCCTTTGGTCACCTCAGCCTAAATTCTAGCCTCGGCTTTCCTAAACCTTCGCCGCTCGCTCCACTGACCGTCGTACCGCACGCTACTGCGCTTTCTACGTCACCACCGTCGATGATGAACGGGAGCGGGGGCACAACCCCATATGCGCCTTCATCTCCGACGAGTCTGAGGACGTCGTCTGGCGAATCTCCAGGTTCGGGTTCGGAACACGGCGGGTTCGAATACGCAAACGATAGGCGGATGTCGCTCTCCTCTCAACTCTCAGGAGTCACAATTCCGATGTACTCCTCCGGTTCCGCGTCGACTGCAGGATTCAGACATGACAGAATACGCACCTTATCCACACTTTCTTCCTCTTCCTCTTCCTCCGCCGCCCTTTCCTCTCTTGCCCATCTCCCCACGGGCGTGTGCACCTCCACTTCCACCTTTCCGTTCACTTCAAATACCTTTGCTGGCACTCGTCCGCCTTCCCCGCAAGCCCACCCCATTTCGTTCTTCCCGCCAGTGAACCCACACGCGAACGTGGAGAGCATACACCCACTCCTGCCCCATCCTTATTTGGGTAACCACCTCGCAGTGCTTGCGAAGAAGACCCCAATTAGGGAGTCGTTGAAGAGAGTTTTGAGTGCGAGGAATACGGCGTCGGCCAGTCCGATGCATGCTGTGGTTGATACCTCGAGACGATGAGAATAAAGAAAAACTGTAGGCTCGAACTGTTGTAATCTTGACTTTTTCTTTCTGTATTCTCCTCCGCCTTTTACATGCATTGACAGAAAGAGACTCCATTTACACAAGGACCAATCGATCTCTTTGTCGTCTTACGGACTCCTTCACACATTGCTTTGTTGTTTTTCTTTTTCTTACTTTCTTGGGTACTTAGTGGTTATTTATTACACATTAAGAATTGACCCCTTTTGATCCCGCTTCAGTAGGCTCGCAGTTTTTCAGTGACAAGTGATAAATAAGTATCAGTGAAACAACATAGAGTCGTGGTGAAGAAGCGATGCTGTTAGTAATAGAACACCTGAAGGGGGTTGGAAGATTTGGAATGGTGAACTTTTAATCTCTTGCATTCAGAAATGAAGACTCTGAGGTGATAACTGTGGACTGGAAGTACTTCGATCTTTCTAGCACTTTGCCATCCAGGCCATATGTTGATGACAGTAGATGAAAGCAGACGATAAATTTCAGGTCACTTAGCACTAGGCTTGGAACCATTATATCGTCTTGTTAATTTCTGAAAAGATTGCTTGGAAGAGTGCGCAGTGGGAAATCGAACGGGACGGCATCGGCACAGCCACAGTCTGTTGACACGCACGCACTACGTGATCAGCGTTGCAGTTTCGTATTCAGTTTCTCGTATTTTTAATCAACTCCTTTTGTTATTCGTCGAATCACCTGAACCTCGCGGAATGTGGCTCACAGACGCTCAAAGTACGTTCTATACCTCATTGCCGGAAATGCCATTTAGTGTTCTTCTCTTCTCTTTTCCTTTATTCACGATGCCGAAAAACAGAAATAGGCGTGGCCCTCACGACGTTTGGAGCGGCTTTCATGCTTCTTGGTGTGATGTTATTCTTTGACGGTGCATTGTTGGCTCTAGGAAATGTACTTTCCAATGTCACAAACACGCGACCGTTTCAAACACTCAACGTCCATCTATAGGTCCTCTTCCTGTCAGGATTAACATTAATTATTGGCCCACAAAAAACCTTCTATTTCTTTGCGCGGAAGGAAAAGATACGCGGCACCCTCTGTTTCCTTGGTGGAATTCTGTTAGTGTTCCTTAAGTGGCCGTTCGTGGGGATGGTTGTGGAGACGTTTGGGTTCTTGAACTTGTTTGGGTGAGTAGAAACTGCGAATTAGATTTCTCGACCAAAGTGAAATATGAACTCTGTTCATTTTTCTTCTCTTCTAGCGACTTCTTCCCAGTCGTTATCACTTTCCTGAGGCAAATCCCATTCATCGGAACGTTCTTGTCTCTTCCATATATTCGAGGGGTACGTGTTTGATAGTCTTGCGTCTAGCTACGTTATTAACAATGATATAGGTCATAGATCGTCTTGCTGGATCAAGGACGTCAGCAGTATAATTCTCATGAAACGATATTGTTCCATCTATATTTTAACGAAATAGAACTTATTTGATTCGACGATTCGAAGCTATCCGACGTGTAGTGTAGCCCTGTTATGGCCACAAGATTCAATGTTACCCCGACGTTCGACGTTCAGGAAACACCTTTTCTGTGAAAGAACTGACTGTTGTCTTCGCAAGTTAGAGGCTGCCGAGTTTTTTCTGCACAACGGTAACCACATTTTGTAAATAATTCCCTCCCCAATTGTCCATAGTCAGGCAAGTTTATAATTTCGTGCAACGCAACATAAGCGCATGCGGCTTGAAACGCGTAGGCTCCGAGCCTTGTTCCCTACAATTTTAAATAAAAATCATCCCAATCCCAGGATGTGTTGACGCGGATACAGAAATCATATAACTACACTGCATCCTTAATGAAGTGTCTGCTTTCATGTGAATTCGTTTTCCAGTCAGGGGCACGTGAATTCTATATAACCCTCCGGTTACAAGGTATTCCTCAAATCTTACACTACAAAATTCAAATACTCGACTAGAGTTAGGTCTTCGTGCTGCCAGTGTCAGCTGTTCGCGATACCTCATTACGTCCCTCGCTGACTTGCACGATGCTCAGACTCACGGCAGGCACGTCCAGAAAAGTTATTGTATGTATCAGCATGCATTCATAGATTTTCCTCTGCTCAGAGATATGTTCATAGAACCAATCCCCAGCAATAATGGTTAGAAGAGTATCGACTCAGGTACCCAATAGCTACTCAGAGGATCCATCAGCACCTCCCATGTTGCGTTACCAGGCCTCTTTACCTAAATTACCAGTTCCTGCTTTGGACTCGACATGCACCAAATATCTGGAGACTGTTCAACCTCTCTTGACTCCGGATGAGTACTCTCAAACAAAGGCAGCCATAACCTCTTTTCTATCTTCCCCTCTGGCAGCGGAATTGCAAAGACGTCTTAAAGATCGTGCTGCTGCACCAGAATCTGTCAGCTGGCTGATTGACTGGTGGAATGAGATTGCGTACACGGGCTACCGGGACCCTGTCGTTGTCTATGTTAGCTATTTTTTCGTGCATATGGACGATAAACTTAGAAGAGACCCAGCCAAGCGTGCTGCAAGTCTGATTAAGGCTATGATACCCTTTCGTGATCTTGTCGAGAGGTGCGTCATTGCGTGCCATTACCTACGTTAAAATAACCAGAAATGTTTCGTCAGTGGACGACTTGAGCCAGAGAAAGTAAAAGGCAACCCACTTTGCATGGCGACATACAAATGGCTCTTCCATGCTTCTCGCTACCCAGTCAAACCCATTGACACGGCCGCTAAATTCGACCCCAAAGTTAACAACCACATCGTTGTCATTCGCAAGAACCGATTCTACACTGTTCCCCTTGCAGATACTTCTGGTCGGGAACTCAGTGCTGCCGAACTTGAGGCCCAGTTCAATACCATAATTAAACTGGCCGGCTCGGTCAAAAACTCTTCACCCGTTGGCGTTCTCACTTCGGACAATAGAGATAGATGGGCAGATGCAAGAGAAGCGCTCATTGCCGCTTCACCGTCGGGGAAGAATGCAGAACTGTTGAGGAAGATCGAAGGGGCAATGATCATCGTTGCCTTGGACGATTATAAGCCGATCACTCGGGAAGAAATTAGTTGGAGTACATGGGTTGGAGATGGCCGGAACAGGTGGTACGACAAGCATCAACGTGAGTCGATGAACTTATAGAGAATGATCGTCACTCACAAATGCAGTCATTGTTTATGACAACGGACGCTCTGGCTTTCTGGGGGAACACTCATGCATGGATGGAACACCCACTCTGCGGATGAACGAGTTTGTTCTTGCCTCCCTTGCCCTCAACAAGGTCGAACTTGGTCCCTCCGTGATTCCCGACCCCTTGTGTCTACCACCTCCAACAGAGCTAGTTTTCAACGTGGATGCCACAGTTGAATCCTTTATCCAACAATCTGAAAAGCGTTTCGACGATCTTGTCAGTCAGCACAACCTCCATGTCTTGCATTATGAAGGCTTTGGGAAGAACTTTACCAAGTTACACCAAGTTTCGCCTGATGCAACGGCACAAATGATAAAGCAGCTTGCTTTCCATAAATTTATGGGTCGACCGGGTGTGGCATATGAAAGTGCTCAGACACGTAAGTTTCAGTTGGGAAGGACAGAGGTGATTAGATGCGCCAGTAATGAGAGCAAGGCTTGGGCCGAGGCCATGTTGAACCCTACTATCACTGTACGTGTTTGAGTGTTATTTTTGTAATCAATCTGTAACTCTCAACTTTAGGACCCAATGTACCTCCGCTCGCTTTTCACGCTTGCTGTCTCGCGTCATGTTCAATATACCTCTTGGGCTTCAGATGGACAAGGTGTTGACAGGCACCTCCTCGGGTTGAAGAAAATGCTCAAGGAAGGTGAACCACTACCCGAAATGTATAACGATCCCGCCTTTGCCAGATCCAGTCATTGGGAGCTAAGTACATCTCAGTTGAGCAGTCCTTTTTTGGATGGCTGGGGTTACGGAGAAGGTGCATATCACTTTTGCGTTGTATGGCGAATCTATTCTAATTACTACACCCTTCTTTCAATTTTTCAGTTGTACCAGATGGTTATGGTCTCTCGTACTCAATTGGAGATGATCATATTCGCTGGACAATCACTAGCTTGAACAGGAAGACTGAGGTATTGAAGCATTATCTTGCAGAAGCTGCTTCCGAGGTTAAGCACATGCTTGAAGTAGCGAAGAAGAAAGATAAATCTGCTTCTGGTGGGGAAGAGACGGCAAAGCTTTGAATATATCAGCTCTTTATATGCCGTGATATATGAGATGCTGGGAATAATATTTCATTGTGCAACATATTTGAATAAGTATATAACCTGATCCATTCAAAAATGTGGCCAGAATTATTGAGCACTGTACATTGCAATACATATATACTTTGCTCCCATACTAAATTTAGAATCATTGTCCTGAAAAGGAAACATTGTCAGATTTTCATGCTATAGCGACCGCCTGTCGGGCTTCGAAATTCTACTCTAAACTGCAGCTTTCAACCAACCACCACTATCAATTTTTTCTTCTGCATAAGTTTCAAACCCACTGGCAGGAGTGTAAATGCACAGCCGTTTCAGGTTTTTTGGGTTAGAGAGGTTTAGAAAACATAAAAAACCATTTCAACACTTTCCTGATGCCTATAGTTAACCTACAAATGCATAACAATCAACCTACGTATTGGACAGACAAAAACGGGGGGCTTGAAAAGCTTTATTCACATTTCGTAAGCACAATATATGAGTACATACAGGAGTCGGGTCTCGGTATGAGTATCTACCAAGTGTAGAGTAAATTACTAAAGTCCATAAACAGTAAGAATCAGCAAAAACGGTAAAACTGTAACAAAATCACACAGTTCTTATCAAGGATGTATTTACAGATCAGTACAATGGAACAGTAAAATGCGTTCAAACCCGATCGCGAAACTACCATCAATCGAGCCAGGATTAATACCTATCACACCATCAGCAGCATTGTTCACTGTGGAAGGGGGAAAGTGGCGGGAAATACCGAATACATCGACAACAATACGCCATGACCCCTGGTTACGCGTTCACAGACTACAAGGCTCAAGGACAAACGATCGAGTATTTAATCGTTGACATCGGGAAACCACCGACCGGCCATTTGTCACCATTTGGAGCATACGTGGCTATCGAGGAGCAGGGGAAGAGAAAATATCAGATTGCTGAGGCCATCCAAAGCACTCAGGCTGGAGATGGTGGGACATCCGGCACTGAACAGCTTGAACAAAAAGAAATGGAATAAAAGAGTTGTAGCACAAGAAAGGTAATCGGTAAAATCTGGGAATATGAAGCGTTGATTGAACTTGATTCTAGTCGCAGTCTCGCAATAACATCTTATTTGTGTCGTCGAATTTAGACAGGAGGAACCTCACTTAAAAGTAAGGCCATACTTCTAAGCAGCTAATCCATCATATCTATATCTCGCTTGCGTGCAAAAGCATGCACCATTGGCTGCAAGACATTTCTGACCTCACCAGGTAAAACAAATAGGGCTCTGAACATGTCCAAAGAAATGGTTGCCAGGGGAATTTGGCCAAGATCAGAGAGAGCCTCCTTGACTGATTTCGTTTTCAAGTTGAGATTAGGGGGAAGCGGAAAACCAGCAATAAAACGAAGTATGGTGAATTCTTGTAAGGTAGCGATGAGCATTTGTCGCCGCTCAGATGACTACAAGAAGATGTGAGCAGAGATAACAATAAATCTAGCAATTGAACCTCTTTTTTGAACCAGTACGCAGGATTCAGAGAATTTAAAGCTTTTGCAGTTGTCGGTGCATCCAGTTCATTGGTGTTACCTGTCAGATAAGATTTGGCTTGGCCCATCAGAAGTAGACCTCGACACTTGAGAATCATATCCGGCCCAAATAGATCGGTGGGCACCAGTACAGAGGATGCAGGAGATTTCTTAAGCCATCGTATAATGTCCTCAGTCGTCTTCGCGTGATAAACCACACCAAGCGATGGGTACCTGGGTGGAGAGTCAAATATGTTGACCGGCACGTCCTTGTCTCCGAGGCGGCCAACAATCTGTGTCTCCGCACCTGCCCATTCAGGGACAGTGCCATGGAACTTGAAAACCGACTTTAATGCCGTAGGGCGACAAAATGTTCGAAGCAAGAACAGAATGACCACTTCTTCAAACGCGTGTCCACGGAAATCCTGATGTGCGACCTCCTGTCTGAAATTCGTCTCCAAACAGAGGTCTGGCTGAGTTTCAAGCCACCTCACTATCGACAGAAAGGCGAGGGGCTCAATTATTTCACATTGGTGGTCCTTACGAAGGCGAGCTATCCCGTATTCAACATGTTTATGTGGCAAGGGTCCGAATGTCGGGGTCGAGCGCTTGGTCAAATGGGATTGTACAATCGCTGCGACCTCATGGGCGTCCGATAAATCTGATTAATGTGAGACGGGCAAAGGGCAGATAAAGAGGACCTACTATCACGAAGTCTTTTCCACTCAAATGTTCTAACCATGGGTTCGACATGAATCGGGGGCTCCTCCAAAGCAAAGGGCGTTGTGTAGAGCAGGTCACCGGGGGAACTAACAATATATTGTTCGAGATACTTGTTCAGCAAGGTGTGCGGAGATTGGAGCCCGTTCCTCAAGAAAAATTCCAAAAAGGAGCTCAGGAACCGATATCTTTTCTGATTAGACTCCGTTGGCCACAAAAGAGACATAACTCACCGACCCGGAAGATATTCCCGGATTCGCAGTTGAAGACTTTTGCCCGACATGGATTCCAATATAAGAGGTGGGATATACTGTCGTATGGTTGCCTCTGGGTCGTCGAGCATCCCGAGTTCTACGAACGTCTCGAATTGTCCGGGAGGTTTTCCCACACTGGAAGTTTGGGCATCCTCGACTTCCTCTAAGGACAACCCTGTGCCTGACACGACAATCTTGACCTCCAAATCGGAGAAGACTCTGACTATTTCCCGGAGAATCGATCGGAATTTGCTGTGGTCACTAGATGACAGGAAAGAAAAGCGATATAGTCGAGCCGCCTGCTGCGCCTCATCCAGCGCAATTACGAATTTTGACCGTGGAAAATATTTCAAGTGAATGTCCTCAAAATCTTTTATTAACGTCGTCAGAGCACGATCTGAGGCACAGTCTAAGCAGTTCATCATCCTAACAAACGGATGCAGGGTTTCAAATCCAGGCAGAGGACTGGATAACTGGAACAGCAACCATATGCGCTGGTGATCTCGCAGTAACTTGCCATCACGCTTTTGAGCGAGCTGGAGGAACAATTTGAAGACCACTACTCGTGCGGCCAAAACCTTCCGAATGGCTTTATTGGAGATACGAATGTTGGATTTGTTTCCCTCGCCCCGACCCTGTCCTTCGATGAACCTAAGGTCATCCGTCCACTCCTCATAGCGTCCAACATGACGCAGGGCCACTTGTAAATCATGGACGCCAACGAAATTGTGATCTAAGGCAGCGACAAAGTAAAAGCCCCAGAATTTTGTGAGCCCTTCCAATATACGCCGAGTTTTGCCCGACCCCGAGGTATTGCAGATGAAACTACAAGTCCATGATGAGAAATCACTCAAAGACATATAATGTAACCAAGTACATGTGTTTTCCCCGCCCAAATATCCTATTTACAACTTCATCGTCATGGGAATGGAGGTTATGATACAGAAGACTTGGTGATCCATTCTGATAGGCTGGTATTCGAAGGTTTCGGAGAAAATCAGAAACACTCAGATCTGTGATGAAGGATGGAGGATCCCATTCAGGTAGTTCAGGATTCTGCAGGAAGGTTTCGACTTCGACGCGAATTAAATCTAGAGTCTCTTGGATTTTTGGTTCCAGTGCAATGATTTCGAGTACCTCTGATGAGGGCGTAACTTTCCGCGTCTTGTCCCTAGATACTCCTGAAGGAACTGCGGACAGTTAGTACAAGGTGATGAATAGAAATGAATGTGCATACGTAGGTGTAGAGGAAGATCTACAGGAAAAGCAACAGAAATGATGAGCATCGTATGCAAGAAACAGGAAAGTAGTCATGTATCTCACTTACCAGGAGCCTTTATGATGATGTGCGTGCATCCCTTGTGAGGAGTATCGAACCCGAAAACGTCGCCAACTGTACGTCTTGGATCCAGTACGTCTTTAATGTTCAAGTCCCCAACCTTGTCCGATGGCTTGTTCCACTTCCACAGCTTGAGGCGATCGGCATCAACGACGGCAAACTCGTTGCTTTTCTTGTCCTTAATGTACTCCTTTAGCTCACTAACCGTCTCATCTTCTTCTATTTTCACCCCAAAAGGTTCTGCGTCCGGGTGGACGCTGCAGAAAAGGTTAAATAACATTGTCTTCTGAAAAGACGGATTGGGTCACGGGATGTCTCACGAGTAGTCCACGAATGTCACGTGCCCACCGCAGACACAAGTTTACCAACCTGTGTAATTATTCCCTCGAGATTCCCTTGTAAACAATTTGATTTGAACGGCATACTTTTTTCATCAACAAAACTTCCTTTTTTCTGTCATCCATAATTTTTTACACAACGATCTATTTCTAGTTCTCGTAATTTCTATATTTAATGCAACCTTTTATCTTTCATCTCGACTCAGTGGGAGGTACTTAATGTCAATTGCATCCAGCAATCAGCATGCAAGGGTTTTCACATGTTTTTGTCATTTTGCAAGAAGCACCATGTTCTGTAAAACACCCAATCGTAGAAGTACCATCAGTTTGTAACGGTCCACACACGGAGAACGTTGTCAGTGAATCCAGCGAATAATGTCTGGCCGTCTGCCGACCAAGCGATTGAAACGCACTCAGGTTGCCTGGCATCTTCACGAACATCGGTGTAAGCTGGCTTGAGCTCGTCAACAATGGACCTGAGCAACAGGAGATTAGGATCTAAGCAGTGTTTTCTGGAAGGCTAAACTCACTTGCTCTCAAGATCGAAGATTTTGACACAGCTGGCTGTGGCAGCACAGAGCCAGTATCGGTTGGGTGAGAATACAAGGGCATTGACGATGCTACCCGCTTCGAGTGAATAAAGGTGCTTGCCCTCATTCAGATCCCAGAGCATGGTGATTCCATCCTTACCACCAGATGCAGCAAGTGATCCATCAGGTGATACGGAAACGGTGTTTATGAAGCCGGTATGGCCGTAATGATTGGTCTTGAGTTTGAATTTTGAAAGCTCCCATACCTGATAAGTAGATTAGCAACTGGATTTTGATATTCAAAACATAAGAACATGTCAGAGATCTTGGTGGAAAAAGTAGTCTCATAGAGCTTGCGCTCTCTGAAGTAGCAAATATAAATAGAGTAACATCATACGCAAAAAAGGAAACATGATGCGACTTAAAACTTCTCTTCTCACCTTAACTACCTTATCCCAACCGCATGACACGATGACGGGGTTCAGAACGTTGGGGCTAAATCTTACACATGACACCCTTCAAAAGGCATCAACACTTTGACCATGCAGACCCAAGAATGACAAACCATTCTGTATGCCCTTCATCTTTTATATCGAATTTACATTCTCCCAATGTATTCCACAGCTTGATGGTCTTGTCACGAGAACCGGAAACAATTTGTCGGTTGTCCGCGCTGAAGCTAACAGAGAGCACGTCGGAAGTGTGGCCAACGAAACGACGTGTGGTCAATCCGGTATTAAGATCCCACAGACGAAGGGTGTGGTCCCAAGAAGAGGAGAGAGCGAATTGGCCATCCGATGAAATAACGACGTCAGATACGAAGTGGTTGTGGCCATGTAGGATCCTTTTAGGAAAACCATAAGAGTCTTCGTCACGGGTTAGTTGCCAGACGATGATGGTCTTGTCTATTCCGATTCACGAAGAAATTAGATCGAATCGCATATTGACAAAATACACATACCTCGGGAGGCGGTCAATATCATATCTGGATTTTCAGAGGAAGTGGCAATGGCAGTAACCCATCCTTTGTGACCTTCTAGCGAACCGAGAAATCGCAAAGATTCAGACATTTTGAATTGAGAGATGGGCTATTCGTTGGCCAAGATAGTTCATCGCGTCAACGTCACGAAACAGCCACCGTGACAAGAAACTGTACAGTTAACGACACCTTATCAAGGCCAAATTTAAATAAATTATGTAAATATTATTCATCTCATGTATTTTTCATTTGCTGGTGTTGTGCGGTTAGTAACCAAAGTTACGAGTTCTAGTTAAGGCTACAGTTAGAGTTCGGAACAGTTAAGAACGGTTAACCACCTAACTGACCCACGCCTCCTTGAACCGAGGTTTTGTATGGTACGTAAGCAGATCATGACAACGTGATCAACGGAACGGACCGGAAGCAGCAGAATCGGTTTACAAGTTTTCCTATCAAATAATAACCGTTCCTAACCAAAATGTAACTGTTCCTAACCGTGCGAACAGTTCTGGAACTGCACAACACTGTAGAGCACCGTCTGCATCTACATCCCAAGGAGATGTTCCCTAGACAGCGCATACCCGTCATCAGTAAGGATGTCTCATGCATGGTGCACCACTGGCAGTACTTACGGCGGACACAAATACGCCTCTTTTGACAGTTGATACAGATCCGGGAGTGGACGATATTATCGCTATGTCAGTCTCGTTCTCACCTAGTTGGACAAATATAGACCCTGTGCAATAGCTTGCTCGCGATAGCATCCCCCGAATTAGAAATCTTGGCGTATATTGCTTGTTATGGTAAGGTTACGGGTCAAGGTGACAGAGGCTTCTTCTCATTCTAACTTAGGCAATACCGAACTTGAAGCCTCTCAGCGAGTCCACTTTCATAATACTTTTGTTGTAAATGGATCTGACACGATCTTCTCTCTCAGCTTGAATATTCTCAAGGCATATCAAGCCATTGATCGTCAACTCGGGCTTTTCCCTTCGGATAGAGACAGGTTCCCAAATTTTAGTTCCGAGAAGAAGCCCATTTTATCTCGTGGTGCATCCGCTCCGCTCAAAGGCGAAATCCACACCGCGCAGTATTTCCACGGAAGGTACTATACGCGACTTTAAGTTTCCGTCGTATTTACAAACTTCTTAGTGATGGATTGGGAGACGTTACCCAACGGCATCCAGAATTGTTGGACGACCTGAATACTGATGTTCATGCATACCTCGATATATCAGAAAAATCTGGTGTCGAAGTTGCAATCGAAATTCTTCGGTCTTACCCTCCGAGGACTGTCACATATATCCTCCTGGGTCCGATGACAAACCTGGCTTTAGTAATGCGTCAAGAAAGTCAGCTTGTTTCAGAGCGCATAGGACGCATAGTATCCATGGGTGGTGCTCTTGATGTTCCTGGAAATACCAGTCCTGTGGCCGAATGTAGGAAATTGAGTTTGGGTACTGTGCACCACTGACCATCAGATTGCCAGTCAACTACTTTGCAGACCCATATGCTGTCAGGGAGCTGCTAATTTCAAGCGATTTACATCCGATTCTACCCCGGGAACGTTTTATCATGCTCCCTCTCGACATCACAACTCCTCATGAGTTACCTTTTCCTGTCTACAAAGACGTAGTAGACCCTACATTTGTAAACACCTCCAAACCATCGCTAGCGTCCAATAAAGCACCTTTAGTTCACTTTACTAGCTCCTTCCTCGAGAGAACGAGGGAGATTATGCTACAATTTGGGAAAGATGCCATGGAACTCCATGATATCGTTGCCATTTGGTGCGCCATCGAGCACCCACCTTTCCCTGACAGCCAACCGATGACATTTGCAAGAGGCTGGCAAGCTCACGCTCGTGTTTTTGACATAGAAAGGTATCGAATTTTATATCTTCCTTTCTTTGTTGTTCATTAATTTATCTGGTCTGCTAGAACGGGAGAACTCACACGCGGTATGCTTGTAGTGGACAGGCGTGAGGATATTTCAGCATATCCTTTGGGTGCTAATCGTTCGGAGGCCCAGAGGGAACCCCACGATGGACATATCGACAAGTTGGAAAAATCTAATGTGCCAGTGATAGATGTCATTACTGGTGTAACTCGTGATTTTCCTGGTGTTGTCTGCGTGCACGAGACGCCAGGCTCAGACGTATTATTGGAACTGTTACTGAAGAGGGTTTGGGGTTGTACGATGCGATGTTAAACCCTTTTCTGCAACAAGTGATAGACCAGAAATATTGGCAAGGATGTCGTTTTTATTTGATATAAATTCGGGTTAATGAAACGCAATTTTGTATGCAATAAAATATAATTGGCCAATTTGTATGAGATGGTGACATGATAAACCGATTGCATTTCATCTCAGCCTGGAGGTAGTGCAAACAGTGCAGTCAATGAAGACGAGGATTAAAATGAGTTAGGTGACATGATTGACCACGTGCTTGATTTTGACTGCCATTTTGATTTGGCGACATGTCGCATCATCCTTGGCTCGAAGTGCGACAGTTGAATCACTATTAACATGCTTATCTTTTCATGACATCGAAGACCTGGATATCATTCTTTCTCACAAATGGCGCGAGGACGCAAGAAAGATTTGACGATTCCACCTACTCGCAGCCTTGTTCAACAAAGAGACTATAGAGCGCGCAGAGCTCTCTATGTTGCGAATTTGGAGGAAAGATGTCATAAAGCTGAGGAAGAAAACGCCCAGTTACGTAAAGAACTCGCAGAAGCCAAAGACCGCCTCGTCAATGCAGCGGTATTGGTGCCCGAGACAGTGTGTTTTTTTTGACTCCAGCATTCCACTAAACGGTCTCATCACGATTTTCAAGGCTGCTGCCTCTTCAGAATTGATGCACCACCTGTCTTTGACAAAGGATGCTCTGGATAAATTCAATCGCCTGGTGTTTTCCAGTTCTCAAGGTACCAACAGAGCTGAATCACCTCTCTCGGGACACGCCGTCCTTCCTTCTGCCAGCTACCACCCGGACTCCGCGACACCATCTTCTTTTGCTTCTTCCAACTTTATATTACGCAATGACAATCGCTCGAGACGGCGAAAGGAACTGTACGTTGATGACAGCCATCCGCCGTATTCACCCCAATCTCCTTCAACGTCTGTCACGTCTCATGGTCCCGCCTCAGATGCAAATGACGTGTGTTGCGGAGGTATATTTGATTGCGATGGGTTTTGTAGCGGAGAAGAGGAGCAACCGGATTTAACGCAGAGAGAGACTTCAGGTCTAAGATCGACAAACCATGATCCATAGTCTATAAATTGTAATGGTTGACATCGCATTTGTACAATTACATACATACGAATTATGTCGGACAGAGGAAACGGGAAATCCAAACGCAGATATGCGTAGAAGGTAATTACATTATTGGCAAGCTTCGTAGGGATGTTTGACAAGTTCATCATATAGGTCTGCTGGAAGGTCTCTGACAAGAGTGACAGCTATTCCGATGACTGGCAGCGCCTCAAGGGGAGGGAAAGTGCGTAGAAGTTTCATGGGACTGTCGATATAGTAAATAGAATGCCAATTAAGGTGTTATATGACTTACCTGGATGAAGACATTACATCGTCTCTCATGAGCAATAATTGTGCAATTACACACAAAACATTGAGGTGTACCCCAAATGCTAAAAGAAAATCCCAAAGCCGAAGAACTTGATCTAGTGGTGGGGTGCAAGCGCAGAGTGTCAATACGGCTACAAGGATAATTGAGCATGATCGATATTATGGTGAGAATAAGGACACACAAGGGAAAGCGTAAATTTCAGCCGAAAGCTTTTTCGAACGCAAATAACTATACAATTCGGGATCCACGTATTCCAGACACCGATCCAAGAGCTAAAATTTTCAGAAAAATTGTGGGAATTGATTCCCCCCGCTGGGCGCACCTTCAGACCTCTATGCACACCCTCTAATGTTGGCTGAACATAAAGCGGACATGCTTCTTCGATGAATTTTGCAAAGCAAAAAAAAGCTTCAATTTCTGAGGGCATAGTATAAAGGAACGGAGCGGCAAGCACATTCATCCCCTGAACGTATGTGAATCCTAGCTGATCGTCATCCGATCTATCTAGGAGGATATTGGAACAGAGTCCAAATAGAGAAGCAAAACCATTCACCATGACTTCGCCATACAAATGCATCTAAAAGGCGAACCAACATGTCTTCCCGCACTCGTTCCTTAAAACCTTTGTCCGTGGCCAAAGTTCTAAAAACCAAGGTCAGGGCCTACTGCAGGACGAAGGGCGGAAGACTCGCCTAAAAGTATCATTTCTGACTTTTTCGCGGACGTGACAGGGTCCACGAGACACATAATAAAGATATGTATCTGATGGCAGCTCATTTACCCTGAGCAAGATCTTCCATATTCGAGGTCGTAGGGTAGAATCCTATGTCTGAATTATTATCTCTGCGCCTAGAAAAAATTTGTACACGAACCATGGTGGATGGGAGCCCTTCTACCAGAATCATACGACGCAATTTCTTCGCCGCGTCATCTGTATCGCCAGTTGCTCTAGACTTTGTTGCTGATTTAGGTTGGTTGAGGAGTTTGTTAAACGAATGGGCGACCGCAGCAGACATCTTGGGATAAGTTGAAGAAAATCGATTGTCGTAGGCAAACCTGTAAACATAACAAACTGAATGAGAGAGCGAAGGCGGCGTCTTGCTTTCGTCCGAAACGGTCATCTCAATCACGTGAGTACGTACGAATTTTCAATTGGCTGCAGAATCCAGATCACCTTCTTGCTTTTGCTGAACCGTAGCCTTGGAACGCAGTGATATCTCCCGTTAGTTGGCTGGAGACAAACTGCTGCTGGCTCATGGAACTTCCTGATAAACTGACTTGATCATGGACGTTCCTTTCCATTCTTCTGGTGCATTAAGCAGGGCGCATTACGCGATTGTGCGGAAGGTAGAAACAGCAGACACAGTCCAGACCGCAGATCAACACATATTCTTGGAAATAAAATCAGTTCAAGAGCAACTAGCTCATCCCCGGTTGTCAATAGTAAGTAACGAATGTTCTGTGCATCCTTGATCGAGTCAACAATCTCTCAGGACAAATGTAAAGAATGCCTTATTATCCTATTATACTGCGCAACATCAGTTACACCAGGATTCCTCGCCAGCGACGCGTTTGGATTCGCGTTTCCTCATGCTATTAATCTGGCGGAGGCAGGCAGTAAGGTCGAGGACAAACGGATAGGTAGTTCATGAGTCTGTGTGTCAGTTTTAACGTTCTATGAACCTCATCAGGATATCTCTTTTGTTCTGATATGGTGCCGTTGGATCATGAGCTTCGCCTGATGTTGGTAAACACTATCCGCAAGGCAAGTTTGTCCCTTCTCCAAGGCCATATCTCTATTCACTCTATTATGAAGGATTTGGAAAGTGAAATGGTTCCCCGCGTCTGCATGGCGTTGGACAACCTCATTGTATCGCCAAGCGAAGCTGTCATCCCGGCCGTGCAAGCACGTTTGCATCATTTACTGTCATATGATAAGTGTGTAATGATTGGTATTCCATCCACATTTCATTTGCCTAAAGGAACGTTTCTTATTTCTCACAAGTAGCCCACACGTGAAGAGGAGAGCCTTACTTGCGATTCGCGCCTTGTCGACATACGAGCCTGTCTTAATTGATCGTATTCAAACTGCGATAATTTCACGACTAGAAGATCCGGACGTTTCGGTTGTCAGAACCGCTCTGGCACTCTTGGGTGATAATCCACCGCAGGTCGATTGTATAATCCTATCGTCACCTGCAGTCGCTGATATAAATGTTAGGACAATTCTCTTTTATTGAAAGGAAAGGACAGAGCAAATACGATATTGAATACCGAGTCATCTCGTATCAATGGATCGGCTGTGGGTATAATTTTACAAGCTATGAAAGCAATACGTGTATTGGGGTAACTATATTTATTCCAATTTCAAAAACAGCCTTTTATGTTTTTTTTTTCAGATTAGATGATGCTAGTATTCCTGTTTTCCTCAAAATCCTCCAGGAACATTCCCATCCCAAGGGCAAGAAAGCATTATCAGGAGCTGTCATACTGGACGTCTTTAAGACCATAAGTCAACTCGGTGCTAATGTCGTTGCATCGGTGCAGAAATCGAGAAAGATTTCCATCATCAATTCCATCAGGCATTTCCTGATGTCCAAAATGGTGAACGAAAACTATCTATTCATATCTTGTCTGGAGTGTCTAGACGTTGTCAGCTGGGCGGGAACAACCCCAGGTCAACCATCTGTTTTGGAACCGGAAGAATTTGAGAAGATAATGCAATTGCTTGATGCACCAGACCAAGCTATTGCCAGGAAGGTAAGCAACCTGTTACGAATAGCTAAAGGGGGATGATATCCATGTTCACCAGACGATGCGAATAGTAAACAAAGTCGACCCATCTCTATTGGACATGCAAATGTCACTCAAGATACAGTCATTGTTCGGGGATACGGCTGATTCCAAGGTTATCACCTCCTTGCTCAATATTTGCTTTATCCGTTATGCAGAGGATGGATCACGGTATACAGTGAATATGTTGGAATTAATCCGGAATGTGGAGAAGACGGAAAGCAAACCTCGGGTGTTCAAAGAAATCGTTGAATCTGTTCTCTTGAACATACGTACATCGCGTAATGCGTTCTGTTCTATCGACATTCTTCCTCTAATGATCGATATTCAGAAAGTGTTAATTTCACATCGTCTGCTGTTTCCCAGTTTGTGCAGTCTCTTCTTGAGCCGGAAGCACCTTTGGGACCAACAGCCTTGGTCATTGCATCGGCATTAACCACAGAATTTTTTGATTCTCTTACTTCGACTCCGCAGCAATTATTGTATGGGTTGGCGTTCAGCTTGCGGACATGCTCTCGTGAGTAACTTCATGCTTCAAAGGTCGTTCCTTTAACTTGTACTCGATATTTAGCAATCGTTCAAGAGCCTTGTATTTTGGCCATGATTAGAGTCAGCGTCGAGTGTCCCGAGATTTCTCCTGAAGTCGTAGATATCATTACCAAGATATCCAAAACTGCTCGTCAAGTTGTCCGTGATGTGAGCCTTTTGTGCTCCCGAAATATACCTATTTTGACTAGTGAGTTTTTTCAGCGTTGCAACCAATTTATCGAATACTCCCAAAGGAAAGAGGACCTTAGGCAGATTATTCAGGAGGCTTTATCTTCATCAGTGTGTGTTTTTCTAGCTACTCGCGTTCCCCACTTATTTCTCGTCTCAGTTGCCAGATTTCTTGTCTGCGGTACAAGGCCACGCAGCTACCGATGACGAAATGGGATCTTCCAGATCAAGTCCGCAACTTTCTGGACTACTGTCTGGTTCTACGAGGTCGAAAAGTGGATTGAAGTATGCAGCATATGCCTTACCACAAGTTGGCCCGAGGTTAAGGATGCGTCGAAGATCAAGCTCGTCAATGAGTCATACATCGTCGCAACTTGCGTCACCCCCAATAACGGCCGGACAGTTGACCTTAAGAGCAGGAATAGAAGATATCCATAATCGTGATACAGAACCTTTGGAATCTCCAGATGCGCCTCCTACTCTAATAGATTTTCAGGTGAGTAATTCTATTTCCGTTTTCGAGGTTTGTCGCCTGACAACACGCGACATTAAGGCATCGCGGACGGAACTCATTTCTCTTGAATCCCCATTTCAAACAGAACCGTCGAAGTCCTTTAAACAAGCCGACAATAAACCAGACTTTGGAGATATCTGGGATTCATTTGAGAGCTGTTGTGATTTGCGGGGCTGGAGCAAGAGTTCAATAGATGCGATAACGAGACGTCTCCAAAGCTTTGACGATCGTCATTGTTTGCGTATCATTGCGGCCGATGTCTCCCCTTTTGAAGGTAAGGTTCCATATTGGACAAATTTCCCAGATACTGACTAACACAAGGTGAGCATAAATTGCTGTTGGTAACTGGTGAGACGTCCGAGTCGCCATGCAATGATGCAATAGCTTTACGGATTCGAGTGGTAGAAGAGGGTTCATGCTTATGGAGGTTAAGATGCATCGATGTGTTGCTTGCGACTCAGATACAGAGAATGCTTGGATCGCAGTAGCAGGCGTGTATAATTTAAATAACCTGTTTATTAATTTAACCCATGTTCAGACGACGACCACGTGGGAAGGAGCATTGATTACTTAACTTTTCTGCGTGTAACCTTGTTGTTTTTCCTTTCCACTCCCGAGCTCAGTCTCTTATCACCAACTTATGATTGTACCCTTTCTTCAGTGAGTCCGACATCCCTCACAGCTTTAAAATGACTTGAACACTAACATACTGCAGACTGACACACCAGATTAACAACATTCTGTTTGGACCGCTGGTATTCGCTCTCGTTGACACGGATAGACCGCCCTAGAGCCCGTTTGTTATTTTGGCCAGCAGATTTTCTAGCTTCTAGGTTCATTTATCCATGGGATAATTGCTCCTACACTTCCGAAACCTGGTCGATTCTCAGACATTATTTGCGTCCTTGGTTTAGACATAAACTTGAAACTAGAAATTTTCAGTTTCTGAAACTTAACGATGAACGTCCTCAAGAACCCCACTTTTTTCCGTTCAACTACTCCAACTCCTCCAACTCCTCCTTCACGACCAGAGTCGAGCCATGGCATTGACCGGGCTTCCCGTCCTCTTACAAAATTGTCGCTTAGCAACTTCATGCGCCAAGCTTCGATGCCCATTATAGCGCCGCAACCAGCAACTGTTCCCCAAGATGCCTCATACCTCGAGGTCCTCGGTTTGAAATTGAGCGAAGCTGTCACCAAGGCATTGGCACAGCCTACAGGTCCGCCCACTGCCAGCGACTTAGTTTCCGGCAGGAAACCGATTCCTTTGGGACGAGGGCGCGCTTTGGGCAATTTGATCTCATCGTTAGTCACAATTCTATTTTAGTCTTGTCAAGTTGCTTATCTTGCTCTGCAGCGAGTTGAATGCAGCTCATGACAATTTGCATTTATACCGAGCAGTTCTTCGATCTCTGCAAAAACCAATGACCGTCTTGTTGACAAATCTGTCCGGTTCATTGTTGCCATTATTGGCTTCACCTTTGTTCCTGACAGTTCCTACGATGTCGAACCAGTTTGCATTCCCAAATCCTGTTCAAGCTCATGCGCTCGCTGTCTGTAACTTTTGCGAGGAACTCTTACAAGTCTTTGAAGAGCTCTCCCTTGGCATTGACGTTGACCATCGCGGAGATTGTCTAAGATCCATCCGAGATGGTTTAATTTCTCTTGTCAAACGGATCATCAACCCTCTCATCTCCGCCATTCGAGTCGAGTTGATACCATTGGCGGAGGCATTGGAGATTCCCAACATTTCTCCTGTCATGAAGCCGGCTCCTGGAAACAAGTCTTCCGTTATCTACCACCCGTCAATTGTCGCATTGCAGACTTTAATGCCTCAATATGCCAAAGTTCTGACAGCTTGCACAACTTCGTCTACGTCTCATGCCACCCTGGCCAGCCTACTAATCTCCGTTCTCTGGAAATCCTTGGTTGCCCTATCTCATCGCGTTAACGCCAAGCCGCTTAAGAAGCTTCGAGATGCTCCTCCTGCGAATACTCCTCCAATGACCCCGAGTCGATTTGCCATCAAGTTGCCACCCTCTCGTCCATCTTCACCTCCGACTGTTCTCACTCATGCTACTCCTGCTCAAGATGGCAAGGCCTTGTATGATCTTCTCATGGGAGTAGCCAGGCCCAGCGACGGGCAGGCACGAGAAGCAGTGGATGAGGCTTTCGAAGGCCTCAGAACTTTGCCCGATCTGCTCAATGCGGCCAAGTTCAAATCGGACAATCTGGGAAACTCTCAATTCCTTGCGAAAGAGCTGAACCAACTTACGACAGAGATACCCTTCCTCATTTCCCTTCCTGTCATCCTACGCACATTCGGAGATTCGGACATCCCCCCGGTTGCCTCGATCTTGGGAATATCAGAGGAAGAGTACCGAAAGGGCTGTTTGAGCGGGTTCAGCCGGGCTGAGGAGTGTGATGAAACCGTTGGTCAACGAATCCTTGACATTCTTAAGACCGATACAGTATCCAATTATGTCGTGACCCAGTGGTTGGAAACCGAATTGGAAGGGATGGACGATGCATCTTAATTTGTACCTATTCGACTTTGAACCCAGGTGGTCACTATCGATATAATTCTTTTCTCATTCACAAGATAACCCGGAACCACGTCGCCGATGTAGATCGATAATGCCACACCCATCTTATTGTCGGGATGCTCTACAAATATCTAGTTAGATGTCAACTACTGTGCAGTTTCTATTTCTATGTAATTTCTGGCTACCTTTCATAGTTTCGCAGTTGTTTTTTATTTTTTACGCTAGAGTTTAAGGGGAGTCTGGATATCATTTTGTTGATTCAATGTGAAATTCGAAGACCCTAACTCTCATCTCCAGGATTTCAGAATCTATGTAGAAATACAACTCGAGCAATCAATATGAACGCTCCAATTACAATTACCAAGAGACATCTCCTGCAGTATGTTAGCTTGAACTGGAAAATATGCAATGAGTAACAACCTGTCCGGAGCTTCTCCTGTCGGACTTCCGTCATGATGTTCTGCACATGCGCATCCAGAAAATCGATGTATGGCTTCAACGATGTTTTTTCCCAATCTGAGAGTGAAGGGGTACTAAGATATCGAAACGAGAGGAAAACAAGACAGCATACCTGCTCGACTATTTTCACTCGTTTCATCTTGGGTCCCTACCGTGTCCAGCTCTTGAAGTAGTTGATTAACCGTTGGAACGGTTTCTGGATCAAATGAATCCACGGTTGCCGGATTAACAGGTATGCAAACCTTGCCAGTTTTGGGGTGTACACAGAACGGTGCTTTTAGAAGATGGTTTCGATGCTTGGAGACCTCAGCATCTAACCGAGGATAGGTATATAGAAGGATTGCGTCTTCGAGCGCGTTCATAATGTTCTGGAGGTAGTCAGTTACTAATTAAAAAACAAAAATATATTAGGCGAACTTTATTAGAACTTGCGATTTTAAGGAGATCTGCCCACTTGACATTCGACGGGCTGGAAGGGTTATCTTCCCATTTCGAACACAAATTCCTAGCTATTGCTGGATCGGGGATTACTTTTAACAATTCTTCATAACCCGCTTCAGTTGAAAAGAGGTCTTGCGCTTCTAAAATCAAGGAAGGGAATATTACTCGTAATTCTTTGAGTGCTTCCCTGATTTGAGAAGAAGAGAAGGATTATGACAATGCAGATGAAATACTTGAACAAATTGGCTCACTGCAGTGAAGGTGGAAGCCTTCCCCCATGACGAACGTTCAGTTTCCTGCTGCTATCTTTCCCAATCTGTACAACTCCAAGCCAACCTACTACAGCTTTCCTCTGCGCATCCGTGAGCTTCATAGCTTCCATATCCGATATCCAAAGATGAATTCCACGACGACCTGAATAAACCCAAAGTAATTGGTTGTATCCAAATTCATTTCGAATTGCTTTATCGAGAACCTTGACCGCGGCTGAGATGAATACCCAGCATTTCTTGCAGATGTCAGCATTTGAGCAACACGTCCGGACGGAATCATAATCCGTCATATCGATATCAAAGACAAGTTCTCGAAGTACGGGTGAAAGAGCACCTGCTCTGAGAGTTTTCCTGTCTTTTGGCTATAGCAACAGGGAACGTGGACATGAGAGCCTGAGAGGTAAACGAAGACGAATGTCTCGTACGCGAGCAGAATAGACCGGTCCAATTTCAAAACGAGTAGGATTAAGCTGACAAACTTGCTTCTTGAGCTCATCGGCATTATTGAAAGAGTTGTAGCGAAGATAAACGTCCTTTGGAAGAGTGAAAGCGAATTCTCTATGAGTGAAAAGACGTGTAGGCGCTTGTTCATGGTTCAACCATTGGAAAATGGATTTAAATGGGTACAGTCGGCGATAAAACATAAGCATCACCTCTAAGACGAATGTTAGTTTAGCAGGGTCAGTCAGAAGCATTTAGCCTGTCTGACCTGGTGAGGGAGGCTCGAATTCCGTCTGGTCGTTCATCCTTGGTATCGCAGAAGTTAGTTAACCTCAGGCTTTTAGCAAGTCACATGACAACCTATGGTGAACGGACATTCAATACATTGAATACAATAGCCCGAAACTTTATTCTGTATTCGTTATTTGGGACTCGTTGTTCCAATGTGTTCCATGCGGTCTCTTTACTTAGCACTATCTCTTCGTACTCACTGAACTCATGTCGGACATAGGAGACTGTTGTCGGAATTTTGAACAGTGGTCCACTTGGACAAAACAAGATATAAAAGACGACAAGGGAACCATCGCAATTATCAACGCACTTTCAGTCGTTGTTCGTATTTGTTCCGATTTCACGGTTTTCTCTGACTCATGGTTCATATTTGAACAGGCTGCATTCATTGCCGGCGTCCAAGGTCAGATCCTGACTATTTGCGTCAACGTCAACGTCACCAATGGTGCTGGCAAAAAGAGAGCTACCATATGTGCCTTCGTTGGCCTCCTTCTCGACGTACTGGGCGCCTCTATCGGGGTCGTCCACACGCTACTCCTCAAGCAGCGCGTAAATGACAACGCCCAGATTCTTAGCCTTATTGCCGCTTTCAGAGACGAGGCCAACCTCTTTACACTGAATACAAACCAGGAAACAGGGGAGAACATTGTTGAGGTCAGAATAGCTACAGACGGATCCCCTGATGGGAGAAGGCAAAAGATCGAGGATTTTTCGAAGAAGATGGAGGACCGATTTCATCTAAACCGACTATCGAATAATTTTGATAGGGTGACGGATATTCTCGACTATTCTTCTGGCCCATTTGAGGTGATCTCAGCGATGATGACAGTGCGCTTCTGGTTTACAACCATGATGGTTTCACCGAAAACCAGTTCCATTCCATTGGCGGCTATGGGTCTAGGTGTCTGTTGCCTGTTATTGTCCGTGATATTCCTTGCAGAAGGCATTGCAGGCAGAACATCTGGAGAATTCTTCGCGTGTGTCGTCGCTGTCATTGCCGTCTTTTTGGCCTTGTGTCTCACAATCATGTTTGTAAAATTCCTTCTGACTGTCCTGGAGATTATCACCTGACAAAATTTCTTCGTTGCCCCCAGCATGAAATTCTATGCTTTTTTGTTTTCAAAAGTTCGGGAGTTTCGACGACGAAAGCACCGAAACAATGATACAGAGCTGGATGCAGTGCCAGTGACAGAGAGACGAAGTGTTCAGCATGAGGAGTATGAGAAGCGAGTTTCCTCCATTGATCTTGCGATTTAACCAAGTATTAGCATGACTGATGCCTGATTAGTACCTACGATTTTTTTTGTGTTGTTGTCCGAACCATATCGTTTTATCTCATGCAGTTCACTATTTTTCTATATCAGATCGGCCCTGAGACCCTTTTTCAATCCATCTTTGGCGAAGTCGTCAGAGTTCAAGGCGGCATTTGCATCAGTTTGTTTGTTCACCGTGTCGACGCGTCCAACAGCACCTTCGACAGACTCAACTTGTTCTTTGCATGAGGCATTTCTAGACACTGACTCGGTCAAAGTTCCGACTACTGTATAAAATCTACTGTTACTATACAAGCATTTGGCTCCTAAAACAACTCAGGACTCTTGCACATGTGTATGGCGTACCGATGGCTAGAACTGAGGCTCGTGACTTAATGCTCTACTTGCTTCCGGCTTCAAAGACCTTACCCGTAACACTCGAATTTATGAGCAGTCTAAAACACGGATGGCAGCCCAGACATTGGAGGCAAATATAACATCTACACCGAGCCTCCTGTGCCTTTAGTTAGACCCCTCTCCTTTCTCTCCTTTCTCTCCTTCGAATCCGTCAGAAATGGGCTTCGTCTGCAGGCAACGATGGTCCATTCTTTTCCTTCCTTTGTTATCTCTTGTCGCAATGAGTAAGCACCTCCAGAATCCCAACGCGCTTCGCTTCATCTCATTCTGACAGGTTCGCCGAGCCCAAGCAAGAATAGTCACGACATATGTCCAGATGGGCGGCACGCCACCTCCAACCCAGCGTGTTGCGCGCTTTTCCCCATCCTTGAAGACATACAGGAGAACTTGTTCGAGGGCGGAACTTGTGGATCCATGGTACACATTCCTCCTTTGTCTGGGCCCGTGTCTTTTTCGATTTAATACTTAAACCCAAAATATTTAAGGTTCGTAAGTCACTTCGACTCGCATTCCATGATGCTATCGGACACTCGTTAACAACGGACGGGTAAGCTATCTATATTACATTCCATAGTAAGTCTATGATCGACTGATGCAAACTTTACTTCATGCCTGCAGCGGAGGCGGCGCAGACGGGTCTATCATTTCCTTCTCATCGACCGAACTCTCCTATCTCGCTAACCAAGGCCTTCGAAGCGTCGTCACCGCTCAGAAACCTTTTGTGGAAAAATTCAGCTCCCAAATCTCAGCTGGAGATTTGTACGTTTTTTTTCCCACAACCCTATACACTTGTTTCTAAACGTTTTTCTCTGGAAACTATATATTCAGCATTCAATTTGCAGCAGCAGTCGGAATCACCAATTGTCCAGGTGCCCCAAGCCTACACTTCTTCCTCGGCCGGCCCGACGCGAAGGCGCCTGCACCAGACGGCATGGTCCCCTCTCCTGCAGGTATTGAGATACTTATAGACAACCGAAAATGATGAAAGCAACCAACATAATTTTCTAGGTTCTGCTGATTCCATTCTAGCTCGTATGGCGGATGCGGGGTTTAACTCGAGTGAAGTTGTAGCGCTTATGGCTTCGTGAGTGGGATTTTTTTCAGAGCGATTGCTGGGTGGGTTCGCAAAGATTGTTATTGATATATGCGCCTTTTTTATAAACGAAGACATTCAATAGCCGCAGCAGATGATATTGACCCAACGGTACGTAAACTGTCCAGAAACCCAAGCTATATTAACCATATGGACATTTATCAGATACCTGGGTGCGTGTTCTGATAAAATCCGAAAATTTTTCATAGCCCTGATCATGGGCTTTCATGGGGTGCGATGAACAGAACACCACTCGATTCAACCCCTTCACAATTCGATACGCAATTCTACGTTGAGGTGCAGTTGCGCGGTACGGGATATCCAGGGTGAGATAGCTCGTCCATATTAAATGATTTATTGTTATTTAACGTTTCCGCTTGTTAGGACTGGACGAAGCAAGGCAGAAGTTCCCTCCCCGCTGGAAGGGGAGTTGAGGTTACAATCAGATTACGCTGTGTGTTTCTTCTGTTCTTGATTTCGTTCTGTTCATTTTGCTAAGAGAGATCTTTCCATCCCCTAGTTATCACGAGGTGAGCAAGTGCAAAAAATCCATCCTCCTTTCCCTGGAAGGATCTTTATTGAAACATTCATGAGCAGACTCACGAACATCCTGCGCCTGGCAATCGCATGCGAGTAAGTTCAAGTACCCTCTGGTGACATAGTCGTCCTTGTTGACCTTGCCTTATCACCGCCCCTCCGTCTTACCCCTCCTTCTACGTTGACAAACGATCATATAAATCACGAAACGACTGACAAACAACTAGCAAACCTTCCCCTAACTCAATCAGCATTTAAAGCCGCAATGCTCAAGCTCTCACTGCTCGGCCAAGTCGAAGTAGACTTTGATTTCGACGCTTCCTCCGACGCTTTCTCTTCTTCTCAATATTCAGACTTTGTTGACTGCTCGGACGTCATTCCCGAATCTAAACTCATAAAGTCCTCCAACAAAAGGAGGGCTCGAGCTCGAGGGATGATGAGCTGGAGCAAAGGTTCAAAAGACGACTCCGATGACGGTGATGATTTTCAGGACTACCCAACACTTCCAGCTGGAAAGACTATGGAGGACATTGAGCAGGCTGTGAGTTATTTTAACTCTTTTTCTTTATCTCACGGCCGGTTGGTTGATCGACGGGAATGCACCATTAGTGTCCAGTCACTCCCTTCCCTGTTCTATCAACCCGACCTGGTCCCCCTATTTCTGTTGCTCCAGTCGAGACCTGACAGCCCTCGAACCGTCGATGATGCGATTCACAGAAGTGGGCCTTGTAATTACGTAGTTGCTCCCTTTATAATTGATCGAACCGAGTTGGAACCGAGTGCTTTCCGAATAAACCCTAAGTTAAGCTACAACCCCGTCAAGTTCTCCTTCAACGAACTATCCCAAGTTGGCAACATCTCCTTGGCTTCTGCTGACTACTTTTCTTACGGTTAAACGCAATTGTTATTACTTCCAAGCTTTTTACGGATCTACTTCACAAGGTTGACTTGAATGCGCCACCCACATTCAGACCGTCAGATGACAAGATTACGAACACGGAACATGCATGCGCCACATAAATTTTCAGAAATTACTCGTAAGCGTCGAGAAGAGCCTTTACTGTACATTGTACGTGTACTACAAGAAAAAGAACGCGTTATCACACAAACATCAGAGACAACGCGAATTATGGAATTGAAAAAAAATGAGACCATTCTGATGAGATTCATATGCAACTTGTTCAATGGATAAGCGGAGCCCTCTCTTCATCAGGCAAAGAAACCCTTCCCCTCGTCGTGAGACTCCATGTGGATTTGAGAACCCAGATCAGTGCAAGGATAGCAAAGGCGAGTGCAGACCAGTGAATAAAGGCGTCCGAGGTTTGGTGAGCAAAGACTGCCCAAAGGTACCAGGCCATGGCAATGGAGCCAGGAAGGTCTCCTTCCGGAGAGGAGAAGGAATAAGTTGCTGCTGTGCCTTCAAGGAAAAAGCTGTGTGGGAAGAAAATGAGTATGTTGTTGTTTCAATGGCAGACAGAATGCATGCACGAGGCGAGGGCATGATGTGTGGTACTTACAAAGCGAGGAAGACAAAGACCTTTGTCCAAATGCCTGCTTTGTGAGTGTATGCGTTGACGCCAAAGGCCTCAAATGCCGTGAGGATTACGAGAACGGTAGTCCAGCCGTGGTAGAGTGAAAACGGCAGGTGAACAAATATTTCATCACCCCATGACTCTGAAACGTGGTACTTCTTTACGATATAATAGATGTGCTGCGGTCGGAATTAATGTCAAAAACACGTGTAAAACGAACGTGGGGTGTATGGGACGTACCGTTACGGTCGAGCTGACGAAGAGAGAAAAGACAAAGGCTATGAAAGTCGATGAGAAACCCAAAGATAAGCCTGAGGTTTGAAGGAAATTACCTGCGATGTAATAGTGGGAAGCCCAGAGGTTGACGTAGACGGCGTTGAGGAGACCCAGGAGAGCGAACCTCCAAGAAATTCCGTCGACGATGACACGCTTGCCCTGGGGGAAGAACTGGTAGATAACAGTCCCAAGCAAAAGGATGTGAATAACGGTCCTGGTAGAGAAAAACTGAGATAAATAAGAAGGAAAAATCAATGAAAATAAGTACCAGATGAGGAACGCCCACGGAGCAGGAGAAACGTAGGTCTCCTTAGCATTGTAGTAGACTGAAGAAGGCCCAGCAACGGTGTAGATGTTAGAACCTAAGAAAAGGAAATAAACGATAACATTGATGATTTTGAGTAAGATGTCGTCTTTCCAAGTGTCTGCCATGGTTGCAGGGTGGAATGAGTGAAAGCATGAGTCTCAGCTGTATTTATGGTGCAATTGATATGACGTATAGATCAATGTCACGTGATGCGGACCATCATGCATCATACGACATTTAGTTTTCTCCATGGCTCCAATATGCGCTGTCTGCCAAAAGACCAAGGTACCAAATTACTTGCTCATAGGGTGTATAGCATGCGCTCGTTCTTGGCATCATCGTACGCAATTCTTTTGTCCAATGGGCGCTTATTTTCTTTTTGCCTGTTCTAGGTTGTCATGTTCCTCCCATTCCCGATGCAGAGCTGGTCGAAATCATAAGAGCCTTCAATGAAGCGCGTAAACGTAAACCTGATGCGTCTCTCAACTGGAGATGTGCATCTTGTCTCAAGGGAAAGGCGAGGGCCGTGAACCGTGAACCGATTATTATCAATGATGACGATGATATACAAATTATTGAGGCCCCAAAGCGAATACCCACGGAGAACGCCTCTTCTCAACCGTCCTCGCATACATCTGCAAAAGTAACGAGCTTTAAACCCAAAGAAAGAACCGTCCAAATTATCGACGACCCCATCGATTACTTGATTCCATCGACATCCCGAGCTCCTTCAAGTGAACAACATTTGTCGTCAAACACACGGTCGTTAACTTCAGGCTATGCAAAGTTAAGTGTCGCAGAAGGTCCACAACGGTCCCAAGGAGATGAAAGCGATGATACCTTGGAATACACCGATACACCTAAGCCTTCTCCAGAACCACAGAACCAGCGCGCAGCTTCGCTTTCGAATCCATATACAGGTACTGGTGCCTGCCTTTCTTTCCCCGCATCCGCATCAACACCAGCTTCCGTCACTTTAACATCGGCTTCTAGCTCTGGTCCAGATGTCCATCAGGAGCTTCGGGAAAGAAGGTCAACGCCAACTCCAACTTCAACCCCTCTTCAACTCCCTTCCATAAACCCGATTTCGAACGAACCTCATACTCAGACTCAACATAAACCCGAACGACCTCCTATTTTCCATCCCTCTCTTCTACCTCACTACATAAACGCTCGTTATCGTAGTTTCGAAAGCAACACAGAGAACGACCCCACCAAGATATCTGACATATGGTACTTGTCCGCCGTGCAAAGATCGAAACTTGGCACGCGCGTGTCTAATTCTACCTCGTCTGGCCCCGCCCTTCGAAACCCAAGAAAGAAAAAGATAAAAGCCGTACGAAACCACGCAGAAGTCCGCTCTGATAATCCAAATTCTGAAGCACTAGCTTCGAAAGACCCATTCTTCTTCTTTGCCGGTACGTGGATGAAAGAGAAGGAGAATTCCTTGGCCACCTTTTTGGAGACAAGTTAATGACTCGATTTACTTCCTGTCGTAGTTGCCTTTTTCTTACCGTTTCAGTCCTATCAATTGTCACTCCCTAATTAGAAGTCAGAAGTGTCCGGAGTTCAGGAATGGTGAGTTGACAATGATCATGGGTTGACGTATGTCTTGGAGAAAGCGGGAAATGCCAGCCGTATGCACTTCGTAACTTGGGGTCTATAACGCATACTGACAACGTCGGGATGTCTGCTCATTTCTCTCCAAATTATTGTCCGCCTATCGGCAAAGTTGCAACATGGCATTCAGGCGGCTTAGAACTGGTTTAAATGTTCATATTTTCATTTACAGACATACAATAGTTCTAAGAATGAGCCATAAAGTAGTAAAGAATAATGAGTTTACCTACGCAAGCAGAAAGTATTAATTGTCAATGTCAAGTGCCGCACGTAAATACGCACAGGAGATAATTCGGTTCATCGAGATTATAATTCGTATTTGAATACGGCACGACCAGTGACAATTTCAAACATCTTGAGGGATATTTTCTTGTCAGACAGTGGAACAGAGAGACACACCAAGCATCCGAATGTCAATATATCCACCTCTTCTTTCCAAGGTCCTCCGATCACTACTTCGGGGGACGAAGTGGATTTCCTCTGGAGCGTGATCAGCGATAGGTCGGGCTGTTACATTGGCTTATAAGGAAATCAGAAATCAGAGTAAAACATACCTACCCCTGCCAAAAAACCTGCGAGAACGAAGGTTCACTGCAAAGCATCCTCCAGACTAGGATTGGCAGTGGCTGAGATCACCGCAGCCCGTACTATTTCCATAGAATCAGTATGCGAGACTCCACGGTTGTGTGAATGGGCGATTCCACGATGTCGCCACTCAGGAGCTGGGTGACAATGCAGAGATGGTCTCCTACACTTCCCTTGCCAGGGAATGTAAAAGTGGACCTGAGTCGAAGAGAGGTTCAAGCTCCCAAACGCGACCGCGTTGCACAAGATCAGTGTGATAGCCATTGAATACCTTCAGGGCAACATATGAGTTCTCCCTAATATGCACATTGGAGCTTTCTCGTCAATGTTCAGGTTTGCGACACTTACATCCGATCACGAGCAAGCCGAGTGCTCGACGATAGGCCCCAGCCCAACTTTCTGGAGATGATATAGCGGTCATTTGGACCCACGATAAATTTGAAGTCGACTTTGGCTTTGTCTATGCAGACATGTTGATCGAGAGTGTCCACCGCGATAGATGACATGCTCACGGTCCGAGTTGCGGCAGGAAAAGAGCTTAAGTAGCGGAAACTTCGCAATGAGAAATAGGTCGTGAAGAATGGCATGATCGCTACACCCTGCTCTTACCTTTCATCCCTACTATCATGAAATTCTCACCGTATTTCAAATCTTCCACAACTAGTTTTAAGACATTAGCAGCTGAAAATTTGTGCAGTATTCAAATATGAATTTTTCTTG
>QDKV01005196.1_pt1 | contig 33412 bp, 32 predicted proteins | sample 1861101 | NCBI WGS metagenome assembly QDKV01 (sample SAMN04275158, study PRJNA302643) | Fungus metagenome, whole genome shotgun sequencing project. | isolation source: fruitbody | host: Mallocybe terrigena | place: Sweden | collected 2013 | reverse complement strand
ATATTACTACTATGGAACGACCAAATGTCCCGAGGGAGCCTACTGCCGTTATTTCTCGGACTGTAAGCATATACCACCGATTTTCTTGGAGGAGGTCCCGTATTAATTAACTTCTGACAGGGTACTCCCAATGTAACCCTAACAACAATTAGTATAGGATAAAGTTGACGGACACTAGTAGTGGCTTCGGAATGTCGAGTTTGTTTGCTTGCTGATCAGTCAGTCCAAAATTGTGAAACGAGGATTCAAGTTGGATTCAAGCGCCAAGCGCCTATTCGAGTGCGTAGTGACATATCGAAAAATGCACTACCCTCCTGCCACGCTTGGCAGACATCTGTTTCGGCCTCTAAGCGCTTTCGCTATTATACGTGAATGGACCGTCAGAATATCTCAGAATATCAGATCGAAACTGATAAGGCAGAGGTTTACTCGACTTTCGTTAGCAGGGATGAATATTGGCTCATCGATGATCCAGCCTCATCTCAGAGATTGAAGTGGGCGCTTATATGTATTCGGGTCAATAATGGATAGAAAAACTTCTTCATTCCGGTTGAGTCATTTGAGGTGGCTCCGAGGGCTCGTCCAACTTTAGGCACTGCAGCATCATCTTAGTAGACCAACGTTGACCACTGAGCATAGATTCGGTACGGCTCGCGTGATGGATCTCTCTCAACTTGTAAGGTGTTGCCATCTGCAGAATCCCTGGACTTGACATCAAAAGCGTATAGAGTATTAAGTCACGTTATGTCACTTTAAGGTTTTGCCAGTGCCCATTTTCCTGATGAACCCCGGCCCATCGTAGTGATATATGCGCGATTGTTTCAGCTATGGAACAGTGGTCCCAACATGAGGGTTTGGCAGAAGTTGAGGTAATTTCGCCTCTCATTTCTTCTATCAACCTAGGCCTGGTGGCTGCTTTCTGCCAGGATGTTGTGGTTTAGAAAAACTCTATTCAAAATTCAAGCTCCAAATGTCGTTGGTTTTCAAGATAGCGCTATGGGAAGTCTCACCCATTGACAGGACCAAAACGTTTTACTTGACATGCTTTGTATACTATGTTACTAACCGATGTTGACCGTATGCTCACATTCCTTTTCTTCCGGCTCGTCAAAAACCTTGATATCCCAAACAGGTTTTAAATTCTTCGGAATGTTATATCTATCATGGCACATACAAAGAACCCTTTAAGAACCAAACATGTGAAAGGACAACGTTCTCACCTGGTATACTTGTGTCCAATCGCGCTCAGCTTGTCGTAATCTTCTTTGTCGAGTTGTACTTGCTTGAAGTTCGAAATGATACGCTCCTCTTGCACACTCTTGGGGATGACCGAATAGCCTCTATGAATACCCCATGCAATGAGGACTTGACCAGCCGTCGCGTTGAGCTTTTTCGCGATTTCTTGAACTACCGGGTGCTCTGTCAGCTTTGGCTTGCCAACCGCTACATTATGCAATCAATATACGTGCATCGTGACCTCAACAATGGCGTCTCTTACAGTTGTTTCCAAGAGGACTATATGCAGTGATATGAATGCCCTTTTCCTTGCAGTACTTGACCAGGTCGTCTTGGGGAAGGAGAGGATGCGCCTCGATTTGGTTCACAGCCTAGATGATATCGCGTCAGAATATCCCTCCAGAATTGAATAAGGATTGTAACTGACTGGAATAACGCCTGTTGCGTTGATGATCCCCTCTAAGTGTTCGACAGTGAAGTTCGAGACACCGATGGACTTGACCTGAGGGTTGACCTTTTATTACATTGACGTTGTATCCGTTCGAGAGGAGGACTTACTTTTGACTTTGGTAATCCAATCATCGCCTTCCATGTATCGACCAGCGTCGTCGTCGTGTCAATGTCGACATAGCCCTCCTTGGTGGGGTGTGCAGGCAAGGGACTTCCAGGGACGAAAGCAACAGGCCAGTGGACAACTAAAAAAACCACTTTCAACACTTTCCAATCAGTGCACCGTTTCTGGTTACTCACGATACAAATCAAGATAATCAATATCCAGTTGCTTCAACGTCTCGTCAAGCTCCTTCTCAACCAGGTGAGGTTGGTGACTCGAGTTCCACAGTTTGGACGTGATGAAGAGATCTTCGCGATTGACGACAGAGGGGATGACTCTCTTCAAACCTCTGGCGATTTCTTCCTGATTCCCGTACACAAGAGCTAGATCGAGATGGCGATATCGATTCTTGACAGCAAATTCAACCTTTTTTTTTTTCAGACGGGCGGGGGGAATCAGAAATCATATTTATCGTGAAAAGAAAGAGAGAGGGGAAAAAAAAGGCTCGATGCTCACCGCATTCTCGGCTTCATGATCCTTTGAGAGCCAAGTTCCCAAGCCGATTTGGGGGATCTTGCAACCGTCAGAGAGGGTGATTACTTTACTGAGCGACATGGTTGAATATTAAGAACGAGGGGTGGAAACTAAAGAGCAGAAGAGATTTCGACCCCCTTCTTATACTCTCTCAGCACCGAATTTGACGTCATTCTTTGTCGGATACATATTTTTAGAGTCTTCTCTTGCGGGACCAGTAACACGCCGACTACTCCAAGCACAAGTTGAACGTTGAGTTGTCGTCCTTTGACGACAGCATTTCGGCTATACTCCAGTAAAGGGGTTCAAGACTTTGGGGTTCAACGTTCAACGTTCAACGTTCAAGCTTCAAGCTCAAGACTTTTCAAGACGACCACACGGCGTGGACACTGGGTCTTACTCAGCCAAGTTCGAATTTATTTTTAAAAAGCTTCTTTGGGGTTTAACACATCACTGCATCAAGGAATTAATAATCTAATCTCCTAGGTAGTTCACGAATCGAATGGAAGCATTCAGAGTGCTCCACCTTCCTGACAAATGCTCCATTAATATTATCACGGTGTGGCCACCCATTTCTTAAAAATATTATCCAGAAACCCTATATTCAGCAGTAGATGAAACGAATGTGATAAGAAGAAAGTAAGCAGTATGAAATGGAAAATAAAACGATCAGCTGGAAAAACCTAGACAAGAAGTGCCCCGTATGTACGCAAGAAAACAAAAGGAAAAACAAAAATCGACACAGATGCTAACAAACAATATAGCTGAAAGATTACTAATGCAAGAGTGAGTGAAAATGGTTATTTACTAGATGAAGCAAGGACGGGATGGAAAACAAGAGTAAAAAAGCCGTTTCTCTATATATAAAAAAGCTATGGGCCAGAAACAGGCTCCAAGAAACTCGCAAGCGCCCACCCAACATACCCATTCATATCCCTACAAAGCAACAAACAATCCTCCCCATCATCCACATACAACGGCAAATTAGGGTGTATACTCGGATGTCCCGCCTCTTGCAACACCTCATACAGATTCCCTTCCTGCAACATGAAGAACGGGAAAGAGTAATACGACACAGACGCAGGTGGCTTGCATGGATGCACGACACGGCAGATGTACTTGGCTGGCTTCGAGACCCATGAGTCGCGCTGCGATGGTGTGAGCTGAGGGGGCTCATTTGGAGAGGAGGAGGTTGCGTTAGCGTGGTTACTGGTGAAGAAAGAGGTGATAGACTTGATAGAACCGCTCCTCTTCCTCGTCTGTTCCGGTCGTTCTTTAGATTTCTCCTTCTCCTTCTCCTTATCCCTCGACTTCCTTTTCTGACTCGTATCCCTCATCGATGCATTATCACCCTTGCCCGTTGAAGCTCTCCTCCCTCTGTCTTTCAACGGTGTGCCACCCGCACTATCTCGCTGTTTCGACTTTGATGACGTCGACCGCCGGACCTCCATCAGAGGAACGGGCGCAGAAATCACTTGATGAGGCAGTTGCCGGTGCTGGGGTCCGTGATACGAATGCGTATACCTATCTGCAAAGTACTCCTCGTAGTAATCATACCCAGCATCATCATTGTCCACAAACGTCGACGTCGCCTTCAATTCGGATGCCCTCATAGAAAGAGGCATCGATTGCATTCGGACCAACTCAGGTTTATGAGACAGTGGCGTCCCTCCTGGCGTCCTGCTGGTATCATCGTGGTAGCGATCAACCTTTGGTACTTGCGACCTGAAACTCATTTGCCCATCCCCAGTCTTTGGCCTAGCAGGAGTCGAAGACAATCCTTCCCTCCTCACATGTCCATCCTGAGACGACGGCCTTCTTATATTCAAAGCACTGGCAGTATCAGCCGAAAATGCCCTCCCCCTCTTTCCACCATCACGGAATGCCTCCTCTTTCTCATTAGCCGAACCCAACTTCCACTCATTCACAGCCATCGAAGTTGTATACGACGAAAACCCCACACTCGCCGGACCGAGCATCCCCATCGCCCTTTCGACGTTGACAACAGGCTTGTCTTTCTTCTTGGCCTTTGGCAGATTGGTCGGGTGCACAGGTTCAAGTGAAGACATCGTGGAGTAAACGGTAGCCGCCTTGGTGGTACTAACCGATGTTTTTGAGGGCGAAGTCAGATGAGCGGTGCTACCACTGGCACTGCCACCACTGTGAGGACTTGCATTCGACAGGGGTGGAGTCGACCAAGGATATGACCTCGAAGAATTCCTTCGGAAAGCTGGAGAAGGGGGTTCCCCAAGCGCTCCGCGCATAATTCTCTCCGTTTCCCTCTCCTTCTCCATAATAGCCCCCAACTTCCTCTCTCTCGCTTCCCTCGTTTCTCTCATACGCAACTCTCTATACTGTCTCTCCCTCTCCTCCCTCTCTTTCATATACTTTATAAACACCTCCTGCACAGGCCTCGAAATGATCAACGATCCAAAACACTGATCTACATCCGACCACCTCGCACGCCACACAGCGCACGTTTCCTTCCAACCCACATTAAGCTCACTTTCCACCCGGAGCATCTCCCAAAGCTCAACCCAGCGATCGCATACGTCTCTCCAAAAGCGCGTCTGGATCTCCGCAAGGCGTCGGACGAGGGCAGCCAGACCCTTGTGTAGCAGCCGGATGTATGTCGGCAGTTCAGCAGCGAGCTGACCGCGGAGCGCAAGGTAATTTGTCGACGCGGCGAGCAAGCTCGGAGGCGGCCTGTTCTTCGCGTTGACGGGCATCGTCAACAAATGATAGTGATACGGCTCTTGCTCGTTCATGGATGCGATCAGCTTGAACGGTTGTGTCATCATCTTCAACAGATGAGCAAGGTCCCTGAGCACCCGGTCATTAATCGCCGCTTCCAGGTCTGTCGCGAGTGGCATGAGACCCCGCTGGACGACTTCCAAAAACGCATCAAACGCCTCTGAACCCTGCTCGGCCGATAAGCCGATGACCTTGCCAAACGAATACGACCACGTCCGCAAGGCGAACATCATGTTGGACGTCATCTTGCCCCAGTCCACAATACTCCTCGCAAAATCCTGCGCAAAGGCGTCGATCCGCTTCAACTCTGCTTGAAGCGCTTCCACCTGCGCAGCTTCGTTGTTTCCTTCCGTCAGCTGTGAAACCCGCATCGTGGCCGCAGAAACACCACCGTGTCGAATTGACTTCATCTTTGAGAGGTTGACAGAAGCTGCCACGCCAACTGAAGAATTCGGCTTCTTGGTCGATTTGCTGGAGAGAACATCTTTCACTACTTCCGCCCGTCTTCTGTCTTCATTCACATTTCGCGCGACTTCTTCCATCGTTGACCGGGCCGAGCGTAGATTCTCCTTATCTGGATGACCGTCCGGTGTTTCGTCGATGATGGCTGCCAGAAGAAGAGGATATTTGAGCAATCTCTGCACGGGCTTGATAAGTAGCGATGCAATATCCCACGCATGCGACAGCGAACACGCTACAGTCTGAGTGTATGCCAAATAACTTTGCAGCGCTGGCGTTTGGGGTAGATTTTGCAGATGCTGTAATGCCGTTGGGTGCCTTGTGATGTAATGTTTATAAAGCCGTTCCAGGTCTGGTGCCTACACCACAGGGGGATAAGATATTATTCGACAGAACTGAATTGCAATGACAGTGTCGTAAAAATGATACTCACAATTCGAAGAAATAGGTCCCCCACAGAATCGTCTCCTTGCCCGCCTTCTATCACAGATCCAAGAGCCATCTCTACCTCTTCAGTGAACATATCGGCGAACAAAGCAATCTCAGTGATGTTGCTAAAAATAATCTTCGTGTCCTCGGGAGTCATTGGAGGTCCGAGCGAAGCAGTAGACGAGTCTGACGATGTGGATACAGTACGTGAGGACGAGCCGGATGAATTAGGCGGCGAAGCAGGAATGGTTAGAGGGCCCGTCAAGCCTGAGAAACGGGGAACACAACCAAAGTCAGTATGGCAAGGTCACACGATAAAAGCGTGAAAAAGAATGAATATCGAACTCCTGACTACAACGCTGATAGTTATCTTATCGCGTCGTTGGCAGAAGCAGGAACCAGAAGATAAAGCCAAGGGCTAGAGCGAGAAGTGTCAAGAAATAGGTGACATTGACTGATGGCGCCGCTAAGGACTGGCAGGGTGTTTGAATAAGAAACATCGTGCAGTATAGCTGTCTGGAGGGGGGGTGCGCGTGGAGTTATTACACAGCTTGTTTGCTTGCATGCAAATCCGCAGTTGGACCCACCCCAATGAGAATTCGCAAGAAAACAGATCTTTTTATTTTACAAAAAAAACTTACCGAGAGCAAGTGGGATATGAATGTCCCTCATGAGTGCGAGATCGGAAGCGTACGCCCGTTCAGAGGACAAGAGTTCGTGGAGGGCATGCTGTCTTTTGGTCAGCGACGGTTGTTGCGATACCGAGGGAGCTTTGGAAGATGGAGGAGAAGAAGAGTCAACCATGGTAAAGCTATCCAAGCTGCTGCTTTCTGGTCGAGTCGATTGACTAGTCCTGTCCACTGCGCCTTCTTCGGGAGTGGTCATACTTTGTGGTGATTCTGGCCTGGAAGCGAGATGCTGATGATGTACCGAGAGAAGATCCGCGGCAGGGTCCATTATAGTGGAACTATCCGCAAAGTGATCAGATGGCAATGAACGACCGGGAGAGGCGGAAAGAAGTGGTGGGTCGATGAAAGTACCGAGTGAAGAGAAGTTTCGAGCCATTGGAATGTCGTCAGTCTCTGGTGCACCTGGAACAGTCTGGGTATGTAGAGATGCGAAGGCGTCAGAGTTGGTAGGATACTGGTGAACAGCCGCAGGACGAGAAGGACGACGGAGAGGCGAGCGTGCCGGGATGATGGGTGGTGGTGGAGACGAGGATACTGCCGTTATTGGACTCGCAGTCATTGAATTATCGGATCGCTTTGCCACGCGGCCAGAATGAGGCCGCTCGCTGTCCTCTCGACTTTCTGCAATCCTATCCCTCCCAAGCCAAAGTTCCTCGTTATGAGCTCCAGACACAGCTAGTACGTTCATCTGAATAGCTTTCTCATCAGTATTGCACACCACAGAAGAGCATTAATTTAAAAATTTATATTTCCACCACGTACATTGCACAGAACGGCTGTGTCTCCCTATGCCTACAGTCTTTTTCAATGCGAGTAGGTAGTTGCAGGAAAAGTTCATCCGAAGCCCTCCATAGTCCATTACCAGATCACGCGGCGTTCGGTGTTACATCTCCACATCTCAACGTCTCGTCTCAGGTCTTTACAGGAAAAAAAAAATTACACCATCCTAATCAATATGCTATGTACCATTCTTCTTCTCTGGCTGAATTTCGTTCCAAGATTTCTGATTTTGTCGCCCTTATTTAACAGCTGTATTGCTCAATCGGGTCGACATTTCCCGCTGTGCACATGCACTGAAAACGCCCGAACCCGGGTAAAGAAGAAATTATCTAAATATAAAAAGATATACTTTCCAATGTCATATATAAAAGTACCTTATAGTATACCTTTTTTGTGTGATCATAATCATGCCAACTCCTCCATTACACTCCCATATACCTCATCAGCATCCCTCTTCCTCTCCACCCATCGACGCCCCTCATGCAGTCCAAAACTAATCCCAGAAAGCAAAAGCAACACTCCAAGGTCCCCCAAATCCAACGCATCCGTCTTAAATATCGACTGCATAAACCCAATATACACCAGGCCCAACTGCGTGAGAAACGAAACAGAGACCGTAGCAATCAACATTTTGTTCTGGGACAGTCCACACCCTAGTCCTCTGTTCTGGATAGCGGAGATAAGGTCCAGAAATACGAAGCATGTGAACGTCTGTGGGGGGGAAAGATGTAGGAGTTAGAGAGGTTTGAATGACGAAAGAACTTGAGGCAGTATAAAAAAAGAACACGAAAACAGTAGACTATATTAACAGCGTCTCTCTCATGACAGATCAATAATAAACAATTCAAAAAACAGAAAAGACAAAAACAGCAATCCAAAAAAATGACTCAAGAAACTCACCATCGTCTGTTCTCTCCTTGACATATCCTGATCCGAATACGCATAAATATACACGAAAAGCGTCCCAAACACAATGATCGAAGCCGAGAACAGCACCCTCAAAAGCAGTTTTCGAGTAATGATGGGTGCATTCTTCTTCCTAGGTGGGCGGCGCATGATCGCTGGGTCAACGGGATCAACTCCAAGGGACTGAGAAGGCGGTCCGTCCATGAGAATGTTAATGAAGAGGATCTGCATCGGATTGAGAGGGTTGTCCAACCCGAGCATCGTGCTCAACGTGATCAGCGTAAGCGCGGCGGCGGCAGTGGACAGCTGGAACGAAAGGAAATTCTGGATGTTATGGAAAATTGATTTACCTATACATTCGAATCATATTAGCAACTTAGGCCAACACATTTAAAGGAAAAAAGAAACTCACCTTCCTCAACAGCAGGCAAAATCGTACTAAAATTATCATCCACTAAAATCGCATCAGCCGCCTCCTTCGCCACATCTGTCCCACTCTTGCCCATCGAAATTCCAATATCCGCCAGCTTCAGTGCAGGTGCATCATTCACCCCATCCCCCGTCATCGCCACCACCTTGCCCCTCGCCTGGAACGCCTCCACAATCGCCATCTTATGCTTCGGAGTCGTCCGCGCAAACACCGTCACGTTCGCCACCTTCTCCTTCAGCTGCGCTTTCGTCATCTGGTCGATTGCCTTGCCCGTCAAGCAGTGTGCGGGTGATGCAACTCCCCCTGTACGCCCCACGCGCATGCCGAGGCTTTGGGCGATCGAAAGTGCCGTGGCTTCTGCATCGCCTGTGATCATGACAATTTGTACGCCTCCCGCCTGGAGGAGTCCGATAGAATCAGCAACGCCTCGTCTCGGAGGGTCAAGCATCGCTTGATAGCCGACAAAAACGAGGTTCGTCCGATCTCCTAATGTGTTCACTGATGGCCCGTCCGTTGCCCCCGTTCCTTGTAGCGGCGTTTGTGTTCCAGAACGGTTCGCTGAACCATACCCATAAGACATAGCCAGCACGCGCAGACCACGAGCAGCAGCAGCGTTGGCTCGAGTCATAATAACATTCCGCGTGTGCGAATCTAATGCGGGTGTCGATTCGTCGTTGACATAGTAGAACTTACACCGCTCAAGAACTGCTTCCATGGACCCTTTCATGTAGTACATCTCACGTGGTAGGGAGGAGCCACCAAGGCTAATTCGTGAGTTTGTAGTAGTGACTGGACCATCTTCATGGACACCTGAAATGGCCATAAACTTCTTCTCTGAGCTGAAGGATTGTTCATACAACCGGCGAAAGGTCTGCAAAGAAAAGACATTACTTCTCATCACTGGGAAAGGAATAAAATTAGCATACTTCTCGACGATCAGGAAATCCAAAGACCCGTAGAACATTCAACAGAGCAACATCCGTGGACTGTCCGACGAATACACCTTCTTCATTCCTTTCCAATGATGCATTGTTGCATAGCGCGCCTATATCCAAGGCTTTCTTGATAGCAGGGGAAACAGTTCCAGTATATGGTATCGTTGAACTAGGCTCAAGGAAAATTGTTTCGTCCACCGAATAAGCCTCTGTGACTGTTTGCTCGTTCATCGTCAAAGTTCCTGTCTTATCCGAACAGATAACAGAAACGGATCCAAGAGATTCGACGGAATGCAATTTTTTAACAATCGCTTTCCGTTTCGCCATGCGCAAAACTCCTAGAGCCAACGTCACCGTCGTCACAATTGGAAGACCCTCCGGAATGGCAGCTACAGCGAGTGACACTTTGCGACGTCTTCAGTTTTTCATGTCGCCCCACATTTAAGAAGTGGTAACATACCACCAATGGTAAACATCTCTAGCCAAGGCCGCTTCTGCAGTATACCAATCAAGCAAATGATCCCAATGACACCAAAGGACATGAAGGAGAGCTTCTTCGCCAATTCGTCCATGCTGAGTTGAAGAGGCGTCCGTTTTTCCTCAACGTCCTGCATCATCGAGAAAATGACACCAAACTCCGTGTCACAAGCAGTTGCAATAACAATACCTGAGCCTCTACCTAGATACGACATTAAGAGACCTTTACCCAAAAGTGTAGGTTATAACATTCACATACCGTTCCGTATCAGTGTACCCATGAAAGCCATACATGTCCGCTCTGCCAGAGCCACGGCATCTCCGGCGTTTTCAGGTTGACATGTAGTCGGGCTCTTCTTCCTTGCCTCAGTTTCGCCAGTCAAACTACTTTCATCAACCTCCAGGTCCACAGTATCAATAAGGCGTATGTCTGCAGGTATTCGGTCGCCGGTGGAAAACTTGACCAAATCCCCAGGCACAAGTTCGTTCGCCAACACATGTAGAGTCTCACCTTCCCTGTCACATAAACTGAGAAATGGATCGTTGAAGTGGAAAAGAACGCATACCGTACGACATGACAATGATGAGGAACGAGTTTATTCAGGGCTTCTAGACTCTTTTCTGATCGTCTTTCCTGCACAAAACCCACTTTGATAAAAAAAAATTAGAAATGTATTTTGTAAGTCCATGAACTTTAGACTATACCGGTGAGAACAATTAATACTGCCACCGTGATGCTCACAGCATCGTCCAGGTTCCCCATTATTGCACTGATGGTGGCACTTGCACAAAGCAAGAGAATTAGCGGCGATTCGTATATTGTTTTTGCAAATTTGATGAAGAGAGGTTCTGGTGCCGCGACGGAGAATTCATTATAACCGTATTTTTCTCTTAGCGTATCGAGGTCTGTACGCAATAACCCATTCGTATCCGATGTACGAAAATAGTTTATGGTAGACTGACAGTGGTCAGTACAAGAGTATAATGAAATAAACATTCAATGTACACACCTCTACTGAACAATGCGCAAATTTCGCTGACAACGTATCCTTGGCCTCCGTTCTCTGCTGCGGTATTGGCGTTCCTCTACCATCCTCCAATGGCTGGTAATCATGTTTTTGACCCGCTACGAAGTTGACGAATCGAGTCCAAAGGTTTGTTGCTTCAGTATTCACAGCAGTCGCAAAACCCCCTGGAGAAGCTAACGTAGCGTTATCTACGTGATGTCGTCGAAGCGATGTACTGTACGCAAAGTGCGCTTCGGCATTAGGTGTCGCCTGGAATCTTGGATGCGAGTCGCCAGGTATGAGAGGAAAATAAGCGGAGGCGGGTGGAGAGGGACTTCGTTGTTGATAGCCAGAGGCAGAACGATGGTTGCCAAACCTATAACCCGAAGACGTGGATGATCCAACAGGAGGTACTTGAATCGAAGAGACACTCCTCTTTACCCGGCCATTACCCATGCCAGATGAGCCTTTTTGTACAGGAGGCATTACCTGCAGGGAAAATCAAGAAAAAGTTGTCCAGAAGTTCACCACCAACTCCCAGTAGTCTAAGACCCAGATATCCGTAAGATAATGGAGAGATGCACTCTTGATCCTGCCGCAGCTGGCTTCCACACGTCGATATTGTTTGTTACTATGTATTAGAATCAAAACTTCACATGCAGCCGCAGTACAGCCACCACTATAAATACATAATGCCGCCCTTAGAGTAATATACAACATCGGTATGTCAACGCATAGTAAAACAGCCAGGGAACTCAAATTTTAGTTCTTGATAAAAACCTTCTTCACCTGTCCGCGGATACTGGTAGGTAAGAAAGGTGGAGTTGGTGGTTCATGCAAGTGCGCCTCCACGTCCTCGCCAGCTTCATCGAGCGGCCAAAATGTGTTTCTAAACAGGTTCTTAGGATCATAAAACTTCTTTATTTCACAAAGTCTGTCCCAGTTGGAGCCGAAGCAACCCTTTGTACGTTCCGGTGGTTCGTGGCGTCCAAGAAACTGTCAAAATGAATGACGTAGTGAGTGATACAGCAAAGAACAACATTATGACACAGACACTTGGGAAAGGACCTCCGATCTGGACAGGCTGCAAAGTGCCAGATATCCACTACAAGAAAGTGTCGGCAATAGGCCAAAAAAAAGTACGTGGACAGACCTCTTCTGCGGAATCAACGCATCTATTATCGTAAATATCGATTTCCCATTGGTGGAGAGCAGCGATTGTGAAATGGGCTTCCCTCTGTGATTTGGGGACACAGGTGTCTTCGGAGTCAGCGATTGCACCTCCAGCAAGCTCGAAGAGCCAAGCTGTTGATTTTTGACGCAACAAATCAGTAAATGCATTTATCGTCCAGTTTACTGGTTAGAATAGCACTTCGAAAAAAGACGTACTGCAACCAACTGGCGTTTCAGCAAACTGGAACACAGTATCATTTATAATACCATCAGGGAGGGAAGAAATCAAAGCAGAGCGAATGTACCACTGTCTTCCAGCTATCATGAAGAAAACCATACTAGTTCTGTCAAATGTCAAAAAACCGAAATTACGAGAACTGCACCTTTTCCGCGTAAAATTTGGGCTACGCTGTCTTGCTGGTGTAAAAAATTCTTTTCGTCGACTTCATTAAGAAGACAACGTTCGCCATCCCATGAGGAGATTGCTTGAAGATATTCTTGACCCTTCTCCCGCGGGCCAATGTAACACATTTGGACGACCACGAGGGAGTCCTTGCCTACAGGGCCGGCGGTAAGGAGGACATTAGCGTACAACTCTCTGGGTGCGCCCTTCACACAATCACGAAAGTGCTTTATCAATGATGGAGCAGTGGCTTTATTGAAACGACTAGAAGAGTTCTTTGATTAGTGGCGATCCTAGACGCATCAGAAGCGACTTACTAGACGAGGTTCCCGGCGAAGACGACAGGTACAGGATATGCTTTTGCTTTGTAGCGAGTAGCAATTCCCAAGCATGTTCCTGCGCCACGGACAGCCCACCAGAGGTCTTCTGATAGTCAGAGAAGAAAATTCTGTCGAATAAAAAACTGACCAGGATACTCGTTCTCGCTGACGACGACAACTCGTCCGTCAGCAAGAACCATCTCAACTTCGACAAGATTATCTATACTCAGACCATGCAAACGGCTCAAGAAGCCAAAGCCTCCCGAAAGCATGATGGACAAGCCTACAGGGTGGGCAGCACTGTAATGGACAATTGGAATGGTATATTTAGAAGAAAAGGGTTTGACTCACAAAGGAACATGATAGGGAATACCATCACCAGTCCCTGCTAAGTATCTTGCTTCAAGCTTATGCTTGGCAGTGAAACTGTCTACCTCTTTCTGCCGCATGCCAGCACCAAACGTAACGTAGGCATATGGATGGATAGGTTCCACGTGTACAGGCATGGGCATCGTTAACTGTCCGAAAGTAGTCATAGTTTGGTTAACGATCCATGCAGATGACGCCGACGATTGAGCATAATGGGGCATGAGGGTGTGGGGAGCTGGTGCAGGGGGGAAGTTTGAGGGATTATCAAGATAGCCAAACGGATTGGCATTTGACGGGGTGTTAATGGAGTTTGAGCTAAACTCTGTGGAACGTGGACAAGTGGACGTTGAAGTTCTAGATATCTGTCCTGGGGCATTGCCGAGTTGAGATGGCCCAAGCATGGAGGAAGATGAAGTACCCCCTTGAGAACGTTCCTGGATATTTCCAGAGCCAGAGTTCGAAGGTCCAATGGTATCAAAACGTCGTCTGATACTTGAAGTGGGATTGATGGCTACCGAAACAGCCGACTCATTGCTAGACAGAGGTGAACCGCGCAAGAAAGAAGTTATGGCTCTGGGAATGTCGTATTCCCTGAAATTTGCATCTTCTTCTCGCCTACGTTTGACCGCGGATGACTGTGATATTTGCTTGCCCTTGCTATTCGCAGGAGCGACACCTCTGAGGCTGGTGAAAGAGCCATCTGCTTTCGGGATCTCCATGTCGACCTCGACGAGCTTGCTGAGGTCAACAATTATATCGCCGCCTATAGCCCATCCTGCGGTACCGTATCCGCCAGCTTTAATGGATGGAGATAGGGAGTGCTTGACGCAGAAAAGCACAACCCTGATGTGCGGGGTTGAAAAATTGAACTACTATAGTACACAAATCCACTTACTTGCTGATATCTTCCGCATCGAGAGGGCAAACGACAGCTTTTGCACTAGTGACTACATTCCCGTTGAAGATAAGAGAAAGGTCATCGAAACTGTAACTCGATTGTGATTGTCCATATCGTCCAAGAAAGATTTCGTCTTACCCCGGATGACCTCGCAAAACGACTTGACCACGACAAGCTGAACCGAGTTCTTCGTATAAAGCTTTCGACATTGGTTCGATGGCAGGCATTTAAAGAAAATTTTCTGCAGATCGTGAAGGAAACACAAGGATGACTGAACGCTCATGCGTGTCCTTTTATTAGCGGCGATGCAAGCTTCATTCCCAGACGATAAACTTTTTCCTTCTTGACTGTATGCCGTAAAATACCAGCATTGTATGGTGGTTCCAGCCTTCCAGGCAAATATTAGTGCCTGAATACGGTTATTAGCGGTGGAATTGTCATCAACCATCAATTCAGATTGCCGGATTGCGAAGTCCTCAGTAGGACATCCGATATTAGTTACTATTTTCAGAAGAGACACAGAGCTGGAGAACTAGTAGCTGAACAACGAACAAAGGTTGACTTATAGAACTGCCCACTGGCAGTAAAGATAATACAGCTTGCAATGCGGGATTAGTTTCTCCGATAATTTCGCGTTTCCTTTGTCACGCGAAAAATTATTTCCAGGAGTTTGGACTTTTCCGGGGCTGAATACCGTTGTCTGACGATCTGATGCGTACTGCAGGTATCTGATCGACCAAGTTATTCTTTATTCTCTTGAGATACAGCAATTTTATCACAAATTTACAGAAAAAATTTGAAGTATATACATAAGCATCCACTGTCGCTCTATGCGTCTTTAAAAAGCCGCGTTGGGAAGGACTCACAGCAGGTTGCCTAGGGTTTTGGAGAAATTCTAACAAATCACCGAGAGCAAACTAGCGAGCCAACCTGGATAAAGGCTGGCGTAGGGCAAGTAGTAACACGAAGTGATAGGCAAAATATGTCACGGTCAAGGCATGAATTATTAATTGAGATGTTCAAAATTGTTGTGTTAACGCCGACGACACCACCACAAGGCATTAGTGGTACCCGACGTTAATTGAAGGTAACGTGGTACTTGGTTAAGAGACGAATGAGGATCAAGAGCAATAGTCGACAGAAGTGCAACGGAACAGGTTGCGATGAAGTAAGCAGCATTGCAGGAGAGCGAGAAAATCCACATCGTCAGTGGAAAAAGGAAGCCGATGTTAAAGACGGTTGTTGGAGAGACATGGTGATTAATTTTGGTGAATTGTGGAAGCATATTGAGACTCGTATTGTTACACTTGAGAAGTGTTAACCTCCGCTAACGTTCTGAAAGACCTGAACGCCCACCTAGCCCTTCGTCATCATCCTTCTCCGGCGCGTCTGTTGGCTAAGCATGCTGTTCAAAGGACTCAAAATCCAGACTTCGGCGCCCGCTTCTTCCTCTTTTCAAATCCATCTATTTCTTCCGACCACTTGTCTTGCATGCACGGCCAGAACCTCACCCCACCCAGGACTTCTTGACGAGCGAGTTACGTGGTGGCGATTTTGATGGGATGGCGAGGATATGGCGAGGGAAAAAGGAGGGTCTCAACGTGTTTTTTAGGGGTGGTGGGATGCGGGGACGATGTCGTTCTTATTGGTGTGGCGGGGCAGTAGGGCAGGCGACGAGATCGGTCCTCCTTCATGCTCATTTTGGATGAAGGAGAAGGAGAATGCAGTTGAGGGCTTGTAGGATGAGCTATCAACTTAGGGTGAGGGTGGAGGGGGCGTGGTATGTTTGGGTACTTGGAGTTGGGGTTGGCCCTTCGGGGACTTAACCGGAGAAGGTGGCTCGGTATCTGCGCCTGGGATGAGAGCATCAAGCCCTGAGCAAAAAAAGAATGTCGAGGCACTGTCGATGGCTCTGGTGGTGGTGTTACGGCGAGTCGGAGTGAGGTCCTCAAGGCATGGAGCGGCCACTGCGCATTCCCCGCTGCATATGGTGCTTTCTCCGAATTTGTCTGGTGTTCCTTCTGGTGCAATAAGTCAAGCAGGCAAGGCGTGGGTCGCAAAGCGAGGTGTTGGACATTTGTATGCCTTCGTCGACGGGGAGTGGTATGGTTGCCTCTAGCGAGGGCGTACGGATGCCCAGGGGGGACGGCATGCCTTTCGTTTCGTTGTGGAACTAGTTACTATATCATTTTCAGTACCGCAACAAGAAGAGTTGAGAGCCCGCAACAGATGAGTAACCAGCTACAAAATCTGCTGTTGATTCTGTGATGTGTGTCAAATTCACGCTCTTAAATGAGAGCAGCGGCAAAAGAAGGTAGATTACACAGACAGACATTTTTAGAATGTGCCTCACAAACACTGCATAAGCTAAGACAAGTACTTCTCATGTGTTTCGTTGGTAACGCGAGTAGCCAGGAGCTTGAGCTCAGCGGGTTTTGAGGGGTCATCATCTCCTCCGGTGAAAGAAGATGCACGAGGCATGGAACAAGCACTGTCAAGGTGTGGTGTAGTGTTCAGCCCTAGAGATGGCCGTGAGCTACTTACCTTCTTGTCAACAACGCCAATGCTTCAAGCGCAACTCGCTCTTCCAACTTGGCACGACATCTCTTGGCGAACATGAGTGCGGCTTCCTGCTGGGCAGCCGCACTGGAATTCTTCCCTTTGCCAGGAGATTCTGAAGGTGACTAGTAGAGTCAGGCTCAGTCAACAAATCTTTTTTTCAATACGTACTTTCTGGGAAGATAATTCTGTGTCGTCCGCTGTCTGCGACGAATCCACCAGAGAAAATGAAATCAGCATTCAATAATAAATGTGCTGCAGACAGACTAACATTTTTACGCCCCGCCATGTCGCTCTTCTTCTTAAGTGCCTGTAGACCATCTGTATAGGCCGACAAAATGACACCAAAGATCTTATTGGAAACTGTGGAGAAAGGTCAGCTCTGAGCACCTGCCATCAAGAAAAATACTTACCTTCTATCATGTCAGAGAACGCGTCTATCTTTCGGTTATTGATAATTATAGTCTCGTCAAAACAGAATTTGTTGGTGATTGGGTCATAGGAGTAGAATCTAAAGCTGATGAGATCAGTCAAAAGGCCATAAATACGGAAACCAGCGAAGTCATTTGTTTTGTTCATTTCGGCCGCGGCTGGCTACCAGCTCAGTACTGAGTATGTATCACAACAAAGACTTACATAGAAACTCCAGAAACAGATGGGCCAAAGCGTTTGCATCTGGCTTGCCAAGCTTAATAAAGAGGAGAATCTCGCCGATCATGGAGATCTACCAGAATATTTGTTGCAGAACTTGTATAAATTGGACCACGTACTGACCTTGTGCTCTACTTCCCCCCCAGTTGAGTATTTCGATTCGGGCATTGCCTCCTCTGGCATGTCGATGACTCGACCTTGAAATAGGGCTAAAATGGGAATAATGTACTACATCATTCACCGTTAAAGAACATGTAGCCGCTATTTGATGACATACCGGATCTAAAATCCTTACACTGCCTTCCTCCCTTGTTTGATCAACCTTCTCCTGATAGACGTCTTGCCAACGCCAAGCATTTTCGAACATTGCTTCATGCAGCGAGAGTGGGAGGTGATATTTTGGAGTCTTGAAAATATCAAGCTTGACTTGTGAGACTTTCTGGGGCAGACCAAATTGTGATGCAAGATCGGACCATTTAGTAGCAGAGAAGGAATCGATTAACCCTGGCCTTTTTGAAGACAGCGGTAGGAATACTGGCCTCGTTGGCAATATGGGCCAACACCGCAGCAAGTCCGTCACGATTAAGTTCCAAAAGCCCGTCAACCAATCCTCTTCCTCGATTGATTGATTCAACGAGGTCCTTGACATTTGTATCATCGTTGCTTCGTTTAGGCATAGAAGCGGGGATTGCAGTAGAGGCTCAGGAAGTGGTGAAACCCACCTCGCCGACTATGATTCTCGACCAGCCGCCTTTGATTCAAACTCCGCTGCGCATCGTCAGCAACAACATTCACCTCGCTGAACGTATCCGAACTCTGTATTTCATGCCCTTCAATTGAACCCACAAGGTATGTTTCTTTAATGTACAGGGGCTACATACCGAGTCCTACTACCCGCAGACATGCTCCACGCGTATGCAGGCCATCGCTTTTCATTTGCTCTCCTTTTCCTCTCGACTACGCCTTCTACGAAAAGCCAAGAATCGCATTAGTAGCCTATCCAGTGGAACTCTTTCCATCAGCCCCACCGCCTACTGAAGATCCATCGAAACACATCTGATCCTTCAATCCTCTAAAGTGCATATAGGCGGCAACACGATGTCCGTTCCACATACGTGTTGTGTCAAGCCTCTTTTACTTTTCGTCGAATTCGATTCCTGGCTCGTTAACCCGCCACCAACTGTCACCTATACCAGCGGACTTCTCAACGTCTTCCATGTCGACTTCTACTTTCGACCGCCCCCCAACACTAAATTTACAAATATCATATTGCAGTCCACCACGTTCCTTCACGGAAAGCAACTTTCCGTTTCAGCCTTCCCACATCTCTGATGTCAAATGGGCTACAATGTGGATTACCAAAATTTCTACCGATCCATATCCTTTCCTATAATTGCTTCTGACGCAGAGCCAGTTACTGTGAAGCTAGCAACTTGACCATCTGCATCTCGTATCTTAACTTCTACTGGATGATTCTTAGCTTCGTCACCCAAGTTTGCAATATCGTCTTGCTCATTAGGTTCCATATCGAGGTTCATCATCTCTACGAACCACTTAGCACCTTCATCCCAGCCTGCAAACTCTGCTTCACTAAGCGATGAGCGTCCATACTTGTTCTTGATATCTATCAGATCGCGACCTGGACCGTTGGGGTGTAGGATCAACCTTTTGACAACTTCGAGCTGCATATTCAGCGCTGCCCAATGCAAGGCAGTTGAGCCAGATTCGTTTTGTGCCGCAAGCAAACTTGAAGGTACAAGAGGAAGAACATAGTCCAATAGTTCTGCGAATTAGCTCAGTGATCAGAATACGATGTTAGCTGTAAATATGCCTACCTATATGACCGTTTGCGCTGATCATGTGGAGGATCGAGTTTCCGCTTTGATCACGGATTTCTGCTAGTAAAGCAGTTCCAAAGTCTTTTATAAAGGCTTGAATATCCTCGATATCTCCATATCTGCAGGACAGAAGAATATCTTCTTTGGCAGTTTCAAGAACTGACATGGCGGGGTGATGTAACACAGTTTTCTGCCGGAATAAAATTTGGTCCAGTTTTGGTTACTCAAAATTATAGTGTTTCAACCTCGAAGAAGCCATGTGTTCAAAGTCAACGCAAAGACTCCATGTTTTGGCCGTTCAACACCCAGACCTTGGCTCCGAGTAACGGGGGGAGGTACCCGCTGGTCGAAGTTTCTCATCATATGGAACGACAACATTAACAACGGCCTGTGTAAAAGTAATCGGTCCGACGTGGTATCCATCTCCAAATGATGTTGCAGCGTATGGATCTTTCGTTGATGGAAATTTGGCTGGGCGCACCGGTTAGATACCATTTACCGATGGAGGTTGTTAGGTTTTTGAGATGACAGCCGACCTTTCTACAACTGTTCAAGTTTTAAGGTCTCTTCTTGGAGTCTGGGTCCGTCATAGTAGCTTCCGCCCAACATGTCCCATTCCTCCCCAGCTGCCTACCTCGTTTGGACGCTACTCTGCGGCATGGCAAGTTCTCCAGCAACACTCCACATGCTCTGTTAACAGACTTCTTACCTCCAGCTCAATGTCTTCTTAATCTTTCACTTGTGGTCCTTTGACAGGTTCCAATGTTTAAAGTATGACGTCGTCTTTGCCAGGTCTCTACACAACGATCTGATATATCTCGTGATAGATGGAACAGTCATGTACATGCTGGTGCATTCAAGCGGTTTATGACGGTTGGATACATCTATTTTCGCCATATTGCATACAGTTGACAATTCTTCAGTACACATATTTGATAACGGTGCCAATGATATTCACATACTCGCTTAGCATCCTCGTCATAAAGTACAGAGAAGGATTTATTCAGCTTCCGCCCTACGGAAGTGAGTTCTTGTTCTTATCTCTGTTCAAGTTATCATTTGATCGCTTGCAGTTATCCCAAAACCATGGCAGCTTTGGGATAAGTCGGCTCAGAGTACTATCTTTCCTTTTACGCTTCTCTTTTCTTTGTCTTGGAGTTTGGAGATGTAAGTTTTTTGGGGGATTGAATGTCGGTCTCACTAATGTCACGCTTAGGGTAACTCATCTCGAAGGTCAGCACAAGTCGCAACTTATCTGAACCCGTCGTTGATCGTCGCCCAAAGAACTTTGCTTCTGGCTCTTCCTAGTTAATGCCGGTTCTGTTCAGCAAAACTGGTTCCACAGCCCTTACTTCAAAACTTGGATAATTGGATCAGTCGTTGCTGTCTGTTATATGCCTACTGTGACCATACTTACGAGGTCTGACCCACTCAAAGTCAGTCATCTAGCCAAGGTCCGTTTCTTTTGTGCTAACTTTTGTTCTGCAGAACGAGGCTTTCACCTTCTTGGCTGGTAGTATTGGCAGTTTATCTCTTACTATATGGTTTGTGCCAATCTTGCAAGTTATTTTTCTTTTCAATATATCCATGGCACTAAGTATATTTGGAATTTAGATGGACTTTCCCAGCGTTCCTGAGAAACCTGGTGAGGGAAATCAATTATAGTTGGTAGCCATAATCTGATATACCCATGCAGAGGACTGAAGGCGTTGACATATCTACTATTGTCCGCCTCACTAAATTCTCCGAATTGAATGTCAGTTCATCGCGACCTTCAGAGTCGATCTTTCTGAATCTCTGTACAGACCATCAGAGTTCTGATGCGATTCTTATTCTCTGTACCTCTCATCATCCTTGGAATAGACGGCATCCGAACACACCACCACATCAATGAAAACATGTTATACACAGGTATTTTTTCATCATTCTTCTCTCCTCTCAAGTAAACCCAACCAATTGATATTTTAGATCTATTGGCCATGATTTCAGCCGTCGGTGTTACCGTTTCATCTGGAATTACCCTTGTCGTGTGTATTCAGCAGGAATAGCTTCGTCGTACTGATTAATTTGCAACGAAGATCTTCTTCCCCAGGTCAATTGAAGGGGAAATTGCCGCCCGAGATGCTGCAAGAGAGAAAAAGCGTTCCAGAGCTGCCGCTAGCCACGTCAGCACCCGTCAGCATACACTCAGCTTTTCTCGCAACCAGGACGCCTACCTTCTCTCATCTTCTCCTGTCACTCCTAAGCATTTTAATCAGCATTCGCACGATGGACCATACGAACTCCCTCGTTCAGAATGGCAAGACGAGGAAAGAGATGTTCCTGCAGAGCTCAATTTTCCGAGAAAGAGCAAGGCCAATGAACTTTCCGAGAGCAATCTGTCAGTCCACAACATAAGAATGATGACGACCGTGAATCCGATGATTTCAAACTTCACCTCTCCCATTGGTGAGTAGAATCCTTCCGCGTGTCCATTATCTCTGACAATCTAACATATGCAGACCTGATTTATGCGGCTCCGGAGGAAGGCAGGCGACTGACATTCCGGCCACGAATGTAGTCTAGTAATTCTCGTTGTATCCTACTACTTCCACTCCTTTGAGCTTATGTTATTGTACATCGTAATATCTTTATGGTGGATCTATCTGGTCTGTATCGTATTCGAATTTGTTCTTCACAATATAAGAACACATTTTGCAAATAACATAGACAATAATTTGTCGGAATTTGCCGGATAGACGATCAGCGGGCCGTCAGTGTGCCAACTTTTCAACCTTTAAACTTTCACTTGAACTTTACTTTGAAGTAGACAGCATGTGGTGAGTAAACCCATCATTGAAATTCTACGGATCATCATCACTATTTCCTAGTCACTCCATCATCATAAGGTCTCATCGATGATTGTATCTTGACAGTAAACACATTCTGAACGCCCAAGTTGCCATCCGCGCACCATGCTGCAAACAGTGGTATGACTGCTCAGAATGCCATGCCGAAACACAGACGCATACGCTTAAGAAGACAATGGAAATGGCTTTTCTATGCAAGAAATGCAGAAAGGCGTTTCGGAAAGATATGAATGCGTATGAAGAGAGCGACGAATATTGTCCGCATTGTGATAACCACTATGTATGTTTCTTTCTAACTACTTATTCTTGGTTCGAGTACAGGGCTAAGTGGGCGATTAAAAATAGGTTTTAGAAGCAAAGGCACCTCAAGCATTACTTGCAGTGGAAGGCGAGGATGCTCGAGTGGATTCTCGGTGCGTTGACCTTTATACTGCCAATTCGGTCGAATAACTTCTTTCTTGTAGAATGATCAAAGACGACCGTGTGAAACAAATTCAAAAGCACTCTGTCTTTGAACTCGACGACGACGATTTTGTAGATCAGTTAGGATAATTGGATCAAGCCCGGATCTGTACCTCGATCTGTTCTAGTTTAGAGAGATTGGTCTTCTTTCTTACAGCCTTTTTGCAAAGCACAATTTTTTTGGATAATCTGGTTGCATTGGCTGCGAGTTAAACATTTTTTTGGCATAACAATGGAAACTTCATGTAATGTCATTTTGGAGACTATCGTGTGTACCACAGTTGGCAAGTTTTTGACGCTGCTCGAATCTACATTGAGATAATACTAGATAAGACCAATCTAATCGAGGAGAACAAAACAGAGTCTCCGCATGAGAACTCAGTTATAAATAATTTAGAACCCTTGTTAGTCTCAATTCTGGCCCCTGTGCCAAGAAGGCGATATCCAGAAACAGACTCGAGAAGCAGGGTTGCGACCTAGATTTCGACCTAGATCTCAGAAACCACAGGTCGCTGCGCCCGAAGTCTGGGTTAACGACAATTTCATGCCAAGATGTTTGAGCGTTGGCTTAATGCGCGTTATACGGAGGCAGAATAGCCTTTTCCAAACGTTAGATAAAATGTCGCCGTCGTATAGTAGCGTATAGCAGTGAAAAAAATGGAAAGTTGACATCGGCAAAGTTGGGGGACATCAACGAACCATCATTGGATCAATTAAGAGACAGAAAAGCCATCCAAGAAAATGAAGACCAGATAGAATTCCAGTGCCAGAAAGCTGAATAGATAGTCATGAGGAGCTTTTTTATTGGTTTAACTTGAGGAGGATGGTCAATGAGGAAGGAGAACGACAAGTTGGAGGACGGATTGGGGAGGCCCATCAATTCTGACCCTTGATAAGCTGGCACGTGAACAGATGTTTCGTGCGTTTCAACTGCGGCACTCGTAACTACCCTTCAAGTTCTTCTCCACCCTCATTTGTTCCAGCCAAACACAATGTCTGCGAGGAGAACACCCTCAACGACATCGCTATCAAAATACGCCCGCCAAACTTCACCTCTCCTACAAAACCGATCTTTCGACTTTTGCAATGCTTTCTGGGGTTTAGCGGATGGTGGCGTCGATGTTTTGTTTGCTCGAATGCGAGGCGCAGCACGGACGATGGAGGAGTTGAAAATTTTTTGGAAGGAGAGGTGCGTATTGCGCCCTTATCGACCTACTTATTGACTCATTCTTGAGGCATTGAAGGGCAACAATCGAGGAAGATTACTCCAAGAGGTTGGCAAAGCTCAGTAAAATGGTGTTCGGTCGCGATGAGATAGGGTAAGTATTCGGTCCCTGAACTCTATTTATCCTATACCGAGGCGCCTATACCCTGAATGATGAACGTCGACCATGTGTCAATCCCTTATGCATGGGTTCTTAATTCGCTTGAACACTCTTTCTCCATGAGTTTTCTCTTCAAATATCTCATCTGACGACTTTCGGTAGAGAGCTACGAACCTCTTTGGACACTATTCGGTCTGAAACCGACCGTCAAGCTACATTTCATTCCAACCTAGCACAACAGATTCGTACGGAGCTGGAAGGACCCGCCGCAGCTTTCCATTCACGGCAGCTTCAACACAAAAAGACTTATCAAGTTGCTATTGAAAAAGAATTCAAAATGAAACAAACGCAGGAATCTTACGTCAACAAATCGCGAGAGAAGTACGAACAGGACTGTATCCGGATCAACTCGTTCACTGCTCAAGCGTCCTTGGTCCAAGGAAAGGATTTAGAGAAGATCAATCTCAAACTAGAACGCACTCAGCAAACTGTGCAGACCAATGAGCGAGACTTTGCGAATTTTGCCAAGGCACTTCAAGATACCGTACAGAGATGGGAACAAGATTGGAAGAGTTTCTGCGATAGTAGCCAGGACTTGGAAGAGCAAAGAATAGAGTTTATGAAGGATAATTTGTGGGCTTATGCAAATGCTGTGTCTACTGTCTGCGTTGCTGATGATGAAGTAAGGTCCATATTTCTCAGTTATTCAATATTCTCACAACTTAGCGACCTAGTCATGCGAGAAGATTCGAGTGGCACTTGAACAAATGGAACCGGAGCGAGAGATGGAAAACTTTGTGCATGACTATGGAACAGGGAGTCAAATACCTGATCCCCCCGCCTTTGTTAATTATCAAGCACTAGATGCCATTCCATCCTCATCAGCTCGCCCCACATTCAGATCTGCAAATTTCATTCGTGCTTCGACTCGAGAGTCTCCCATACGGCAATCAATGATGTTTGACGAAGAACCTGTGATCAATACTGCTGGGATTGGAGCTGGTGGAGGTCACCACCGACCAGACCCACACGGGCCCGAAGGTGGCGATCTTTCTCGTCGGAATACGCAAAGCGTCCCGACAACCTCGCACGCAAGTCACCCACCTTACACTAATGGCATTTCTGGGCATCATGGCAATCAGAAACAGTACTCTTCTGATTCACCGGCATCCGCCCCAGCTCCTCAATCTCAAATCACTCGTAGGCAATCTGCAATTCCGACGCAGCGGCAACAACAATTGCAGCGGGTCTTGCAAGATCCTTACGCTGAAACAATAGACCCAACTGCAGAAACCTATATTAATGTGGGCGGTAACGCGTACAAGGTCGATCCTATGAAGGACCCTCAACAAACTGCGTCCTTGGCGATTCGTACGGGTTCTGCTGCTGCATCGCCCACGAAAACGACTGTTGGAACGGCGTCAGATCCATTGTTTAAACAACTTGAAGAATTGAAGAATGTTGTGTCAACATCGGGAAGCGTTAGAAGGAACCCCACAATCAAGCCAAATGCCGGTGCGGCTCCTGATCCGAAACCACCCCACTCAACATCTCCATCCATTCCAAATCGCCAAAATACTGCTGGGTCCTCTACATTATCACCTCCTGGTTCTGCCATTGCTGGAAAGCCAAACAATAGGTCTCCTTCTCCAGGTAATCGCGATTATCGTAATTCTGCGGAATCGGTCGTCGGTGCCCATCCTTCTGTGTCCAGATCTCCCTCCCCCATACCACCGACTGCGGCATTCATGCTGCCTAATTCAGCGCAGCCCTCGGGGTCGGGAATGGTTCATGAGGTGGTTTCTGGTTATCAACAATCATTGCCTGGTGAACACAGGTCTATTAGCCGGAACAATAGCAGGAATCGTCGAGGAAGCGTCAGTGCGAGTTCTGCCGCCAACCATGCGCCTCTGGAACAACAACCTCATGGTCAGCACCTCTCCCAACCCGCCAGTCTAGTGGGGCATGCCGGTGTCGGTGCTCATGGTGGATCGAGGAGTAATAGTCCTCAACCAACTATTTCTAGAGGGCCGAGTCCACAACCCGGGCAATTGATTCGCATGAATAGCTTCATTCAACCTCCTACACAGACGGGACCGAGTATCGCCCGCGCACCGAGCCCCAATACCGTGGGGATCGCTCTTGATCCCAGTGGCAGAGTACTGCACGATGACATGGCCCAAAGCTATCAGCAGCAGCAGCAGCCTCCACCGCAACTGCAGTCGACGGTGCATCAAGGCAGAATGGTACCTCCCCAGACGCAGCTTCCCGTATACAACCCTCCTCCACCTCCACAGCAGCTGTCTACCCCTGTGCAGCAACAAAGGCGACCGAATTACTTGGCGTCGCCGACTGGAAGTCAGCCTTTCACTCCAGTGACGCCGCCTCCGTCTGGACCGACGGGAATCTATCATCATCATACACCTTCGCCTCAACCGACGTATGTTCAACCTCAACCAGCAGTCGTTCCTCCTCTGGCTCCGCTTTACAACCCCCCCGCTCCGCCGCAACCCTTACAATACCAGCCGCCTCCACAGCAGCACCAAGCAAGATATTTTCAGCAGCAGCCACCGCCACAGCAGCAGCCACCGCCACAGCAGCAGCCACCACCACCTCAACATCAAGTGCCTTCACCTCAGATGAACGCTTACGGAAGTGTGAATAGTATGAGCGATTTGCAGAGAGCTAATTCGATTGCCTATTACGGGAATCAGACTTCGCCTCAACAGGTTCCTGTGCCCCCTTCTTCGGTGTCGATTCCGCAGATGCTTGGGGTGCAGCCACCCCAGCAACAGAGGGTTATTCAACAGCAACAACAACAACAACTTCAGCCGCCACAGCAACAGAAAGGGTATCAACAGCCGGTACAGCAGCCACCTCATCATCAACACTTTATTGAACCAGTTCAGATGAGGAGATCACCTTCTCCTCAGCCGCCGATGCAAACGACGGAAGATGGGACACCTGTTTTGTTCTACGGTGAGTTTTCTTGCTCTTATACCTCGGGCGTTCTATGACCAACTCTCTTTTATTTTTCTCAGTTCGTGCTTTGTATGATTATGCTGCTACGATTGATGAAGAATTCGACTTCCAAGCTGGGGATATCATCGCTGTGACGTCCACACCTGAAGATGGCTGGTGGACGGGTGAGCTACTCGACGAAGCGCGCAGGCAAAAGGGACGCAACGTATTTCCGAGCAATTTTGTGTGCCTGTTTTAGAGAGGGTGCTGCGGATTTTATGACACAGTTATATCTTTCATCATGCTTCTACGGCTTTAGGGGGTTTCACACCTTTCTTCTATTCGATGTGTCTTGCCTCTGTAGAATGTTATCTCAAGTTTTTTGCCAGATTACTATCCTTTCACATTGATACCTGATCTCTGATTACCATCTCTCGTCGACATTATCGTCTTTCCTCATAAATGTGACAATCGGTTCACTAGTACCTCTGCTCGGTAAGACAACGGGGAAACACATCACAAGACAGAATCACCTGAAATCGGTAAACCCTTTTGGTCAAAACTCAGCAGGAAGTATGCTCGGCAAATATTCGAATTGAGACTAAACTATTTATCCAGCAGAGATTATTACATACCGACCCAGACCCGACTCGAACGGTAAGCATCGGCTGCATCGCCTTTTCTCTCAGGTCTTCATTGTTGAGTTCCTGCCTGATATTCCGGAGCTCCTTTGCGTTTGGAAGTGCCGCACACCAGTCGGGCGGTCCAAAGGACCGACCAAATGGTCCCTGCGTGAAATTTATAAAAACCAAAAAACATGATTCAGATCCTTCCCTCTTCCGCCAACCCCCCAAGCCAGCTAGCTCAACCCGGTCTTCCAAATAACGCTCTTATCGACATCTGGCATATCAAATATTGCTGACGACATCTATTGTAGGTCAAACTGACATATGATTCTTTCTTTGAAATGAATGACACGAGGCATGACAATTGTGTGTTTTGGTTTTTTTTATTAGTGAAAGTTTTCAGATTTCGCTCATAAGCGACAATTATCACTCAATCACCCATTTTTCACCCACTGCCTTCGTCCTCCCCCCCTTCCCCTACGAAATTTTTTGAGAAGGATGCGTTTCGCTTCAGACATCTACGAACACCCTGATCTCACATACTCGGAGGTTTGGGCGAAAGACGCACACAACCGATCAGGCGCTACACGCTTCGTGGCCGCCATGGGTGTTCTATCAGTCGTCACCATCTCAAGCATCGCCGCGGTACAGTACGCGGGATATGTGGATTTATTGCAAACGGTTGGGCTGATTGACAGGTCAGTTTTTTTTTGTTTTTGTTTTATGGGGTGTCTTCGCCGCCAATTGCCACATTGTGGCATTTTGAATGTTATTTCTCGTGCTAACATTTGACTTAGTACATTGATCAGCGTATTACGACCATCTCTCTCACCGTAACTCTTCGACACTTTCTCAACTCGCCACCCACACAATCCTACAATTGGAAAGGACGAACGTTCCTCGAAATATTTGTCCCGGGATCGCAATCACTTTTACTCTATCTGCATCACTTTTTTTTATATCTATCTTTTCTTGCACCCTTTCTTATTCTGTATTCCTTCCCTTTCACTTTCTGTATTCCGAATCCTTTTCTTTGGCATACTAGTATTGCTATTGCACCGTCCTCATCTTTTCACTGTTATGACAGCTGTACTATACACACCAGTTATCCTTCACTTTCAAGCTTTTCCGATTAACGATACAAGTATCACGCAATTAATGAAAACAATATCACGATTTGATATTTTCATGATAATTGACCTATTCTTTGCTGCATCTTCTCCTTCACCGTTTGATATGCGCTCATGATCGTTTGTTCGTTGATGACGATCTCGGTTGTGTCGGGTCGTGGTCTGCTCACTCTGGAGGCAATCGCAGCAGCGTCTGTATCAACAATAATTCTGCATATGCATATTAGTAACAGGGAAGTCATACGAAAACGATAATCACAAACCCGTCGTCTATCGTCTCATCCAGACAAAGTAATACCAGATCTAGATTCTCTAAAACGCCACGCTTCTCTAGTGAGTTACGCAAAAGCATCGTCAAGGCGTCCGACAAAGCGGTGAGAGCCGCGTGCACCATGACTTCATTTTCTGTCGGACCAGCGACGAGGTAGAGGATAACATCGAGAGAATGCTTGTACACGACAAGATGAGAGTCATAGAGAATGATGTCGCCTGAATTAATTTAAGCAGTAAGGGCCAAAACGAAAAAAAAAACTCAATAACAAAAGACCTCACCGCCCACTTTCTTCGTCTTTTGCCATAGACCTTTTTCAAAGGCTTTTTGTTCTTTGACACTAAAGAGCTCTTTTGATTCGCCTTGTGGGTGACTTTTTGAGCGGTAATATTTGGCCAGCACACGATTGCCTTCGGTGTCGAGAACGATGAAAGCTTGAACGCTATACAGTGACAAATTCATCTACAAAATAAAATAGTTTTCCTTCATTTTATTTTCGTTTTGGATTGTACATACCTCGGACGCGTCGAGTTCCTGGCACTGGATAGAGTTCAGAGCTGTTTACACTTGTTTGTATTTCGGGCCAAACGACAAGGCGGGAAGCACAAATTCGGATCCTCCGACGTTTCTGAATTTGGTTTACATAGTACACATCAATTGAATCTTTGTGCAGACTTCATGGGCACTATTCGTACAGCGATATACCATCTCTTTTCCATGCAACCAACCACGAGGAGTGCGAAGCGACCACATGGGTTTTACAGTGACACACACCCTATTTTTAGTCTATAGAAGACGCCTCCTAGGCGAATTATCAATGTAATATTCGGGCGCTCGCACACTCTCTTCATTATCATCACCTGCATGTTCTTCAGCACTAGACTTGTCCTCCTTTTCGGACTTTCTTTTACTCTCGTTTCTGGATGCGAGGATGAGCACCGTCATGGTGGGCACGGCCACTCACGCAGGCTTCAGCCATCTGCCACCCTAGTTCCTCCTACGCGCCCTCTCCAGTGGGGAGACGTTAATTTCATCCACACCACCGACACCCATGGCTGGCTCCTCGGTCATCAGAAAAAGTCCTTCCCTGAACCCTATTACAGGTACGCACAATTGATGTCCTTGGACTTTGTCCGGCCGCTATGCCCAATGAGTAATGCTAATTGTCTACCTCGTACAGTGGTGATTTCGGAGAGTTTGCCTCCTTTGTATCGCATATGAAGAAGATCGCCGAGGTAAGAGCCACAGATTCGAATGTCTTGGGGTGAAAGAAGTTCAACGAAGAGCATCATCGTCTTAGGAAAAGGATGTCGACTTGCTTTTGGTTGATTCGGGAGACCTACATGATGGCCAGCAGCGAATTTTAACACCTTCGGGTTCGTGTAAACTGATGCTCTTCTACTTAGGTACCGGTCTTGTGGATGGATATCCACCTGGTGGAATTGACGGACATGACGTACAGACAAGTTCTTCAAATATCGTGAGCAGTGTACCTGAACCGACGAATCACTTAGGCTCTCGAATTCGTAAAAATGTTACCATACGATGTAATGGCTATCGGAAAGTGAGTTTTTTTTTTGGTTTTTATTAAGCAACCAATTTGAATTAAATCCACCCTTTCCAGTCATGAGCTATACGTCTATAATAATACATTGGACATGTGCGATAGCAATTCCATTCTTAGTCTGCTGATTTCATCCGACCTAACGAAACAGGCACACAAATTTTGCACCAAAATTCGAAGGGCGTTATCTGTCTTCTAATGCCAATATTACTTACGTCGATGACAAGGGCCAAGTGGTGAACGCGCCTGTTGGATGTAAGATTCTTTTTTGTCGTCTTTTCATCTCTTCGCCTCGTTGAGAAGATGGCACAGCGCGTTTTGCGAAATTCAAGACTAGAAAGTGAGTTATAATTAATAATAGATAGTATGAGCTTATCCACTTGCTTTTTTTTTTCTTCAAGAGGTCGAAAGGTCACTGCTTTTGGCGTTCTTTTCAATTTCAAGGGTAACGATAAAAACACTACTGTCCAAAACGTGGAGGATATGGTGAAGGAATCTTGGGTATGTCATTGTTTTATACTCATGACTGTTCGTCATTGAACTCTTCAAACAGTTTTTGGATGCTATCAAAGAGGAACCTGATTTCTTCTTGCTCGTTGGGTGAGCATATCTGAATACGGAAAACAAAAATTCATGTTGATTATTTCAAAAGGCATATGCCAGTTGCCCGTGACAACTGTGAGTTTTAAGTTCATCGGAAGAGAAATTTTTTTGATATCACGCCGCTTCTCAGGGCCGTATGTTTTCAACGCCATTCGTGCCGTCCATCCCAATACGCCCATCCTCATATTTGGAGGCCACACTCACATTCGTGACTGCCGCAAGTATCTTTTTTTCGAAACATGTCACGATCTCAGTTAATCGTATTCTTCAATATTAGTCCAGCTTGATGGTCTTTCAATGGCATTGGAGAGCGGACGTTACATGGAGACTGTTGGTATGTATCAAAGTGCATTCTCTTCATGATAACATCGTTGATTGTATCTATCAATTGTCAGGGTGGATGAGTACGTATCGTTCATGGGATTTCGAAAGCCATTCTAACCATTCCACAAGGCGTTGATCTCGATACATCGGGGTACCAGAGTAATCTCACATTCAGCCGGCGCTACCTCGACCCCAATCGTGTAACTTACGAGGTAAACATCTCGCGCTTTGCATCTCGGATGAGAAGGCTGATTGTAAAATCAAGTATCACACGCGCAAGTCGGATAACACCTTTGATACAAAAAAAGGTAAAAGTATTACGGAGGGGCTGCAAGATTTGGCCCGAAAGTTCAACCTAGACTTCTTGTTCGGCACGGCCCCTCGTGATTTCACGATTAACCGGTGAGTTAAGGTTGTATATTTTGTATCCAAGCCATTACTCATCGTATCTAGATCGCCCTATCCATCGAATTCCTCTTCTCTGACACTTTTCATCGATACCGTGGGTGACAATTCTACTTTTCCCTCTAATCCAAACCTGAGGATCGGTGTTCCAGGCTGCACCTGTCGCCATCAGGGTGAACAACACTCGAACAAACCCGTTTATCGTCATTGGAAACTCGGGCTCTCAACGCTTCGATGTCTACTCCGGGCCGTTTACGAAAAACGACCAACTCACGGCGTCTCCATTTCATGACGCATTTCTCTATATTCCTGATGTCCCTCTTAAATATGCGAAACAGGTTTTGCCTGCTATTAACCATGCCGGGGCGAATGGGAGGCGTGAGCTGCTAGAAGACAGGGAAAGGGTAGTTTATGCGATGGGTGGGGTCGATACAGTGTACAGGAAGTGGTTGGAGGAGATGGACAAGCGCGGCGCTGAGGAAATGTTGACAAGAGCGCTTGATGCTCAAAATCTCACTTTGGGATACGTCACAAAGGATGTGAGCTTTTAATCTCATCCTTCTTATCAATATCCTTTTTTTTTTTCAAAGCGTTGTTGACTGTGTCCCTTTTCTTTTTAGTCATGTCCTGGAGTCGGAGATGACACGCTTCACACCCCTCTACCTTTTTACCCCATTCCAGACTTTATCGGCTCGACACCTCCAGCCGTTCCGGACGACACGCCAATCGATCTCGTGTTCTTCGATTTCATCGGCAGCCAGGTGATCCAGACCCTCAACGCTTTGCAAAACACGACTGCGTATACAAGCGCGCAGGTGAAGACGTACAGTCCGCTTTATGCGAATGACGTGTTGGGAGTTTACGCACAGGCCAAGTGGAACTGAAGATGTTGTTGGTTGTTGTTGAGGGTGATGAGGTGGGAGAGGAGGTAAACTAAGCAAGCAACGGGATTTGAGGTATAAAAAAACTCTCTTTTTGGTCAACCAAAAATCATTCTAGTGGGAACTTGCAAACTGAGGTGATTACCTACAAATATCTTCCGATACATACCCATGCATGCGATTTTATGCTAAATTGGTTTTATGCCATCATTCATGATGCGAGAGCCTTCAATCTTGAATGTATATCATCCAAAAAACGTCTTACAAGCAAAGAAGCTAGTGGGTGGCAAGGTGTCGATCCCCCATTATTACAAGCTTATGACCCGTCGCTTTGCGACGGCAGGTTCGCTTCGCTCACCCACCTGCTACACTCCGGATCTAGCAAAATATTTAAAATTTCAAAAAACAATAAAAAGCTACTAATCAATAATTACTTCTGGATAAACTATGTTTTTTGTTGTAGCTGTAGCCTGTAGGTAGTCTACTATCTCAGATAGCCTGTAATCTATGAACAGAAGTAACTTGTGATATTGCTACATAAAATTGACCATGAGTAAAAATGGGATTTCTGAGATCCAAACCAACATGAGCAACTGATTGGCCCTGGGATT
>QDKV01005197.1_pt1 | contig 33664 bp, 32 predicted proteins | sample 1861101 | NCBI WGS metagenome assembly QDKV01 (sample SAMN04275158, study PRJNA302643) | Fungus metagenome, whole genome shotgun sequencing project. | isolation source: fruitbody | host: Mallocybe terrigena | place: Sweden | collected 2013 | reverse complement strand
TGTGAGTCCAATATATCTATCTACTCTATTACCTACTTATTTATTTATTATTCCTTGTAGCTCATACGTATAACAGGTAGCTACAATATATCTGAGTTGTCATTTCCGAGACCAACTGAGACTCATACGTATAACAAAACGTAGAAGGCTGCCGAGACGAATTAGGAAAGTCGCCGAAGAGAGTTTTCAACTAAAACCTTCCTCGTCTCGGTGACCTGAATCCTAATGGGAAACGGACGGCAGAATTGTGCAGCCGTATACGTACGATAAATCATAAGTGGAACAGAAGCTCAAGATCGCGGCCTGATGCGGGTAGAAACAACTCGCCGATACCCTGATTGCAAATCCTGGATACTTTATTAGACGTCCTTCGTTTTGAATTCGGGTCAACATAGTGATCAAGACCGTGGGATAGGTTTTCAACCCATTCTGCGGCAAAATCAACTCAGTTTTAAAAATTATATTTTTAGACAAGATGAATCTGAAATGAGTCCCGTTAGACGCAATAAATCACTCTCGGGCGTCCTCAGCAGACCTCAGGTATATATACCTCTGTAATATTTACTTCGAACGACATTCTGTCGTTGAAAAGAAGGAGTAAGTTCATTTGTCGGTGTCTGGTCACTTCAAAAACGGATATTCTATATTTAGCATACAAATGATACAGGACAGCAATCCCAGCGCAGTAACTTACCTCGCCGTGTACAAGGGGTTCGAAATCAAAAAAAACTCGACCTTTGATGACTTAGAGGTGGCAGAAGAATTCTGTTTAGTCCGTGAAGCAATCGACAGGCGCTTGTTCGAAGGCTTGAGTGCAGCCAAAATTATGTAATGGTTTCTTTTACTTATTTGAAGTTTGAGACTTATTTCCTTAGCGGATCGGTTCACAACACAACCTATTTGCCGGGCACTAGTAGCAAGGCCCGTGTCCCCGATCAGTCCCACCTGTTTCTGAATTTCCGTCCCGGGAAGCGCAAGGGCCATCTTTACCTTTTGCCACAGAGAGGCAGCTCAGCGAGGTTGGCGACAGTAGACAGGGTTGTGTTCCACTGAATCTATTTTTAGTTATGTTTGTTACGATTTGACGATTTGCGATCTGTTATGTTTGTCACGATTTGTTATGTTTGTTATGTTTTTTACGATTTGTCATGTTTGTTAATGTTTGTTAATAGTTTCCAGTAAATTTATGTTAGTATCCCCAAACAAGTATAAAGCACTAATTCAAACTCGTTGACAAATGCCGTCGATGCCAACATTCGGCAGATCCCTAATTTTTCGCCTTCTCAGTTGAAAGTTAGTTCTGATACTTACTGAAATTTTTTTTCGAGGGTAATCCTGCTCTTTAATAAGGTCTCTTGTGGACTTACCCGCCATTGAGCCCACCATAAACCAACTTCTGATGTAGAATGTGAAGGTTCTGCTGCGAGGATCCTCATACTTGGATATCGCCCTCATTTCCTGTCTTTAACAAGCCAGACGGTGGAATACTCAGTGGCCTTATGCACTTGACTCTGTTGTTTTAGTTTATTAAGCTGCAGACAACGCGTGGCACGTGCAGATTATATTGGGACGCGACGCGTTAAACCCTTGTTGTCATGCACGTTGTACTTCTGACAGGATATTGAAGGGAGAAAAACAAGCAACTTGTGTTTAAATTCACCGACGCACTTTTAACCAACGAGAAACACGCGTCTCTTCGAAATATGCGTCATTCAGTGTTGTCAGTTCTTTCGATGAATTCTCCTTCCAATCGTGCTAGGCCAGCTTGCAAACTCTCTCTGGTCGTTGCTTCCGCTTCCACGACTTTGGGAGGGTCCACCGACGATGTCGTCGCCATGGAGGTCGATCCACCGTCACAAACCGCCTCATCGACGGCTGGTGTACCATTTCCTTCTTCAGAGAAGAATTCACGAAAACACCCACTCCTGTCGTGTCCACTATCGAAGGACATCTCAAACTCGCCCGGTGATCCTTCTTTCATCCCTGAGCATCTGCAGCCTCGAAAGCGTACAAGGACATCTGCCATTTTACCTCCTTTGAAGCCCTATCGTTCTCATCGGTCGAATTCAGCATCGCCCCCACGAAACAGACGGGTGTCCTTGCCTGTAGGACACGCAACGTCACCACCATCAGGTCGAGGGCAGCAACAGCAGCATCAAGCAAACGATACACCGTTCGTGGATCCATTTCCCACCTTACATACTACCCCCGTCGTCGTGCTATCACAGTCTCCTTTATTGAACTTGATCGACGATCTCGTCATTTCTGCTGCGTCGGAATGGTCTCCCGCGACGTCACTTCTTCCTTCTGCGTCCAGTCGCAGAAGATCATTCCCTGGCGAGATGTGCATCCTCAACAACCTCTACAGAAGTTTGCTCTACGGCCTGGGCATGAAATATTCAGTAATTGATCCTGCTCATGGCGCCCGAAGTACGCTTCTCTCTCTCTCTCTCTCTTGTCCGTTCCTGAACTCCAACTTTACATTATACAGAGACATGTCTGGATTATATCGTCAAGTCCCAGCTAGACATTCAGGACGCTTTGTTAGCTGACAAAATCAGTTGTTATCTTGCAGCTCATGGCGAGGATATAATGACCGTCGCCGTTCAAGTCGAAAGTATCGACGGCCAAAACCAACAAAAGGATTACGATGCAGTATCCTTCGCTCAACAAGATATATCCAACACCCTCATGTCGTATCAGCAAATTATATCCTCTCTCTTTCTCCATAGACGATCATCAGGCAGACAAAGGGCTTCTAGGATCTCAAATCGAATCAAAACACCTACCAAGCTGAGAACGGTCTTTTCCATGGACTCTGCTTAACTATAACTACCACCACCTTACACACTCTTTTTTTAATCAGATCATGAATCGGCATTGTAATACTTCCCCGCATCGTCCGTTTGCATTATCATAGTCGCTCCTTTGATTATTTTTACGAACATTTTACGACGTTAAAACAGTATGTCAATTAAACTATGCGCATGCGTTATATTCTTCAGTCGTTGTATCAACGACGTAAGCTTCCTGTATGTAATCCGCCAAGGATCTGGTATTTGATTAAGGTATGATTATGATACACGTCTAAGAAACTAAATATACATGGGTCATCAACAAAAAAAACAGCTAATTATAATAAGCATGCAGAAGGTAAAACTTTTAACAAGGTTATCGTGGAGGAGCATTATTACCAGCTGCTGGAGCATTAGGTTTGTTGGATTCAATGATCTCGTTCAATTGTGTGCTGCGCTTCTGAGCAAGGTCCAGCTGTCGCTGCAGATTCCTACAGGAAAAAAAAAACCAATCGTCGGTTTTCTTTCGACAAAAAGCGTGGCAGAAAAAAAAAACACACTTGAGGCTATTCTCCAGCTCCAGCACCCGCTCTTTGGCCCCTTGTCTCTCCCTCTTGACTCTCTCCTCAGCAGCCTTGAGTCGAGCCTCATACTCCTTCACTCTCGCTTCCCATTTACCATCCGTTAGCATGCTCTTCTGATTCAAAGTCGTGATCTTCTCTTCGCTCGACAGCAGCTGGTTCTGCGCGTTGTGGAGCCGTCGCTCGGCGTTGATGGCCCGTGTGGCAAGCGAACGGATCTCCATCGATTCAGAACCGGCTGTTGGCCGTTTTAAGCTGATCAATTGGGCAGACAACTCCGCGTTCGTGTTCTAAACCCCAAAAAAAAGAGTCAAACATTTCCAAAATGTGAACACAAAAAAAACAAGTAAACTTGGTTGACGAACCTTGAGTGCCTCCATCTCACCTTCTTTCTGGCTAAGCTTCTTCTTCCATCCCGCCTTGGTCTCAGCGTATGATTTCAGACTGGCCTCGAACTTATCAATCTGCTTCCATCGATTATCAAGCTGTTTTCGCATGTCGTTTATCTTCTCTGTGAATTTCGCTTCGGCGTCCTTGCATCGCTTCTCAAAGTCTGTCTGAATCTGACTGAGAGATTTCAGGCGAGTGATGAGGTTGTCGTGGAAGATGCTAAAGTTGGTGAATGGTTTCGTCTCGGCCTGGTTACCCTTCTTCTGTGTTATTTTTTAATTTTTACATGAGTAGGGCCAATGACCTGCACAAGGGGTCACCTACCGAAGTCTTATCAACACCGAGAATCTTGTCCAGGTATTGATAGATGGTCAACAAGAGAGTGTTCCGTTCCGTGAGCTGATCTCGGTACTGGCTTTCAGCATTCAACAACGACCTCTGGTCCTTCGACAACCTCTGCTCAAGCTCTGCAGCCTTTGACTTGAAACCTACCGAATCTGACTCCGCACTTTTGAGATTCGCCATCGTCGCATCGAGCTTCTCAGAGATATTCAACCTCGCTTGGGTTTGTGCAGAAAGTTGGCTGGCAAGGTCCCGATTCTCGACATGCAACTTGTCGAGCATGGAATCGCGTTCGCGGTGCCGAGCGTCTTTATCATCTAGGTCTTTACGTGCCCGAACCAGTTCATCCTCCACCCTCTCCAAATCTCGCTTCAGCCGATCCGCCTCGAGCTGCAATGAGAAACGGGCCGTCGTATGCGTCTCTCCCAACCGCTTACTTTCTGCTTCCAGAGTCTGCAACGCAGTTTGTACAGCCTCCAAGTCCTTTTCGCGTTGTGACAGGAGGCTCTGAGTGCGCGTCAGGTCGTTGAGGGCACTTTGCAGGGCCGATTCTTTGGCTTCGAGAATTCGCTTCTCGCGTCGAAGTGAGGCGTCTTGTTCGTTCTCGGCAACTTCAAGATTCGCTTCCAGTCGCTCGCGAGCCGTTCTCTCGTTTTGAACTTCTTCTACAAGATGCTCGACATGTTGGGCCAACTCTTCTTGACGCGCACGGTGGGCGTGGATCTCTTGACTGCATGTTTCGTACAAGACTGACACTTGCTGCAATTCGTCTTTCAGATTCGCAATTTTCTTTTGGTTCGCCAAGTGCATCCAATCAGCAAAGTGAAAAGCAACTTTACGCACAAGACAACTTTACCTCCTTGAGAGCAGCAGCCAATGCTTCGAGCCTCTCTCTTTCAGCCGCTTCATCCTCCCGTAAACGCAAATGTTCTTCTTTCAAACTCTCGTTCTCATCCTCCAATTGATAGATTTGTTCACCAAGTTTCCCTATCGTTTCTTGTAAATCTTCCAATTCGACGTCCTTACGGTCAATCTCCTGTTCTACATGGGCGAAAGCAGCCTCGTACTTGGCATGAAGATCGTTGGTGTTGGCTTCTAATTCAGAGACTGTCATGCGCAGGTCTTTACATTCCGTTTCCCTTTCTGCGAGAACCTAGAACAAAGTATAAGTGAAAGTATATATCAACGTACACCACAAAAAAAATCGCCTCACATCGCGAAGCTCTTCGACCTGCGTCCGCGTCTCCTCTACTTCACCCTTCCACTCGTCTTCAACGACCTCAACGATGCGTTGATGCTCGACAACAAGATCTTCGATTTCCTTCGCCTTCACTTCAAGTTCATCCTCTCTTTGTTGAAGCTCAATAACCAACGCTGCGTATTTGTCGCGCATCGAATTCAGACTTTCAGCCACTGCCTCTTTTTCTTCCCTTTCCTCGAGGACCTGTGCCCGGCTCTCACTCCTCTCAACGGACTCCGCTTCCCTCCTCCTTCCGAGGTCCTCCAATCGAAGTCGGAGATCATCGATTTGATCCAAAAGGTCCTCCTTCTCGTCTTCAATCTGTGCGATGTCCTTTGAACGTTCCTCCAACTCATGCTCCAACTGCTCATTCACAGCCTGCAACGCTTCCAATCGTCTCCTCGTCTCTGGCCGGTCCTCGTTACCTGAGCTGTCATTTGCAGAGTCATACCCTTGCCGTTCAACGATTGCTCGCAGATGGTCGATCTGATCCATGTTGTCCTGCAGTAAATCCTTCATGTTGTCCAGCTCCTCCTCCAATTCTGCATTACGTCCCTCGGTTTCTCGAAGTAAGATATCGTCTGCGTGGCCAGATTTTCTCCTTCTCAGTTCACGCAGTTCTATTTCGCGTTCCTCGAGCCTCTCCTCCAGTTCTCGCTCTCGATTCTTGTTCGAACCACCACCCGTTCGCTGAAGACGCTCGAGTTCTTGTTCCAATGATAAGACAAGTTTCTTCAACTTCTTGATCTCCATTCCACGTTGCTGTACTTCGATTTTAAGGTTGATGTTTTGTTTGAGAGCGGCGTCTATTTGATCCGGGGCTAATTGGGCAAGGCGCTCTTCAAGAAAATGTACACGAAGTTTAATGTTGAAGTTCTCTTTCTTGAGGTTGTCTATGTGCTGATTTATGTGTGAATCTTTTTAAGAAGAAGAAAAGTTAACAAAGAAACAACGACGAAACCTTTTCTTGATCTCGTAGAGTAAGAGTAGCTCCCTTCCCATTCGATGCTGCACCCTTCGCGCCGCGCTTTGAACGTGGAGGACCACCTGGTGTCTCGATTGTATCCCCCCATTTTTTCCTCTCTAAGGCAGGTGTCTCAAGGACATCGGCGTCGCCCAAGCCTTCCTCCCCTTCCTCATCAGGATGACCTGATACGTTCAGCCGTGACGAAAAAGTGGGTACCCCATCATCAATTTTCCGCCTAGAAAAGGTGGAAATGCTGGGTGGTGATGGTGTGGATACGGGTGCAGATGATTGAGCGGTCGTCCGCGACGAAGTAGAGGGTGCCCTAAAACCTGGCCGAGCTGGAGTGAATGAAGAATTGGCAAGAGAACCTAGGGATAGCTCAGGGTGGGTGCCATTGGAGAGGTCCAAATGAGCTGTGAGAGCCACAGACATGAGGTCAAAGATTTTTGTCTGTAATCACCTAGATGGTCGAATCTGTTGGTGTAAAATAGATGTAACTTCTCATACTCACCAGCTAAAAGTTCTGCGACCTACTGAATCAAGTATTCCTGATAAATCAGAAATACCTTACTCACAGGGACCCCCAAGCTGAATAGCTAGTACTTCAGTGTTTAACAAGTATGTGCTGTGGTTTTTGATGGCAACCGGGGCTCAAAAAAACTGCTAGATTAGGAAGGTTTTCAAAGGAAATTTCAAATTTCAGGCAGAAATTTTCAGTGACTTTTTTGGGAAATAATGCTCATAAAATATTTCCCCTTCGGTCATCAATATATTAAGCTCGGTACTCCATATAGTGAAACCGAAGCGCCGGAATGTATTGTACACGTGCTCTTTAAATTTACACAGGTGATCTAATAGGCTCTGTGATCTGAGTCGGATCCATGGAAGAATTTCTACTGATTTCTTCTCAATCATAAGGTTTGCGGAAATTACTCATGCCAATCTTTGAAAAGTACATATGTCACTCATGCTGAAGACGTTAGCCAATTTCTCACGGAACCCTAGCGGGTTGGGTACGGTCTGCTCTGTGGATGAGTCCACTTACTGGTCTCTACTTTGCCCATGAAACAACCCCGTTGTCATGAATTTCTCTGAGGCATCTCATCAGGGCAATCCCATGCTCAGCAACAACGAAAGAGTGTCGATTTCGGGCGGTACCTTTTTCAACATTGGAGGATATTTTGATTCTAGAGATAAACGTATGCTCAGCGAGAAACAAACCCCATCGAACGTAAGTTCTCAGCTCGGTCAACAGACCCGTTTTCTGATGGATCAATGAGAAGTCATCGCGAATGCCTTCAAAGATCATTTTATCCCGAGCGCCACTCACGATACCATAGATATCGCCTACCCCCCCAAATGTCATCCTGGCACCCGTGTGGCACTTCTTAACCGCTTTTCAGATTGGGTGAAAGATGTGGACAGTCCTACACAAATCTCATGGCTAGTTGGACCTGCCGGTGCTGGAAAATCGGCTATAGCTCGCTCTCTAGCCGAACGTTTGGCAGACATTGGACTTCTGGCTGGTTCCTTTTTTTTCTACAGAATGGATGCAAGGTGCAACTCCGTCAAGGCGCTTTCTCCAACTCTTGCATACCAAATATCTCGTTCGATTATTAACTGTCAGCTACATGTTGCGAAAGCCATCACGGACGATCCCAAGATCTGTTCCCAGTCGTTTCAAACGCAGTTTCATACCCTCATCACCAACCCTGTGGCACAGATACCCCCACCACCATCCCAAGGACCTTTACGCATTAGAACAATGCTGATCATCATTGATGGTCTCGATGAATGTGAAGATCAGCAGGAAAGGTGTCTTGTTCTAAGTACCATATGCGATGCCATCCCACGTCTGCATGGCCAGCTCAAGTTCCTCATTACGAGTCGACCGGAGTATGACATTCAGAGCTTCTTTGAACTACCCAATGCCAAATACCACGTGAATATCGTCGAGCTGGTGACAAATGCGGGCGCTTATCATGATGTTCGCATATTTCTTCAAGATAGCTTCGACCAACTCAAACAAAGTCATCCACTTCGGGAATCATTCACATCCGACTGGCCATCATCTGAATCGATTGAACAGCTTGTCTCGAAATCCTCCGGACACTTTATATATGCCAGCACGGTCACTAAATATATTGACTCGCTCTATGGCCGACCAACAAGGCGTCTTGAGGAAATCCTTGGGTTGCGCATGACCTCATATAATCCTTATGGAGATCTTGATGCTTTATACTGCACCATTCTATCTTCAAGTTCATCCAAAGTTGGCAGGAAGGTGTTCTTTGACATTCTGTCTACTACTCTCCTTTGTAGCCTCATCAACATTTCGGCCTCGTACCCCAATTATGCTACCACTAGAACCTTGATAAGATCAGATCGCTTTGTGGAGAGTCTCCTATCTCTGGAGCCAGGAGAAGTTCGGCTCGCATTTGTTGGCCTCAAATCTCTCATTACACTCGAGAAAACGTTTATCCTCACTGCAGCTTCTCTGTCTGATGTATCTAGGGTACAATTCTTTCACAAGTCTTTCTCGGATTTCCTTTGCAATCCGTCACGAGCAGACCAATTCTATGTTGATCTGAGACATGGTCATGCATCTCTTGCACAACTTTGTCTAATTGTATTGTCTGACAATAATACCTTGGTGAAAAGGTGAATGATCATTTTGAGCCCTACATTGCATTAACTCATTTTATTTTGACAGTTATTGGGAAGGGCGTAACTGGGACCTGAGGGGTTCATATCATTATTTCCTTGCAGAGTGTTTTCGAGAAGCACTGCCGAATCCAGCTCTCGAAGCAGCGATGATGGACTATGATTTTATCAACCTTCTACGTACTCCAGAAGTGCCCTTTGGAACTGATGAAAATCATTTTTCCGGGATGCTCCAACTACTTAACCATTATGAAAAAATATCTGTGGGTCAATAATGAATGTGACTGACCCATGCTAACTTCTTTCTTATTGGCTCTTAAGGACAAAGTTTTCGAGCACCTCCTTGGCCAACTCCATAAGTATCTCAAATCAGAACTCGAGTACTGGGTCCCTCAAGGCTCTGAACTCATGAAGGGACTGAAAGAATTAATTTTTCCGCATCGCAGTAATCATCCACAGCTTGATGTTGATGAACTCGAGGCTTGGCTCAAATTTGACAAAATACTTGAGCAATGCCGATCTGATAAATCACATTGGCCATATTTCCTTTCATGGTTATTTCGGGGAGGTCCTAAATTTCATCGAGAAGAGAATTATTTACCTAGCTTTTTCTGCTCAAAACATAAAGCAGGAGTGTATTACCTTGGTTAAAAATTATTATGGTTACGGGTACAAGATTTTCCCCCATTGGACGTCATGCAGCATCACAGTGTCAACTAGCCGCCAGTAGGTCATAGGGAACATCAACAGTTTCAAAGTCGGAAATAGTAAAGATGCTGGGCGATCACACCAATACACTGAAGAATATTGTAAATTCACGGTAAAAAATTTCGAACCGAACGTCAAAAAAAAGCCTTGCGACTCTCCTACATGACGCAGGACCTCCCGTTATATCGAACGATGTGTAGGGAAACCTTCACGACGTTGCATTGGCATGAAGGATGTAATGCGATCGTCCAGAGCATACCTTGAATACCGAATTCGGCCAAATTGTTGAAAAAGATATTTTCATAGTGTCCACCAGATCTTAAGATCGATTCCCTGAAAAGTACCCTGTGCGCCAAGAGATATACGTACACCGATTTCGAGATGATGCGATGAATTCAAAAGAGTCTTTTACAACCTCGCCTGTTTTTAGCAGAGGTGAAAAAGAACATTGGATCGAGTTTGGAGGGAGTGCGAGAGTGAGCAGGGATTGAGAGCGTTCGTGACATCGTCTGAGAGCAAAGTTCAGCAGCTAAAAAGTACCCAGATTGAATTAATAAGTCAACCCTTAGGGGGGCAGCAAGTGTAATCCCTTGTCCAAAAGCAACAGTCAGAAGATTCGAAAATGCCAGAGGTAGGATTTGGCCAACCGTTGGACTATCCAACAACAGGAGTCCCCTGGTCGCCAAAAAAAAAGCGTAGTTTCATATTGTGGCAGGAATCAAAGCCACCGGATGGAGAGCAGGAGAGCAGACAACTGATTACGTAACGCCCTGCAAAGTTGAACTTCATTGTCACAAAGACTTGACTGGTACCCAGGTGGTAGACTGTATTTTCAGAACTGAACGTAGAACGTCGACAGAAATTACTCCTTGACACCATGCCTGCCACCATTGTAACACCAACATTTTCTCCCGACTTATGGGGCAAACACGCAGGCTATGTCCAAGAACTCTCGCGAAAGTACAGTGCTCTATCGAAACTTGTATTAGACCAACCATCACCACCCCCTCGCTCGCCGCTTGAACTGGATGAGAGCTGTGGTGGAGTCTTATGCGAGCGCGTCCGAGATGCGTGGGCAACGGCCCAAGGAAACCCCTCTGACGGGAAGTGGGTCTTCCTGACTCAACTGCTTAGGATGGGCGTTACTAGCGGTCGTGGACGCTGGCTTGGTACAAGAATTGATGTCAAGAGCCCAGAAGAGCCAGACGTTGGATCAGGTTGGCTCCTCACAAACAGTGAGGCGGAATGGAATGACTGGGAAAGGAAATTCAACCAAGACAGGACAGTACGGGCCAAGGTTGAGAGTTGGAAGCGACGGGTTGATAACCATCTGGAAGAACGCATGGGAGTCGGAAGGACTGTGAGCCAACCTATTCCCGGTGCTAAATCGCCCACATCGCGACCTCCCGATCTAATCGCTGGAGATCCGGTCAGCAACGAGCGTAGCCAACTTGACAAGTCCGGCTCGCGCATTGCCCTAAAGTCAAGTGGTGATTCCACCAAGCAGAAGTCAACGATTAAACCTGCTACCTCGTCGGACCCACTCAAAGACACTGCTCCCTTTGGCTTTGGCGTCGTTAAGCGTTCGAGTCAGACCAGCGCTCTGAACGATAAACCTGTCGCACCTGGTAAACGGAAATTGCTCAGGGAAAATGTCCCTCTACAATCTGTCCCTGAAAAAGGAGAAGTACAGTCTTTTAATTTAAAGCAAAGCCGTCAAGGCGACCTTGCTTTCCCTAATACAGTAATACGAAATGATTCAGTGATTGCAGATAGCCCAGACCTGGTGTGTTGTTTCTGTTTTTCTACCTTTTCGTTGTTCTTATTGTATCTTCCTTTAGTCTTTTATTCCTCCCCCATTTTCGGAGTCTCAGTTAGTGACCTCCACACCGAAACAAATTGCGAAACCTCCACAACCGATGTCTTCTCCTCTTCCCACCCTAACCTCTTCTCTCAAGTCATATGAAACGAAACGCGATAAACCCTACCAAGTGGAAGATCTTTCTTCCCTCTCTGCGATACCTTTTTCTACATCTCCAAAGCGACACATAACCCCACAGCACTCCGATCACGACCAATTCAACACGAATAATAAACGTATTTTTATCTCACCCCGTACTCCTACTAAGGGATCTGATGAAGAAGGGAGGAAGCTCAAGAAAGCGAGGACGCTGCCTTTGATCGAGGCATCTTCTTCCTCAAAGTCGGGTTCTCGATGGAGTGCTGCCAACCTCACGCCGTCGTCGGTCACACACGCGAATGACCGTGCCACTGCACCCACTTCTGTGAACGCTGACGAGCAAGTCCCAGCAGGACTAACTTCAAGTGCGGTCCCAACCCTCACGGAGCTACTCGCTAGTGCGAAAAAGGCCAAAAAGAAGCGTCCCATCAGTAACAAAGCATCAGGTCTTGAAAGAAAAGAGAAGGACAAACCTCCTGCTCCTGCTCCTGCTCCAGAACCTAGGCCTGACACTCGTGATCTGGATCCCACTGAGAGCGCTGATGAAGGGAACCCTTACTTTTTCAATGCCTTTTCTATCGTCCAGAATCTAAATAATGACCCTAAGACTGCGCATTCTTTGGATGTCAACGCAGAAAAGCTACCGTTTGATTCCGAGTCTGAAATCGACCAATTGGCGGACGATGTCGATCTTGACTTGGCTTCTCCAACTAAATCCTTGTCTTCGATTGCCGCGTCTGATGACGAAGTAGAAGGCGACGTTGACCAGAGCAACTTGGCGGACAAGTTTGTGTTGAATTCGCCTTTCCGTCCCTTGGCCACATCTACTCAGGTGCAGCCTCAGTACGAACGCCCTCGAGGTCCATTCATATCTAAATCCAATTCTAATCCCCGATGCGACGAGGGCAACAAACAACTAAATATGACTGACAGTTGGGCAAGCGTATACGCTCCTCGACCCGGTGCAGCCATAGCACCTTCACCATCCAACAACGTACGCGGCACGTCAGGTCCATCTGGGAAAGCCAAAGACGGCAGCATGCCCTTGTCGCACCCTACATCATCATATGCCATGTACAACTCACAATTCGAATCAGCCGTAGCAGCACATGTGGACAAGGTGGACAAACTTTTGGAGAAGGACGTAGATTTTGAGGCGTATGCAAAGGCCCTCTATGACGACAAGAGAACGAATCTGGAGGAAGAAGGCGGGGACCTTATTTTGGATGGTGATAGTCATTCCAGTGGGTCTCTAGAAGATAGGTCTTGTCCGAACGGCTTGAGTTATGGATATGGAAAAGCTTTTGATTATGACCAGAGTTTGTGACTCGACAGGTTTCGGTACTCAATTAATGCATGAGTTGTATATAATTCGTATTTTGCTTCCATTCTACATCGTGCTCCCTGTATCTGTTAGGGAAGCGGCATTTCCTGGGCGAAAAGTTGTTGCTCGATTACCAGTGACACACGTTAGCTTGTACTGAAGCCATCGCTTGAGAGGGCAGTGTGGCCGGACATACTTTTATGTTCGTTACATTTTCAAATGTAAAATCTCATTACAAAAGTACTTGCTAGAATCGCAGCGTAACAAACAGTCTTGAATCACTGCCCTATTATTATTACAGCAGTTTAGATCAGTCGCCAAATGAAAATAGACCATAGATTATTTATCGCAGAAGGGAAGATGAGTACTGAACACATTGTAACGAGGAAGGGAAAGGGAAACACAGAGAAATACCTTGTATTCACCCCTCTACATTGTCGTAACATGTATTGACCGACTCACTGGTGCCACCAGACGTTCTGGTGACCTTCTGCGCGATCAATTTTGTTGATCGCAAAATTCCGACACGGAATTATCGGGTCACCAGAACGGATGGATCGATGACCAAATGGGTATATAAATATATATTTCTAACATACCCCAATTGCGACGGGCCGTTCACTCACAAACTCACCAATCAAATTAACAAGATGCAATTTTCCCGACATTTTGCTGATGTACATATTATTGCCACGACACTGTTACCAGGTCGTATTGAACCCTCTTCTCTAAAACCGTGACCCTATAATTTTCTTTAACGCCCTTCAAGTTATGGATCAAACTGTTAACCCCAATGCTATGACTTTCAATCTTCCCTCCTTCAGTCTTGGAAATGGCCTTATTGAGCTCAGCGCACTAACAACCATGATTGGTTCTACCATTGCTGAGGTCTTTGTTCTTGGAAATAAAGGTCCAGCAGGACTAGTTTGGGGAACGATGAGTGCTTTTGGCACTTCATCTGTGGTCAAGGCATGTACAAGTGCTGCCAGCCCTGGTTGGTTTAGGCAAATGATTGGGCTCAGAACACCAGCTTCTGATGGGGCGATTGGGATGGATTTACCTCTTGCTCCAGACTTCAAGGTTGCTCGGATGATTAGAAGCGGCTTAAAGGAAGCTTTGGGTGTATCCTGCAATTCGGAAGATTTAGACAACGTAAGGCTTTGAATATTCATTAAAACACATGCAAGTTCATCAATTAGGGAATATAATTCAGGCCACAGAAACCTCGTCCAATAGCAGGGAACACCACTCCTGTAGAGATATCTACGCATTCGATCACGAAACTCGCAGTATGCTCGAAGGACTACCTGCAACTTCTGCTGGTAACCCGCTCATTGTCTACACTTTCCATCCCTACTATCCTTACATGCGGAACCACAACACCTCATTTCAAGTGATGATACTGAGTCTATCTCTGATAAAATATTTCGAGGCATACTTCCTTTTCACCCACGGCAGCGCTTGGCTGGGACTACTCTCTTCTATCCCCTTTACATTCTTCTTTCTTGCAGCCATATGCGTCGAAATCAGCCAGATCACTTCGTGTAGGCGACCTATGGACATAGACGAGCATATCGACTTAATTGCAGGGACACTGCCTACGGTCACTACGGTTGGCGGAAAGCGGAAGGTGGTCCTCGGCGCGATGAAGAATTCAAGAGCCTCTTCATGGTGGAAATTCATATGGATATTTGGTGCCTTACTCCATATGGTCTCGATTATCATATCTTTTGTCCTACTCGGTCGCCAGACACAACAGGTCGTCCTTACCTGGATAGCCCTCCAGGTCATTTGGCTCATCCTTCGTATTGTCATTTCCCTCCTTGCAGACGACTCGAATTCAATTGCAGGCCGACCTATGGTGGAACATAAACCGAGTGCACTTCCACCTGCTATGAAGTTGCGCGTCGCGAATCTTATCTTGGCGGTGGCAAAGTTGCAAATTCATTCTCACCCTCGAGGCCTCACTCCCTATAAGAATGATTCTTTTGCTGCTCGCCAATTCTCGACAATCCTACCTAATAATATTCGAGAAGATTACATCCTTCCACAGGAGAAGATCCAGACCGTTGAGTTGAATATCTTTGCAGTCATTGGTGATACTGTGCTTTCAAGTGCTGCGTGGGTGATGGGATCAACACTGTCACCGATGGACCTTTACGACAGTTGCATTGTCGTTTTAAATCCCCCTTTATCGGGGATTCAGCCGCACCGCCTTATTGCAATTCCTGCAGTCCGCGTAAAATGTTTATTTCAAACTGACAAGGATCACTCCGAAGATGTCGAGCGTATGTTTATGCCTCGCGGGTCCAGTGCAGGATCAGAAATTAAAAATGGCGCAGAAGAATGGTTATACTGGATACCCTGTGGCCCTACGCAATGGTTACAGTTCAGTAGCAAGGAACTTACCACCTTGGGAAAACGAACAGCGCAGGTGGTGAATAACACTCAGATGACGGAGATGCTGAGCGTCGGGAAACTGCTCATCAGTCTGAAAGAGGCGGAAGAGGTGAAGTCAATCCTTCATATTTCACGCCAAGCTACAGATTATCTGCTATCGGTTTTACATTAGATTTTATTCTCGTAATGGTCTAGTTTTGATTCCTTGCTATTTCTTTCGTTTACTTTGAATTGTTTCGGTTTACTTCTGTGTTCAGTTTGTCTTTGTGCACTTGGGTGGCATATGTGGTAGCTTCTCGGTCTCCCTCCTCTGGATTCCACCATCTTTGCTTGTTCTCGTATCCCAGTCAGACACTAGGACTAAGTACTTGCAGCCGTGTTATAAATTCTCAACTTTTTGCCTGCCTCTTTGTTGTTACTTCTACTTGAGTTATCCTGTATTTATGTAATACCCGTATTATCAGTCAACACCCTGAAGAGACTGTTGTATGTTTTCTGCGGGTTGAAGCAAAAATAACTGATTGCATTTACTAAGACTTGAGACTGAGATGAATCAGAAAATATACAAGCCACGAAATAAACTTCTGCTGAAAATTAAATGTCAAAGAATGTCAAAACTTATAGACTAGACGATATGAGATTCAACTCCTAAAACAACAATTCCTTTCTATGGTTCTGTGTCAGCAACATTCGAGATTATTTAGATTAGACATACCTTCCGAGGGCAAGCAGCACCAACTTTATTGCAACCCCATACTTTTATTTCTTCAAGACGTTTGCACCCACCCTTCAAAACACCCTTCACATTTTCTCCCTCCAACCACCCCTTTAGCAAAAAATCATCGACTGCACGACACCACCCAACATCGAGCTTCTTCAGTTCGATCGCGGTGTGTCCGATGACCTTCAATTCGTCATAACCCACATCTTTCCAACCATTGATGTTGAGTTGTTCCAGACGCTTGGCAGAATGTTTAAGTATGGCCTCAAGGGCGGCACCCGCCAAGACCTCGTTCCTTGACAGATCTAAAGCTACCAGAGGTGGATTTCCTGTCCATTTTTCAAAGAATTTGGCGACGCCCGAGTCTGTCAATTCGGGGAGATAAGACAGTGTAAGTGACTCAAGACACTTGGCGTTTGTTTGAAGGCCTTCAGTAAGGAATATATCGGTAAGAAGGCAGTGTTTCGACAGGTTGAGATGGACGACTGTCTTGCCGACTGTAGCAACCAAGTTGAGTAAAGCCGTTTCGCTGCAAGACTCGCTAGGATCCGATATATCAAGCGACCAAAGACCATGCTGCAACTTCTTGATCTCGTCAAGGAATGCGTCCTGCATGTGACCGATTTCCCGCAATCGGAGTTCATTGACTCTAGGACAGTGGGTGACAAGGGCCGCCATACAAGCAGGGTCAAAACGAGGACTTTGAGTGATCAAAAAACCTTCTAGTTTGGGATGTTCCTTGAAGAATTCTTGCCACGCATTGGAACGCACCAAGAAAGGGCCTAGGAGTTCAAGACGCTCCAATGCAGGGAGCGCAGTCGTCCAAACTTTGAAAGACTCGTTTGTGAGCTGACCGCAGAAATCAAGTCGAAGGGATACAAGGTTTGCATTATGATAAGCCAATGTTTCCAAGGCTGGCGAATCAAGATCTAGAAAGTCGATTAATTCTGAACAAAAAGAGGAGAACTCTCGAACACACTCGTAGCGTCAAATAATGAAAGGGACTTATTGGTAGAGTTATAGAAGAGTTGAGCATTTTCAGGTGTCCTGTTCCAAATAAGAAGAAATAAGGATTGAATAAAGAAGAACGAACAGTGAGCGATTCTTGGACAAAGCTTTGGCAATAGCTTCCACGTTTAAAGTGCCAATGTCACCCAATGCCTCTACGTCATTTATATGTTGGGTAATAAGCTACGTTGCTAATCAGCATTTAATCCATGCTAGGAAATATAAGCGTACTGTTATGCACAGAGTAACAAGAGTTGGAAACCTTCGCTCCTGGTACGAAGTGACACTACGCTTGTCTGTGGGTGCTTTTCGCTTCTTTGGGGCTGCAGGCTTTTTAAAAGGATCATTTCCTCCAGCTTTTGCACATTGATGACAAAGGAACCCATCTCCAGAATTGGATGTCATTGTGTATCGCGTCTAAAAATCATCAGAATGCAAGACAACGATGGACAAAACAGGAGTTTTACCACCGTGAACTGCTTGTCACAGGTAGAACAGTTCTCAAAACTTCCGATGGGAGGTTTAGCCGTACTATTTTTCCGGAGGGATTTGGACAGGGCCGTGTATGCATCCTCTTCCTCGTCATCATCACTATCTTTCTTCCCCCTCTTCTTCTTTTCTTTGGCCTTGAGCTTTGCTTCGGCTGCCTTGGACAGTTTACGTTTCTTAGCACTCTTCCCATCCTCCTTTTCTTCCCAGTTCACATCCATTGCGTCCTCCGCTTGTCCCTCAGATTCATCAAGATTGTCAGAGGCGTAACCAGACGCCTGTACGAAAAGTGAGGATCATTAATTTAATTGCGCGGAGCCACGCACCCTCGTTGATCTTCTTGACCTGTTTGACGTGTTCTGCGTAACTGGAGCAGTACTAGGACCAGCTTCCGGTTCATCTTGTACTTGGTTCTGCGCACGCGTCGCCGCTCTGGCCGCGATTGTGGTTGGTGTGATTCCCTGAGACTGGAATAAAGCAAATCAATAATAAAAACATGTTGCACGGATTATTGATAATTACTTTCAAGAACTCTGTCAATGCAGAAGTCGGACCACGGACATTATTACGACGACTCATTTTTCCAGAGGACAAGAAATGATGACGTGACATTATGATCGAGTGAAGATTTAACGCGTCGCGTCACATCTAATTAGGGGCCCCGAGCATTTTGGATAACATTTTGTTGTGGCCTCGACAACTCCTCAAAAAATTCAAAAAATTCGACATGCTCATTGCTTCTATAGTATGCGAGTCCGTGTAAGAGTCCAGAGTACTGGTTGGACAGAAAATATCAAGAAGCCAATTGAGGACAAGGTTTTATAATTCTATCCTCATCGTCCCAAATTTCTTCCACAACAGACGACGTATCAGTACACACCACTTCCTCATCCGGAACATTCGTCGGCGATTGGGAATCCTCGAGTCGTTGATCGGGTATCTTAAGGGGATGGAGGATTAGAATCAGGAAAAGAAAACCGATAGTGAAAGGCTTACGGGTATACGGGAAATGTAGGCAAGCAAGGAAGCAGTAGCAGCCAAAATAAAAACTGACTTTATGCTCGCCGCATAAGAATCTACTGCTTTCCGCTGGATATCAGGAGCCAGACTTCCAACAAGCCGAGCGGAGTGTCGGATTTTCGTGATAAGCTGCTAAGGTAAGTATTTCATGTAAAAAAAAGTTTGCCAATCAAATCTCACCTCCTCGGGTTCACCAGAAAGTCGTGTGTGCAACTCCGTATTTAAGCGTGATTGGAACACTGCGGAGGCGATAGCAAGTCCACCAACTTGACCTACAACAGAAAAGATCATCAAGAGCTTCACGAGGTCTACAGTGCAGGCAGATGCAATACCTAATCCACGAATCAGCTGCGAAAAACCAGTTCCGATTGCCATCTGCGATTCAGGAAGATGGGAGACCAGCGCAACTAGTCGCGCCAACCATCAGAGTCATGAAAGGAAAGGACAACTGGCGGTATAATCTCACTATACATGGTTTGTAGGACGACCGCATTACCGAAGCCGAGGGGCATCTGAAGTTTTGATAAGATGTTTACAGAAGGTTCAATAAACGGCATTATCGCGTACAATGCTCAACCAAAGGTGGGCGGGACTCGAAGTCTCCTTCATCTGGGTCATAAGAATCGCGGCACAAAATGGAAAGATGCCAAAGACCATGTTCATTGTTTTATATCTTCCATAGCGCTTCATCATCCACCTGTTAAAATAAAGTTGCTTTAAGCATCCAAGACAAGATTCTGAGGGACGTTACCCAGCAAAGAATGATCCACCTGAGATGCAAACACTGTTCGGAAGCAGGTGTAACCCTTGTAGGCCGAGCATTAAAATGTGGTCTAGGTGTATGGTGTAATCCGACGCTCACCTGCGGATGAGGCGGATGACAGCATGACAGTCTGAAACCAGGTCGGTAAATAATACGTCACAGAAAGACTGCAAACTGCCACCAAGGCACTGCTACATCCTACGAGTACAGGAACCTTCTGTGTCAAGAAGGCTACAGGCAGTATAGGTTCGATAGCGAGAAATATTTCAACAGCGAAGAAGAGCACGGCGAAGAAAATGGATGAAAGAAAAGATATCCAAACGGAAGGTTCGGACCACTGATTAATGATGAGTTCATGAGAACTCGTAAGACGGGTAGGAATGAAATCACCTGCAAGCCTTCGTTATATCGCAAGCTTAGAAAGACAAGAATTGAGCCGACCTAGATGAAAACTGTTTAGACAATGGCTTTCAGGAAACATGACCACTCACAGCTCCTAGGAGGCTGAGACTCCCACCATAGTCGATGCGCTTCAGCACATCTTTCGCGCTTCTTCCAGAACCCTTGAGTTCCGTCGTTCAATTCAATAGGGAAAAGAAAAAAAATTGCAAGTGAACGGACCGGAGTGACATATGTCAAGTTGCACGTCGTCAGGAATAGTGACAGCAGGAATAAAGGAAATTGGATGAGGAAAGCCCATCTCCAGCCTAGCCTACATAAAAGAATTGAAAGATTGAATGCGTTGAAATTTGAACATTCTAGCAACATGAATGTTACCAGTCTGTGATTAGACCACCGATTGGTCCACCAAGGCCCATGCCGAGCTAGCGAACAACGTTAATGAAACCTGTCAAGGACACAATTTATGTTAACTTACGCCATAGAAAATTCCGCCAATGCTTTGAATGTAACCACGAGACTATTGCAGGAAAAAGACTTGTTGAAGTCCGAATTTGTCCAATGAAAATTTGAAACTTACTCTCATACTATACATATCACTAGTAATGATTCTTATTCAGTCTGGTTAGCGCTGTGCCAGATGGAACAGGTGAATCTCTGAACTTACGAAGCAGTTGTGAATATTCCTCCTCCTCCCATTCCAGAAATCTGAAGAGGTGACAAATTAAATCTAGATCAACCTATAAGAATACGAAGACTTACAAACCGAGAAATAATAAGCATCTCCATGCTTTTCGACAAGCCGCAGGCAAGTATGCCGATCGAGGCAAACAAAACCGCAGAGTGGTTTGCGCCTTGCCTCCCCATGACGTCACAGAGACGGCCGTATAGAGGTGTGAATGTACATGTGGCAAGGAGGTAGCTACGCAGGGAAGTTGGAGGGAATCGGTTGTAAATGTAGCAAGCAAAACATACGCAGTTCCTACCCAACTTGCCTGGTTGAATTTTTTAAATTCTGAAGAGATTTCCGGCAACACTTGGTGCAGTGTTGGTAAAATATTTCACTCATTGTGATCAAACTCACTTGTTGGAACCAAAGTTACTGAGTGTGGCACAGAGATTGTTAACGTGGTATTGCCAGAATGACAATTGCGTACCGACAATTTACTGCCTATACAAGAGTGATCAGATACTGAAAGATAAGTTGATGTATGAACCAACTCACAGACAGGAATTGAGCCAGCCAGATTCCCGCGAGAATTCCATGCCTCGCACTAGCAGAAATTTCTAAGGGACCAAGTGGAGGTACCAAGGTTTGAGTAGGTGACTTCAAGTCAAGTCCATATTTGGACGGCGAGAAGTAAGAGCGTTGCGATATGAGCGATAGCGTTGAAACCGAAGCGCTTCGATGCGCGCTCAGGAGGGGATCACGCTCTGATGCGGTAGTCGACATAAATGATTCTGCGTTCGTTTATACGGCGCAGACTGTCTGAGCTCTGAGATTTTGGGGGTAAGCAAAAACGGCACCGTACTTATACAATCCCCGTTGGGAAGAACAAATTTTTCAGATGCTGCCAAGCCGAAGAACGTCAAGAGAACCTTTGATTCCTTGGCATCGCAAATTGTGGAGAAGGCACCGCTGGTGACAGGCTGACAGCTAGAATTTGGCAAATTTTGAGCCTGCCTGTGTGTGTCAGGCTGCTATTCGGAACTGCCAGAGGATTGTACACCCAAAAAGAGAAGCTTGGCACTACAATAACTATGCATGTTAACAACGATGTCTACCTCAAGAATTGAGCGGAAAGTATCTTGCCAGAAGCAGGAGTCTGGGCATATCCTGGTGACGTCCTCAGCTCCTTCTCATCAGCTCCGAGGGTTGCCCAAGGACCCAGGCAGGTGACTGAGCTTCCGCTGAAGTTGGACCCGGACCAAGTAAAAGACAGAGTTGGCACTTATTATTATTTAATGCCGTTAAGAAGACCAAGATTCGATACTTGGGTCCATTCACTTGCAAGCTTTGGACGCCACTTTATTCCAGAAAGCACGCTGATGGCCGAACATCGGACTTTGGTATTCTATCGGATTCTGCCGTTTCTCACCATAAACCACCATTGTCACGGTTTCTGGCCTCACGAGAAATCTAATTCAAAGAATAATTATAACGTTGTCCCAGAACGCTTACGGTTGCTAAATTGAATAACATTTCATGGGAAACGATTCCCTTCCAGATCAACAACGTGCGTGGGTCAATATTGGCCGGGGCACTCCTGCACAGGCACTAGTTTTGAAAAGCGACTGGCCAGTCCCAAAGAACCTAAGACCCGGAGAAGTTCTGGTAAAGGTTCATGCTGCAGCCTTGAATCCTGTGTGGGTCTCCCTCGAAATTCATTATTCTGTCCTGTCTCATTCAAATACAGGGGATACAAGTTATTCAAGTACTTGCCGAATTTCGTAGCTGGCCGACCACGCGTTGCAGAATATGATTTATCCGGCGTCGTCGTCGACTCTAACGGAACCCGCTTTCAGGACGGTGATCACGTTTTTGGATGGGTTCCATCAAGTACGCGTCCCCCAGAAGTCATAAGAGCATAAAAGCTACCCCACTCCGTTATTGCAGACCAATTAAGGAAAACAAATCAAGGCGCACTGTCACAATATTGCAAACTGTCTGCAGCCTGGCTCGAGAAACGTCCACTTAATGTTACTCCAACCCAAGCCGCGGGATTCGCCCTGGCAGGATTGACCGCATATGGGGCGGTCGTCAATTCAGCAAATATTCAAGCCGATCAACGTGTTTTTATCAATGGAGGAAGTTCATCCGTTGGAGCATTTGCGATACAGATATCCAAGATTAAAGGAGCTCACGTTACTACGAGCGCATCTGCGAAGAATGCACAATTCGTGCGCCATCTTGGCGCTGACGAGGTACGTTCATGTGGAGTATTTTCACTTTTCGTGACATGCACTCAATGTCACCCTCCAGTTCGTGGATTATACTTCCAATGACCTGCCAACTTATCTCACTGAATCTGCACAAGACAAGAAGTTCGATTATATTATTGACGCTGTTGGAAATGATCCTTCCCTGTATACTCGAAGCGATAAATATCTTTCTGCGATGGGTGCATACATTTCTGTTGGTCCAGAGATGAAGGTCATATCTCTTTCCGAGATTGGTAACATAGGCAAGACTTTGCTTTACATGTGCTTACCTCGCGTTCTCGGAGGGATGAAAGCCTCTTTTGAGTCAGTCTGACCATCTTGTACCTTATGAGGTATACTCAACTATACATCAGAATCGTCGCGGTCTGGCCCAAGAGAGAGGATCTCGAGCAATTACAGAAATACATTTCTGACGGTACGTCTATGGTTCTCAATCAAATCTCTCAATTGCGTTACTTCGTCTACAGGTTTACTCAAGCCAGTCGTTGACTCGGTATTCAGCTTCGACGACGCTCTTAAGGCATATGATCGTTTGATGTCAAGAAGAGCTACTGGTAAAGTTGTTGTGAAGGTGGAGCCACTGATAGAATAAGATCATAAAATGTTGAAATTCTCATGAGAATGTAAAAATGCTGAGGTTTTGCAAATGAGAATCCGAGAGCTCAGCCGTGACCGTGATCACTTAGGTGGAAATCACCTGACTTACTCGCGAACGACGGTGACGGAACGCGACTCAACACTGGACTTTATTCAAATTTCACACAACACAGACAGAAGCTCATCTTAGAATCCACTAAACTTTATGAGCAAACGGCTAACGCAAGAGCTCTGACCACTGTTTCTGAAACGTTCTCACTGAATTTTTTGCATAGGCGAACCGCATTCTCGGACGAAGACGACAATTTTCTCGTCTACTACGTCGCGAAATATAATCCTGGAATACCAGGGAGGCACGGCAACAAACTCTATCAGAATCTTGTAGAGAACGTGAGTGTCGCCATACGAAGTGTGTCAATCATAACTCAATTATTCCAAGCCACAAAGATGGCCGTGGGCAACCAGACATACAATGCATTCCTGGCGAGATCGGTTCATAAAAAATGAAACTTCCTTCGCAGGACGGATATCATACCTTCTGAAAGCAGCAGCCAAGGAGGTGGAAGGTCTTGATGCCCAAAGTAAAGAGGTATGTTTTATCATATTGCGACTGCTTGAACGATGTCGAGTGAAATTGCGATAGCCTTCAGATGCCAATGGCCATAAGAATGGCACCGTTAGAGATGATTCGTCCGTAACCATAAGGGGTAATCGCGTGTCCCAACGAAAGAACAAGAAACCGTCAATAAACCAACAGCCCGTCGCCAATCTCGTTGATGAGCCGGACGTTGACAATTCCGTCACCCACGCCAAGGGTACGGCGAACGCGTCTTCAGATTCGGGGTATGTATCTACAACGAGAGTCGAAGCTGATACGTCGGAAAGAAAGTCACCCAGTGAACAACATAAAGTTGCGAAATCTAAAGCTCAAGAAGAGATAAGTGTCACCACCAGGGAAAACCTGGGTTCGAGGAACGAGTTGACCTCTACGCGAGAGCCCACTAAAGTATTTCTCGTTTCAAGGCAGCAAGAAGACGATGAAGTTGCGGATAGTCAGGAAGAAAGCTCTGACCAGGAGGAAGCAAAAGGGGGACCAGTGGACGAGAATGATTATATGCACGAATTATTCGGTTCGTCCGTTGATGACGACGAGGAGCAAGTCGCACCCGAGGAGTATGATCTATCCATCTATTTTACATTTTCAGATCTCATACTCTAATAGACCACCTCAAACACCCTCAAACACACCCTCTGTGGAATGGATATATCCTGACCTTCAGAATGCTCCAGACCCCAACATACAGGACAAAGAATCTCATATTCCAGGATCTTTCGACCCACAACGACCTCTTAACCCATCTCAGGAACCAACTCCGCCTCAATCTGAGCCCAGCAAGTACCCACCTACCTCCCCGCAAGTTGTCCATCCGCCTGTACTAGTTCTGACTCGACCAGTAAAAAAAGGTTTGAAGCGAAAGATTTTGGACGAAGATCCTTTTTTAGATACTGTTCCACCTCCTTCTCCAGCAAACCGCTCTCCAGTAACGAAGGGTCGTCCTCCTGTACTCAAAGAAGGTCCATACCGAAATTTGTACGTTCCTGCTCAGCACACTGCGGAAGCAGTCTGGCCTCCGGAGCGCAAGCGGAAGACTCTTGAACTAGCTAATGAAAAGGTATCCACCGATGCCCCTTTGGCATCTGTGGCTCCGACGGAACAGAAGGCACCAATGCAACAACCCCATCAGCGTCGTCGGCAGAGAGCAAAGCAGCGTGCTAATGCAGTTGCATCGTCCTCGAAGGTTAAGCTCTCGGCCGTCGCTGTTCAGCCCGACTATCCTTTGCCGAACCCGAGCGCAAAATTACCACCTTCCTCGAAAGCGGAGCAACCTGCCAACAAAAGACTGAAAACTGAAAATCACCTTAACACTTCAAACCATCATTCACATCGAGACGTTGTAACTCGTAATACACCTTCGCCTTCTGACAGCAGCGTCATCATCTACAAAAACTCAGTTGTTAATACGACATCTTTGCCCCGTATCGATCTTCGCGAAAGTCTTCAGAATCGGTTATACTCGCTCAGCTCTACATCTCGAAGGGGCTCCATTTCCAGTTCGCGTGCATCTGCCTCCGCCTCTCATTTGAGTTCCGTCTCACGTTATGCCCGTCGTCGTGAGTCCGCGGCTTCTACTAGCTCTCCCCACCGTCGTCCATCCGTGATGAGCGAAAAGGAAACCATTCTTTTCTCTCTCTTTAAACGGGAGATGGAAAAGCTGGGGAAAGAATATGGGTTTTCCAGTGACATTGTGCTTAATACGTATGCGGAGACGGGATCGCTTGAAAACACGCGCGCTGTTCTAACGCATATGAATATGTCGATGAGAGCTGCGCAGCAGGGAATATACGAAGCGAGACCAGATCTTTTCAAGCATCGTCCTCACGAGACCGACAACGATGATGATTCTTTTCCGGAAGGTGTCCTACCATTACAGTCTTCTCCTGGCCAGAAACAGAGGGGTAAGACCAAGAGAAAGAGCAGCGTTGGCAAGGATATGGCATCAGGACAAAAAATAAGAAGATCGTCAGCAAAATATTCCCGACCAAGCCTTAACTACAAACCTCTTTCTGGCGACGAACAAGATGCTCTGTCTGATTATTCACCACCATTTAGGACGCGTGCTCGGCGGTATTCGAAGTTGCAAAAGGAAGGACGAGAGGAGGAAGCTCTGGCCGTCGCGTTTGGTGACAGTCCCATAAGGCGGAGATGCGATGGACCTTCGTTGTACAACAGGAGTGAGGGTCAAGAAATCTCTGGAGATAGTGCTAGAGACAGAGAAGTACGGCCACAGGTGACGGCGATCAGAAGAGGTATGGAGCCCTCGTCACCTCTGGAGACGCAGCCTTCGCCATTGATGGGAGAGGACGCAATGTCTGTTGATGGAGACGAAATCACGGAATCATCCGTTCCTGCTGATGGTGAATTACCATTCCAACATGGGGAACGGAGAAGGATTAACGGTGATGCCGAGGACTACGAAGTTTTTGACGGAGGGGCAGAAGACGACGACTCGGATGTTTCTTCTGACAAGCGACAATCAACAAAGAAAATTGCACCAGACGAAGATGCGGCCCAACTCGCGCGTATAGAAGAACACAGACGCATATCGTCTGAGGTGACCATCGATAACCAGGACGAGATGCGTGCATTTGAGCAAGAGAATGATACTGATCTGTTGAGGCGATGGTCGGCGAATTGGATTAGGCAACGGGTGACCACCATAAGGGAAGCTCAGGAGCGGCGGCGGGAACACGACCGAATTACTGCTGCTGAAAAGGCAAGACAATCGAAGGAAAATTATGGTTTAGTGACTGATGAGTCCTGGGGGTGAAGTTTCCTATTTGTCCTCATTCAGTTTTATCTTTATTTACAAGGGGGATTCAATAATGTTAATTTATTCAAATAATGACATATGTTTCCAGACGTCCATTACTGCAATACATTTCCAGAAGTTATCATGATCAAATGCTTGCCGGTTCTCGCTTGATAGACCCACGTTGCATCCGTTCCTTCTGCTGGAATGGACCGACATATTGCATTGTACTATGCCTTTGGGTTCACTTCCTGGTTCCGAATACATAACAGGCAAAGAAGGTCAGATGTGGGTCCACAGCGACATTGTCGTCGTTGAACTTAACTGACCTCATGACCATCGCCTATCCCCTTGTTCGATAAGTTGGGAAAGGGGAAAGACAAGCCCGCTGCCACGAGCTTATCAATGGAGCCTGCCATTTTACCGAAAATCTTTGCCATTATCGTCGGACAATAGCCTCCACTGGCCAGAGCACAATTGTTTCAGAAGATGCAGCACCATGATGAAACATGGACAGAAAAGGATATGACCTATGAACATGCTTCTCGAGGTAGAGGGTTATCAGACAAACTTCAGAACGGATCCAACTTCTGCGGGACATATATTGACGAGAACCCATACTTGCATGGTTTTCTATCAGTCCCAAGAAACTTTACAGTTATGGAGAATGGATACATTTCCCCTCAATTCCTCTTCAACCCGGGAAACACGGGCGTCATGCCAGATGCTTCGGACAATCAGTTCCATACCGCAGTTCCTTCGAAAGTATGTGAACTAGTTTCTCAAGAATGTTGATACACTCTAATCGGCCGCCCGAATAGCCAATTCCCGGAGTAAAGGCAAAGGATGTTGGGACTCTTCAGCCGGGCAAGCAGTACCAGCTATCGCATGACCCTATCCCTACACCCCAGTCCATCCTGGACGGGAGCTATGCAACGGCAATGGAAAACTTGTATAAGCATCGCGACGTGGTCATCATCGTTCCTCGGCTATCCAAATATTGTGGTTCTCCGTCTCTGCCTAGCATCACGTTTAGCGTGAACGGCCAACTAGGTCCCTACGTGCTAGACTTGGTGCAGGACAGACTCGTGGTGGATCAAGCGTTTGACTTGATCTTTTGGGATAGACTTTGGAAACAGACAAGTTTGACGATCGATGTACGACTTTTTCTTTGTCTTCTGGACTCTGATTTGGAACGACTGTTCTTAGTGGCCTGGTGTCAACATGCCGGCAGAGTATATTCCTTGTGTCGACAAGGACAGCCATGATTTGACTCGCATGCAATTTGCCAAGTTGGTTGCTTTGCGTGTGCACAACCTTATCACGACCGGCAAAGACGGAAAATCCTTTGTGTGTATTTTTACCTCCCTGCTGGTATGTGTAAAAGTTGACATATAAGATTAGAAATGGGGACATCAAGTCATTGATAAGGAGACTAAGGTGTGGAATCTGAAAAAGATGGATTATGAAAGGGTTAGGTTGGTTGCAATGAACTATTACAGGCGGACTTGGACCCCTGTACTTGCTGTCGATGTGCATGCGCATGAGGATTGAGCCAAATTTACGTCGTCTGCTCAGTAGTCAAATGACCCACCCTAAACACCTGATGTCTATTGGAAAACTAGAATATCCTTCTGTTCAACCCTCATCTTATTTCAATTGTTCGTCTCTTTCCCTTCTCTTGTGAAGCATTAAGTTGCTTCTGCTCTTCCCGGCAACCACCCAAGAGTCTGTCCTTCCGTTTGTCTACATGATGGCTTCTCAGTTCTCCCAGCAATACGCATGTTAGTCGACGTTTTCCAGTTCAGGACACGTGCAGCATCGCTTGCCATTGTTACATTGAGCGAGCCAGCATTGCATGACACAGTATTACCATCCTCGTCCTTCTTTCTTTTTTCTCGACTTCTATTGCCAAAGATAACTAATTGACATTCTCATCAGACCGCGCTCAGAAGTCTCTTGGTCTCTTCAATGGTTTGCCAGACTATACGCCAGTCGCTGGATTCACGGCGCCAGATGTTCCAGCCAAGACACAGAGTTATAGCCTTGATGGACGACTCTATGCCTATGCGCAACCCGATACGTGAGTTTCCCAAAAAATTTATTGACTCGTGCCGTCCTCGTGGGCTTGGCTTCTTTGATGACATGAGGTTATTGATAACTTTTTTTTTTACTTTTTACTTAGGGTTCGCATATTCAAGGCAGAGGGTGCTCAACTTCTCCAAGAACTCCCGCTCAATAATGTCATTGAAATAGGCTTTTCGCCTCGTGGGACGTATTTGTCGACCTGGGAGCGGCCTGGTGAGCCTCAACTTTCAGCTTCTCGTTTCCGTCTTACACACATATCATTTCAGTTAAACTCGAAGAAGGGGCTCAACACAAAAATCTTCGGGTCTTTTCCGTCTCGACTGGGGAAGAGTTAATTTCCTTCACTCAAAAGTCGCAGGAAGGTTGGGATTTGCAATATACCATTTCCGAGTCGCAGGCGATCAGATTGGTCTCGGGAGAGATTCAAGTATACCGTCCCTCAGAGTGGTCCAAGGGAATAGTGGATAAACTGAAAGTAGATGGGGCCACCTCTGTTTCTCTTAGCCCAGGCCTCAATCCGTCTATCGCCGTTTTCGTTGCTGAAAAAAAGGGTGCTCCTGCAAGCATCAGGATTTATGGTCTGAGCACCCTTAATGGCCCTCCTACGTGCCAGAAGACGTTTTTCAAAGCCGATCGAGCCCAGATCAAATGGAATACGTTGGGAACCCAAGTTCTCTGTCTGACGCAGACTGAGGTAGACAACTCGAACAAGAGCTATTATGGCGAAACAGGCTTGTACCTTCTCAGTGCTGCGGGCAATTTCGATTGCCGGGTTACTTTAGACAAAGAAGGTCCTATCCACGACTTTGCCTGGAGTCCGAACTCCAAAGAATTTGGGGTGGTCTACGGATGTACGTTGAAACACGACCGTGATATCACTCACTGATAATCTTGTGATAGATATGCCAGCCAAGACTGTACTTTTCGACCAACGTGTCCGTTCTCTCCATGATTTTGGCATGGCCCCACACAACTTTATCTTGTTCAATCCTCAAGGCCGCCTTGTCGCTCTCGCTGGATTTGGTAATCTTGCCGGAAAAATCGATATTTTCGACCGACGCACTTTGGCCAAGGTGATCACTATTGAGGCACCGAATACTTCATTCTGTGATTGGTCACCCGATGGACGTTTCCTATTGACTGCGACCCTCTCTCCTCGACTGCGTGTCGACAATGGCATCAAGATTTGGCATTGTAGTGGACCACTCATTCACGTTGAGCAGATAGAGGAGCTGTACCACGCTGCATGGCGACCTACCCCTTTAGAGAACGTTTCTCAGTTTGGTAGCGTTATACCTCCTGCTCCTGCTCCCAGCGAGAGTGTCAAGGCTCTCACAGCAGAGAAGCCTACTCCGACCAAGCCAGCGGGTGCGTATCGACCGCCTGGAGCTAGGGGTCACGCGACACCCTCAATTTTTAAGCGAGAAGACGAAGGAGGTCCGGGAACTTACAGCGGTAGCGCCACACCTCCCAGGTTCAGTCGCAGCCCAGTACCTGGTGCGCCCGGCTATGGCCAACGTCAGAATGGTCATACCAACGGAGACGGTTACCTGCATCAGCAGAATGGTGGCAGGAGGTATGTTCCTGGAGCCTCACCTTTGACGTCACCCGGTCTCGCTCCAGAGGGCCCGAAGAACAGGAAGAAGAAGAAGAAGCAAGATGGTGTTGGGACGGTGCGCCCCTCGACTCCGGGTGAGGAGGGAGGAGTATCCGATGGCGTTCCGATCGGTGTTGAGCGAGGTCAGATAAAAGGGAAGAGACAAGACGGACAAGGTCAGGGAAGCAAACGAAGTGGAAAAAAAGGCGTCAACAGTGAGCCTCAAGTAGGCGCTCCGCAGGTTCCACCTACGCCGCCAGTGCCTGCCGATTTAGAAACGGACGTTTCTGTTCAGCCGCCTGATACGGATGCTGCATCGGATCTTGTTGCCAAGAAGGCGAGAAATCTGAACAAGAAGGTTTGTCCCTTACGATCTATCTTCTGTTGATGAGGGTTGTGTGCTCACTTCTTTTACAGTTGAAGGCGATCGAAGAGCTCAAGGAAAAGGCCAAACGCGGAGAGAGGCTTGAGGCTACACAACTTCGGAAAATTGAGGGAGAGGAAGAGATTCGCAAGGAGTTGGCTACTCTGGAACTCTGAGTATTGCTTAGCACAAATACTATCCTGCCTTGACTTTCACTGGTAAACAGGCGGTGTAATCAAATGTGTTGCAACGCTTACTGTCTTTGATGAACATGCTTCTTTCATTTCAATGATGATCCCACTAGGGGGATATATGCAGAAAGAAATACTTAACCGAGGAGTGACAATAACTGTAGATTCCATATAAGAAACTTATGTAAGCATGCGTTTTATTCGACGAGCAGGCCCGAATTTTTTATCATCGATGAAAATTCTATCTCGGATTTGGTCTTCTTGTGGCTTTGGTGCAAAGACGTCTGTCTCTGAAATGGGTCATTTTTTCATCACCACTAACTTTCAGTTTATCAACACAGCAGCGCAAAAACCCAATCTAAAAGTAATTAAAGTTTGTCAGAGACCACAAAGGATATTGCGCCAGTGTTCTGCAAGCCTCAGGTGTACAAGCGTCGAGTTGTCTTGGTTGACACACCCCCGTACCCTGACGACCTCAAGATGACAGAAGGTGATTTCTGTCCTTATAGGCCAAAGGCAAAGGTCGCAGGCATTGACATGCCAGCGTCAGCTCCATTTCCGACGATGGTCTGGTCACACCCGAGGCTTCGTCTGGTTGGCCAGCTCCGTTTACATGCATGATATCAGTGTTAGAAAAAGATAGCGAAGGAAGAACGACCGGAAGTCCATTTCATCCGGTTGAGAGATCACTGGCAATGTATCCCAGATTCAGGGGTGAAAATTGCTCGAGGTATGCTTGTAACAACGACAGAGCGGCGAGGACCTTGTGTTGCACGTTTTGGGGCAGGCTGACGACAGTCTAGAAACCTGGACGAAAGCGGTACGTCTTAATATCACCTGCCACTGTGCAGATGTCCAAGGTGATAACTTATATTCATCTCTTCAAGTTGTCTAGTAGAAGGAAATATCTATCAAATATGTGATGCAGAGTGTCGGTAAGTAATTCATCGCAGAGAGAAACCATTTGGAAGTCCGCAATAACCTGTCGGTCCTGACTCCTCGATGACAACGGTGAATAAGTATGGCTCGTCAGTGGGTAAGCACGAAACTATTGAGTCTGTCCTCGCGTTTGAGCTGATGTTTTGTGCTCTGCATCAACGCTTAATGAACGGTATCACACTCAGACAGCAAGGTGAGGTTTATGACGACGCACTGGTGGGACCACATCAAGTGTCTTGAGATACAGGACAAGCCTGGGCTCGATACCAGGAATACGAGCCACATCTGCAAACAAGATCTTGCAGAATCCTTGTGCTGTACGCAGTACTACACACACTTCAAGCAAGCCGCATTACGCGTGCGCTGTCATCAGCAGTCTGGAACCTCGACTGCATGTGTTAAGGTAGGGTGCAAATTTTGTGATCCACAACGGGAGGAGATGCATGTCCCAAAGGCTGGACGACATATTGCAACCACGAGGCAGAACGTTGATGAAGCCTGAGATATAAGACCGAAACGGTTTATAACTACTGACACACGCCCAGTAAATAATTCCACTCATTCACAATGCAAGGCATGTCACGGATCCTGAAGATCTTTCAATCGAGACTTCTACCTACCAATGAGTATAATGAACAAGATACTATTTTTCTGTGAGTGGACCAACAGAAGTTAGAATCTTCCACACATCCTAACTCGTCCCCATTTCTAGAGTCATCGGACCAGCGGGATCAGGGAAGACTTCAGTTCGTTTCTTTTCCTCTCTTTCTTCGACTTTGCTGACTTCCTTAATTTTAGTTCATCAACGCGGTTGCGCAGAAAGAGAATCTGAAAGTAAAGCATAACCTTGGTGGGGCCACAAAGAAAGTCAAATCTGTTATCTGTGCCCTGGAGCCTCGAGTGGTCCTTGTCGACACCCCTCCGTACCCAGACGACGACAAAGAACAGGGACTATTTAAATGGCTTGGAAGGAAGTAAGATAGTATGGTTCTGTTATCTATATTTGAGCTAATGTCTTCTTTCGACCGTCCAGAGATAGACCACCAGTGAAGGGTGTCATCTATCTTCACCCAATCACAGCAAACCGTGGTCGTCCCGAGGAAAATTTCAAAAGACTTAAGTTGCACAGCAATGCCCCCGATTTTAGTATAGCACCCGTTATACTGGTAACGACGCACTGGAGGAGGCACGAGGCAGACAAGAGATGTTTGGAGAGGATGCAAGACCTCACTGTTGGATGGACGTCCGAATCGAATATAAGTGGGCCAAGTCCAGTGGCCTATGATGAATCAGCTGACTCCGCGTGGAAGATCTTCAAATCCGTTGTGGAGAAGTGTGGAATAGAGTTGGTCGATTAGTGTTCTCATCAAAGTTGGAGTTTTATGGTGGGGTTTTATAGTGAAGTGGCCTTACATTATGCAAGTGTTTTCGTCGTTTACACAAATGGTAAATTGTTATTTCTGAATTTCTCGTCCACTTCCCAAAGTTGGAACAACAAAATCAAGCCCGATTTAAGGCGCTTAGCTGTCTCTTCATTTCACCTCACATGAATTCGAACAGCTCTTTGTCGTTAACACAACGGCGGAAGTGGACCATCGATCATTATTTGCCTTGTGCTACAAAGTTATATCTCGTGTAAAATATCCAAATTCCTGACCCGCAGCGTGACTATCAAGCTTAAGCATAGGAGTGTCTAAACAGAAGCGCAGATCAGCCACAAATATAGACACTGTGGACCCCAGAGGGTGGGAAATTACGACCTTAATCAGCTGAAAAAAGGTGGCTTTTTTAGTTAATTTGTCG
>QDKV01005198.1_pt1 | contig 33685 bp, 34 predicted proteins | sample 1861101 | NCBI WGS metagenome assembly QDKV01 (sample SAMN04275158, study PRJNA302643) | Fungus metagenome, whole genome shotgun sequencing project. | isolation source: fruitbody | host: Mallocybe terrigena | place: Sweden | collected 2013 | reverse complement strand
TCATGAGAAGTGCTGCGTCCAAAAGTGTTACGACAGCGGAAGTTACCGACTTGAGATTTGGGGCCCACCAGCGGAGATTCATTCTTGAAGTACCAGCAGGGAGTAAGGATAGCGTACTGAGTAATAACATGGCATCGGGATCCTGTTGCACAAAGTGACGATCAACCGATAGGCTTATGCTGCGATTCATGTTCTCTTCGGGAGAACTTGAGCGTGAAATCATCCCAGTACCAACTTGAGACCACTCGTTGAGCAGTACTTTCGCTGATGATCGACCTTTCCTCCCAAGTTTCGCCATGAGAGTCACAGCAAATGGCAAATATCCCAACGCCGCTAGAAGTCCATCGACGTCGGGATCGTCCTTTGACTTCGGGTAGATGTTGTGGAAAATGGAACGAGCCGCTTCCTTGTCTACAGGTTCAATATTCTTCGATTCTTTGACTTCGGGTAGATGTTGTGGAAAATGGAACGAGCCGCTTCCTTGTCTACAGGTTCAATATTCTTCGATTGCCAGGATATATCGTCACAAGGTGGTTCCGTCCCTCGCATCGTTACTAGTAGTGCAACGTGGCGTATCTGTCCCAGCCGACGGAGGACATTGTTGACCTGATGTCGAGGACCTTCCACTGGAATCCATGGCGTCTCAAAGTTGTCGAGTAAGATGAGTCGTGGCTCATTCGACGCATTCAATTCTGCAAGGATGTCTTCTAGGATATCGTTGCTGGATCGGGTAATATGAAGGTGGGCATAGAGAATTTGTAAGAAGGCGGCAGGTGACGTCGCTTCCACACAGGGCACCCAGAAACAACGGGCGGCATATTTCGCCTGGACAAGGGGCGACTCGATGACTGCAAGTGCAAGAGATGTTTTCCCCATTCCACCGGGGCCGAGAACACAGACCCGAGACGTTGTTTCTTCACATAAAAGATGGGCGAGTTCTTGCACCAATTGGTTTCGACCGTGGAAGACTCTAGGCTTTCCTGGCATTGATTGCCTGCCAGAAACACTTGATGCGGTATGTGCTTTTGAACCATTGTAACTTGATAGGATTCGATCAAATTTTCTGTGGAAGTCTTCAACGTCCTCTTCTGAGAGCAGTAATGTTACAGTCATTTCGGTTGTAATGGAGATTCTCAGACTACTCACCATGCCCAGTGCAATTGTTCTGGATGAATGTTCCGCCAATAATCTCCAACCTGTCACCTGCAATCATCCTGTTGCGAATTCGATCGTAAGTCGGTGGAAGACATCATGCATCAAGATTAAACTATGTTTACCCGCCCGTGTTCGTTGGTGGAGAGAGCGCCTTGTTTGAGAGGTCTGAATTGATGTGGTACAGTACGGAGATGATAACCCTGTAGTATGTTACAATATAAAAGTCCTCCACAAAAGGAAAAAAAATGGTGTAAATTACTTTGACCCCTTGAAAAACGACCCGAAGCCTTCTCCCTGCCGTCCTTGTCTGTCGTGCGGCGCTTCTGATGCACCCGATTTTGAGAATCAGGAGGTCTGAGAGGTTGAGGGTGCACCAAAGCTTTGTTCTAGTACGCTTAGTCTTAAAATCTTGGTATCCGATGATCCGCAATTTGACAACTGTTTGCCAGGTTTACCGTTTTTATCAAAAGAACGAAAGGGAAATAAAAAGAAATCGGGTTGATAAGATATCGGGCGACATGATCCGTGATACCAGTGTAAGGCATATTTAAGGCAGTTAAGGGTGTGCCACCAGACATCTAGAGGAGGAGTGCAGCGAAACTCAAAAGCCTGCGGAGTTTTCGGGTACAGCCGAAGCCAAACAGATCTCCACATTCATGCCCAATGGACAGTCGATTTCTAGTAAACTAGAGGCGAAATCAACTGGACTACAAAGATATTCCACTTCGGATGGTCTATACATTCGTTCTTTTCAATACCTCAAGATGATATCCCCTAGAAGTAGCAACTATGAACATTTAGAAGGAGGCTTGGGTCCCAGCAGGCCGAAGAGGTTCGCATGGAAAAGGTTTGCGGTCGTTGCAGTGGCCATAGTCGGTCTGGTGTATTTCTTTGGCCCGAGGCAATCGAGAAATTTACCTTGGAGAACAGACCAACATCATTACGGTGAGTTGTTTGTTACTTTTGTTTTTCTCCCTCGTCTCTCATAGCTATTTAGACGAATCAGACACAGAAGCTCTGCCAGGTGATACGGATGTCGAACCACCTCACAGTAGTACACCCGCAGTAATGCACCCACTTTCCTACGAGACGGACCCAGACCCAGCCAAAACGACTTACTGCACAACCTCATATAAACCACATCTCCCACTCGTTCAGTATGCACTGATGATCGACGCAGGCTCGACCGGCTCTCGTATTCACATATACAAATTCAATCACTGTGGGCCCACTGCCGCGTACGAATATGAAACTTTCAAAATGACCCAACCTGGCCTGTCCGCATTTGCTTCTGATCCAGCGGCCGCCGCGCAGAGTTTGGACGTCCTCCTTAATGAAGCAGTTAGGATAGTCCCCCTCCATTTACGCTCGTGCACGCCTGTGGCGGTCAAAGCCACCGCTGGACTGCGGTTCTTGCCAGGTAACCAGAGTGGGGAAATTTTAATGGCTGTGGAGGCGAGGATCAAGATTAGGTACCCTTTTAAGCTCGCGGGGGATGGGAGAGGCGTAGTAGTCATGGATGGCAAGGAAGAGGCCGTATACGCCTGGATCACGGCGAACTATCTATTGGGCACGATTGGTGCACACAAGGATAAACATGAGCAGAAGGGAACCTACGCAGTACTTGATCTGGGTGGTGCATCGACACAGATCGTATTCGAACCTGTTTTCACAATACCAGGCAAACACCTCGAAGAGGGCGAGCACAAGTACGAACTCAAATTTGCAGGGAATACGCATGTCCTCTATCAACATTCTTACCTTGGATATGGGCTCATGCGCGCTCGACGACACGTACACACTCTCGTTGACTTTATGGCAAGCATTCGTGCGACACCCCCTTCTGAGAGGGAAAGAAAAGAGAGTATGGTGGGTAATCCTTGTCTTGCAAGAGGAACTAGGAAGGTCGTAGAGGTTGTAGACGAGCGAAGCGGCGAGGCAAGGAATGTGACAATGGACGGCGACGAAATCGGGTCGTTTGAGGCATGCGATAAGATTCTTCAATTAGTTCTCGCCAAGGACGCGTATGTCGTCTTCTTTTTCTTTAATTTCTTCTAGTCCTTTTAATTTTTTTTTATAGCATCTGCGACATCAAACCTTGCTCTTTCAACGGTGTCTACCAACCATCTTTCCTTGATTCCTTCTCCCGCGGAAAAGTACTCCTGCTCTCTTACTTCTACGACCGCGTCAGCCCTCTTCTCCCTCCCACTAAATCGCACCCCACTCCCAAGCTTTCAGTATCCACCTTCGCCTCTCTCGCACAGATCATTTGTCAAGGCCACCCTTCCTGGGTCTCCAACGCTTTATACCCCCATTGGGGTACTTCCCCTTCCCTCCTTGCCGAGCTCGAAGGACGTCCAGAATGGTGTCTCGACCTGACGTTCATGCATGCTCTCTTGCGGCTGGGTTATGAGTTCAGCGACGAGCGTGAAATGAGGATCGAGAAAAAAGTTGATGGAACAGAATTGGGGTGGTGTCTTGGTGCGACGATTGAGTTGGTTGGTGAGGGATCGTTAACCTGTAAGGACGGGGAACTATAGTTATTTAAAGGAGAAGTCACAGACTATTTGTATGTAAAACTTTTTATAATATGCGTAAGCGGTACTACTAAAAAGTTTCCCAATTTTCTGATTTCCATTCTGGTGTTTCAACACCTCTTCACCAACAACTTGTCTTGCATGATGTGCTGAGGTATATGAAATGCTGGAGAGCCCACTTGGTGGCGAACCGTGAGGTCATCCCGAGTCAGCACCGAGATTGAGGCTCCCAAACTTGTATTCCGAACGACTTCTTCTATTATTCCTGAGGCTCATGGTGGGCGGATTTTTTTTGTTGTCGGCCAGCGGATGACGAAGTCGGGTATCGAATTTCTTTTAAGTCAGACATTGGAGATGGCATACTAACATGGCTTTGGGAAGTCGGAGAACGATGAGGTATAGATTCGGGTAGCAACAGTTTGTTACAGTGATTGTCCATGATGATATTAACTACAGGCGTATGAAACCTACTTGTCTACCTGACCTTGATAATTATATCTTCTAAATGTTCGGTTATTCTACGGACTTTCACAGATTATATTAGGTGGTGTCATTACCGAAGCCGGGACCATTGTTGTTATTGCACTGGCTCAAGATCACTGAGTTTCCGCTGAATTTCGAATCGACAAAGGCACTGACACCACCCACTGGGGGGATGTATACACGACCATCCGAACGTCCATTGAAATTGTTGCTACGGTGCCTGATTAAGGAGTTATGGACTGTAGTACCTCGAAAGGACACGTCTTCAGCTCTGTCGTCGGATAAAATTGGGGTGGAAGGAGGTGTAGTAGTACTAGATTGGATGCCAGCTTGAGGTCCGGACGAAGGTGCAGGGCCTAGATGAAATATTTTTAAAGCAAGGACGTCGATGGGCATTTGAACTCACTCAGGGATTGTAACTGTGTTACAAGGTCTCGAATATTTATATTCGATTCCGATAACATACGGACTAGCTCCTTCAATGAGGCTATCTCGTCGCTGGTAAAACGGGGCTTGGATTTGAACATTTTGGTGACGATTTAGTCGATTAGTTGGGGCTTTTATAGCATATCTCTGAACCGCAATGTGACCTGTGCAATTGAGTCGGAATGGTTGCAAAGCAGAGGAAGAACAAAGATAAAGGTTAACCAAGTTGACAGCACACTTTACAAGAACAAAATGAATGAATAGGTATTCAGTAAATCATAAAATAAGTTGGTTGTACATGTGGTACCGTAAGATTACAGCACTCGACCTCTTTTGTTCTTCCTCGTCAGGGCGCCGCAACCTTGTCCTCCAACTGGATCTCGGGATTCTGGATCAGGACATACAGCGGAGAGTAACTTTAGACAGTTAAGAATCCCCGATCATATTTTCTCCGCGTGGATACCATCAACTCGCGAGCGCTTAAATTTGTGGGCTCATGAAAATACAATTGAAAGAAAAACAGCTCCAACTTCGATGCCAGCTGTCCACTTCGAACTCGGAAGGTGGTCAGCAGGATGTGTTCCAATAATAGAATTTCAATTCACAGCCGAATAAGCAGTCATCACATGAAGTTTGAATTCAAAGCAACTCTGAACGATATGTATATCGTATTCACTCTGTATGATATGAATGAGAAGGAAATGGCGATTCTCAACCCTAGCACCGGACTAAACACCGGTAATGTTGGCCACCTTTCGGCTCACCGGATATAAATGCGTGGCTTCCATGATGATTGTCAGCCTCAGAAGGGAGCATTAAAAGTAAAGGGCAGGCTTGAACCCTAGTTCCTCCTGACAGTCATGTCGACGGCGCTTCCCAACTCGAACGACCACCGTCAGGAACCTACCACTATCTCAGTATCTAGCACTGTCGTTAATACATCACCCGTTCATTCTCATCTACCATCTCATTTGGATCATGCAAGATTTAATACTATCGATGGATTGCCCAGCTCTAGCGGGAGAGTTTTGAACGATTCCGACTCTCGAGCATCGCCTCCGACATTGCCTATGGTACTGGAGGGTTCATATCCCCCCGTAATCCCACCTAGTCCCTCCAATCGGACTTTGGTCCTCTGTTTCGACGGTACCGGTGACCAGTTTGATAATGACAATTCCAATATCGTGCAATTGGTCACTTTGTTGAAGAAGGACGATAGGAACAAGCAATTGGTATATTATCAGGTAAGCCACCATCGCTTCTTACCATAGCGCTTATACTGACATGTTGTAAACCAGACTGGAATTGGCACATACACTTCAATGCGAGCCGCGAATCCTTTCATGAATGGTGTGAAAAAGGTAAACTTTCGAGATATCGCCACATCGTCATAATCTTGACATGTTTGTGGGACATAAGACGCTAGATACAATGGTCGCTTGGAATTTGAACGCTCATGTGATGGGTATGTTTTTCACAGGTTCTAATGTCCGTGGTATTCTGAAAGAAAAAAATTGCAGCGGGATACGAATTCTTGATGCAAAATTGCAAGTCCTGACGTTGTTTCCCTCATGACCTTGACTAATTCTGGAACGCAGACATAACAGGCGACAAAATTTGTCTATTCGGTATGCTTTTTTTTAATACCCATCCTTCCCCAAGTTCACAGAATTCGAACTTATTACAGGCTTCTCTCGTGGCGCCTACACCGCAAGGAGGTAGTACTCTCTTTATCAAATTTCAGTTTTTGCAGACGGTATGTTGACAAAGTTCTCTTTCCCAGCCTCGCTGGTATGCTGCACAAAGTCGGGCTGTTGCCTGCGGGAAACTTTCAACAGGTTCCATTTGCTTATAAAATGTACAAGCGTGCCGATGATGTCGGCTGGGAACAGTCCACCGAATTCAAAAAGGCGTTTTGCGTCGACGTTTTCATCGAATTTATAGGTGTTTGGTTCGTTTTTCGAGATTCTTTTGATTATTGTCCGAATAATAACACGGTTTTTTTTGTTGAACAGGGATACAGTCGACTCGGTTGGCATCATACCTAAACGTCTGCCGTTCACCACCTCCAATACTATCGTCCATACTTTCCGTCATGCTGTGTCCTTGGACGAACGACGAGCCAAGTTCAAAACCAATCTGTGGAATCGTCCTACGAAAACTGAAGTAAAACTCGGGAAGGAATCAAACATCGTCCCTTTGGAACGCGGGGAAACCTATGATGATCATCCCGAGGATCATAAGGATATGAGGCATAAGATTCGTAGTAAATCAACGGGTGACATTTTCACGAGGTTGACAAAGACGGAGATGATGATGAAGAAAGAGGATGAGCACGATAGAGAGCTGAGTCACCTTGAGAGGATGTACTCAGAGTCGAGTGATAACACAACGAACATCGAGGAAGTTTGGTTTGCAGTGGGTTTTTCCCCCCTTGCTGTTAAAGACTGTCTTGACTGATTACTTTTGCGACAGGGATGTCATTGCGGTACGTTCTCCAATGAATATTTGAATATCATCATTAGCTAACCTTGATTTTTAATTTTTAGATATCGGAGGAGGCTCAGTGAGCAACAAAACTCGACATTCTCTTGCTCGCATTCCGCTCCGTTGGATGGTTCGCGAGTGTTTCAAAACGAACACCGGCATCATGTTTTGCTCGGAAAAGCTACGCGAGATCGGGTTAGACCCAACCACTCTCTACCCTCACGTCAAGCCTCGTCCGCCGCCATTGGCCATCGCAGACCACAAGATCTGCAACCCGCCAGCGAAGCCCATCCCGATCCGAACTCACAAATTTCTCACCAAGATACACCATCCAGACGTGCACAAGAAGTTGATGGAACATGCTATACCGTTTTTGGGGTCAGAAGAGGAAGAAGAGGTGCGAGACGCGATGAGTCCAAAATACGACCAGTTGGCGTTAAAGCGAAGTTGGTGGCTGCTCGAACTCCTCCCCTTGCAATTGCGGTATCAGAGAGCGGATAACCAGTGGGTTACGGAGTGGGGGTATGTGTTTTTTTTTTCTTCTTCGATTGTAAATTGGATAGAGCTAAGTGCCCCCGTTCTTTTTTTTTTTTTAGAATCAATAGGGCAAAAGCACGGCACATTCCTCAGCAGCGGACGAGCGGGTTGAAGGTCCATCGTAGTGTGAAGATGAGGATGGAAGCGGAGTACGAAGACGAGCAAAGGAGACAGAAGGGAAAGAGATATAAACCTAAGCCAATCTTCAGAGCCAACCCCACTTGGGTCGACTGAGCAAATTGAGCCACGTTTTGATATGAGATCGTCTATATTGCTTGTTTTTCATTTCGAGCCTTTATTCTTGCTTTTTTTTCTTTCTATATAATCCTACTCTTTTCCTGTGGAAGTACAACATGTTTTGTAAACGACTCATAATGATTCAGATGCTTGGTTTGAAGTGACTTCATCTAGGTAGTTCCACGACGCATTCCGGACTGCGGAAATTGATGCATTATAAGACTTTTTTTTTTGCAACTTTAGACTCTGAAGTTTATCCACCATGAATTCGTCGTATTGAACTTCAGGCATGAATTGGAAATCCACGGACGTCTTAAGCGCTCGCAGGCTGATGGCAACCACGGAGCAATTAAATAAGTCTATATCATCGAGATTTCTCAACTATAGCAACCGATGCATCCTGATTCCTGAAGAACAACAAAAACTTGTTCGGGTAAGTAATTACCAAAAAAAAAATTATCAACGGATCGAGCAGCTTACTAATTGGGAACAAACAGCTGGAAAGTTCCTTCGAGTGACCAACCTGAGAAAAGAGGCTTTAGAGTCGAATGGCTACTAACATAAAAATGTGGTGACAAAACCCTTAGGCAGTCAGTGTTCGTGGTGTTTGGTTTCGACGCCAGGGTGAAACAGTCCTTCACTGCACGGAGGCCTGGGCGCTTAAGTCGAAGAAGATGATGATGATGGGATTTCGAGGACGCTTTCCAACGCATAAAGTCTTTATCTTTGTCCGCAGTGTCAAGGGGTACTACATCTCGGGGTAGAGAAGCCAAAGAGTGTTGGAGGCGTGACTGCTTCGGAATGAACTCCCAGGTGGATTGGCCAATCTCAGATTAAATCAGTTAAGCGAGGGGGTTGGGATTTTTACCAAGGCCTTTGGGCTTGATAGCGGGACGCTAGAAACAAGAAATGTCATAATGCAGGTTGCAGGCAGGAGACTTGATGTAGTGATAGTGCAGGGCCCAGCCGATGCAGGACATCCGGGAGGGGTACTTGAAGAACTAGCCCTCTGGTCAACCGAAAAAAAAAGATGAGACGTTCTAGGCAACCAGCATTGGAGACCATTTCGAAACGTAGCAGTACTCACGATGGAGTCGGAGAGTTGGAGCATGTAGGGCTGACTCGCTGAGCGGGGTGGGTTATAATTTGCGATGCAAAAGAATTAGATAGACCGTACCTTTGCAGGGGCTTTAAAGACTTGAGAAGGTTGATGACCTTGGTTGAAGCTGAGCATATTTGCCGCCCGTCCAGAAGACCACATTCCACGAAAAGTTGGACTGCTAAAAAAAAATTAGCCTGACAGATCTCTTGGAGGAAAGGTAAGTTGCCACAGAAGATTTACCATGGGCGAACTACCACACCGACTTGATCCCGTAGGACAGCTGGACCTGCTGCGGGCACAAAATCTTGAGTCTCTAGATCTAAGATTTAAAAAATCATGCCGCTGCGTACAGCCGCTGGAAGACAAGGTTGCGAGGCCTTGACGAGGAGGAACAAAAAGAGTTCGGATTTCGGGACATCTGTGTGCTGTAACCTGTGTAAACCTTACGACATACTTACAAACCCCAGCAGCTTGGGAATGTTATACCCATATACAACCAACTCTTGCCGCATGCACCTCACACTGAGTCACACAAATTCCGATACCATGTCAAAAACCATTGTTCCCTTCTTCAGTTTTAGGAACTCTCAAAGCCCTGATTGTTTGATGTCCATGCTTTTTTAACGCCCAACGGCCTATCCATTGTTTTTGTCAAGTACATCAGTAGTTGTCATTGGCCTAACAACTCGGTTATGTCTGAAGTTTGAACGTCCATTTTTGTTTCATTTTCCGACCGTGCTGTCTCTTACCTTTTAGAGCGCACTGCCTTTGCAGAGGTGTGCTATAAAACCCCTTCGTATGCCCAGTAACCTAGCAAAACCGATGCTCGCCAGATTCTCAACACCTTCAATGACCAACCCCAAGCTTACCACCAACGACATAACCACGCTCAAGGAGCTTGTCGCTATGCTTTCGAGATCGAATACGAGTGTTCATGATCTCGAAGCACTCCTTCTAGCTCGAGGTGAGCCCACTTGCCAGACCATATCAAAGTCCATAGCCTTACTGTCTTCCATCTAAGCAGCCCCAGAACCTTCGTCACAACCTCAAGCAAGAGCCCATACCACTCCCACAATGCCGATAACTCCCTCTACACCCGATGAAGACATGGCTTTCTGTCACGCTGACATTGCCGATGCCGTCGTCAATAACTTCAGCAATAATAATAATGGACGTCCTTATGGTCAGACATTCACACCGCCAGTTAGAGGTAGTAGTGCCTTTCAACGCTCTTTCATCCGCGGTGGCTCGGTCGTCAGTAATCACTCTAACAACAACAACGCCCAAGGCGCCATCACAAACCCCATGGTAATTGAATATTCTCGTAATCCTGGGGCTTAGAACCTTTTTCTATATAGCTTGTTAGAGCGTCGTAAGAGACCTGTCTTTGTATAATGATTAGGCATCATATTCATGTTATTGAATAAATCGCAGAGCAATAAATTCGCGGGAAGGAAACTCGTTGTCGGACCGTCACATCATGTCAATTTGTGGGTCCATTGTCACTGATCTGTGACGAACGATCAGCATGTTGATCGGCAATCAGCTATAGTTAAATAAGGAAAATGACCATTTTGAGAAATATTGTAAATACAGTACGCCCGCCTTCAAGCCATCCTTCAATCCGAGTCAATTTTTTTATGAAGTTGAATTTGAGTTGAGGCGTTCGTATCGAGTTTTTATTCAGTGTAAAAAAACCAACGCATCACAAGGCTTGTCTTTCATTTTCAGGTGCCGTCAACATGCGGAGGCATATTAACAAGTCGCGCAGTAAGAATTTAACACAGTAACAAAATACTACATTTTCTCAATATTTCATAAATCATTGGATAAGGATAGATAAGAATAGTCTATAGCTCATCTACTGGTGCTTTCGCAAGTAAAAACAAGTGCGAGGAATATACAACAAGATTATTTAAAGGACAAAAAGGAAAGATTGAATGTGTCCACAAGAATCAAGAAAAGATGGATATACATTAGCATCGATTATTTTTCTTGCTTGGAAAGCAAGGATCCTGGTTCGAATATACCACCTGTGGACAAATTGACAAGTGGTTGAGCCGGTCTTAAAACGGTTGTTTTCTTGGTGTTAGAACGAGAGAGAGGTGCAGCACTGCTTCCGGCGGCGCTAGCATTTTTAGAGTTCGAAAGAATATTTCGTTCTTGGTGTAGAACGTAAGACTAGAAAGGAGATAGCATCAGAAATAAGCGAAACCAGTCAAGACAACGAAAACACACTCTAGCAACCAAAATTTTCTCAACCCACACTTGACCATCTTTTTCAGAGCACGAAAAGTTGTGCATGTAGTCTTCTGTGTTCTCAAAGAACGAAAGGTTGTCTGTCGATTTGATGGTGAATGCAAATGGTTTAGGCGAGCGATGGGATCGCGTGACGTAGTAAGCATCGAAGTTGGATAAGGGGCATAGAAGTGTCTCGTCTCGGCCCTGATAACTCATCAGTGCTTGAAAAAAGGGTAAGAAGGTACACCAGAACTCACTTCTTTCTTCGACAAATGGATGCAACCCTCTTTCAGGTGCATCCAGCGTTTGCTCCACTTGCCCCTCTTCGATTCCCATTCAACCCAGCCTGAATGCATAGGTGGACTTGAAGGAATAGCCTTTTCGAATGTAATCAGATCATCGTAGATTATACGGCAAGGAGGGTGCTCACCGATCGGTCAAGAGGTACGGAAAGGGGCGTCTTTTTCAACAAGAAATGATTCACTGTCTTCCCCTTTAGCCATGATGCTTGGATTTCTGAGAATAATTCATAACTCCGCAAGGGGCGCTCTTTGGGGAAGAAATTAGCAAAATTTTGAGCAATATATTCCAGAACGCTGCTCACCCATCCCGAAGTCTTGGGCAACCTCCCAAATCATCCATCCACCTAAACCCGCCCAGCCGCCAAGAATGCCTTCAGCTTCCCAGGACGCAATTAATTCGCCTGTGTTCATGGCCATCCCAATATCCGCCATATGGTGATGTTGCAAGCTGTAGATGAAAATACGCTGCTTGTGAGTGGTTATAGCATCGAAACTGGCGCTAGAGGTTGCAGTGATGCTTGTGTGAATGGATCGCTCCCGATGGCGTTCACCCTCTGCAGATACCCTAGTGGACATCGAAGCAAGGGGATTAAAATCAGGACGTTGCTTCACAAACGCCTTTCTTCCCCGCTCTCGACGATCAATGACGCTGGTCGGTCCAGTTACTCCAGTTGGCAAAGGTGGAATGTTATCTTCATGCTCTCGCCGACTTCTTTCTCCGTCGCCTTGAGCGACAGAAATGGACCGCTTCCGCGTTCGCAGCTGGTCTTGAGTCCCTCTTTTAGGACTGATGCCGAGTAGTGGTGGGGCAGACAGCAGCGGTTCAATGGCCGAACGAGAATGATTGTGAGGGGGATGTAAATGTGATTCGGGTTGGCGTATGGTACCATTTCTATGGGGTATCTGCAATTTCAATGGTGCATGTTGCATGGTCATTGAGGAGTTCTCGTCCATCATCTTCACGGTCTGCAACTTCTTGGTGAGATCTTCTGGATTGAAGGCTTGGCTGGAATCAGGCGCAGAAGGTCTTCCGACAATCGTTCTCTGACGCTGTGGCCCGGGACGGGAAACAGGACTCGCAGCTGTGCCGGTATAGGCCGAGTAAGCGCCAGATTTGGAAAGAGCGGCCTCTCTCAGTATGTCCGCCGGTCCAATTCCAGCTCCTGCAGGACGAAGAGTCATCTGTCTTTCTCTTTGCCTTCTTTCTTTTTCTGCCTTCCGCGCTTCTCTCTCTTCTTTGACTTGTCTTCGTATCGTCTTCTGAGCAGTTAAAGCGCTGGGTATACGTTGAGCGAGAGGTATGTTGTCATCCGAAGAGGAAGAGGAGTCGTCTTCGTCTGTCGATGTCAGAGACATGGGAGAACTGGTGGGGAATTGCTGCTCCTTTGAAAATGTAGGTCTTGCACTAGAAACACTCTTGGAAACAGACCTCGAGAAAGGAGTGGAGGGAAGCTCGGTCGACCGGTTGTGATGTCGATGGATTTGACCTTCAAAGTCGTCATTCGCATCGGAAGATGGTCGGAAGCCATAACCTTTACGCATCTGCTCCAACATTACTTTTTGCCTTCTCCCCTCCTCGTTTGCATTGCTAATCCGTTTGTTGCTGACTGAGTCGAAACCGGACAGGTGAGGACTCGATTCATAGCCGAAGCTGCCCCCTGTGTGATTTGATGTCCCACGGATCGTGTCGAGTTCATTTGCCATCTCGTGCTGGTTTTCGTTTGAATCTTGCGCAGTTGAGTTCAATGAAAGCGATGCATACAATGGTTGTTGCGTATCAACCGGAAAAGATAACGGATTGTCTGATGCAGGTGGCACAATGCTAGAACTAGGGGTGTGTTTCGATTCGGGAAGGCTTGCAACGGAGGGGGAAGTTAAGACAGAGTCGACAGCAGTGGCTAGTAGACTGGATTCGTCAATTTGGCTTTCTAATTCCCAGACGGCGTAACCACTCTTTATCTGGTCCCCCTGGCGATGAACTGTGTCGGTGCGAATCTGACTTGGCGTTTCAACCTTCCCCGACAGAACACCGTGGGACAGAGCTTGATCATCGGATTCGGCAATGTCCGTTAACCAATCCGGCTCTGGATCAGGTCCAGCAAAGTTAGGATGGATTTGTTGTTGACCAAAAGAAGTCCATTCCAAGTCCGGTGAATGTAGGATACTATTACTTTCTGAAGAAGAAAGCGTCGCAGAGTGGGACAAAGGTGGCAGGCTGTGATAGGAACTTCGGGAACCGTATGTACTTTGGCTGCCGTCACGGGCGCTAGAAGTTTGACCACGAAATCTTCGGAAGCGATGGTTGTTAAGGTCATCGAGGGAAAAGGACGAAACAGAACGTGAGAGAGACAATTCGCGCGACATATCAGCAATAGAGTCTGCATCTGGAATTGGGTTCCAGTTACCAAAATTACCAGACAGCTTGGTAAGAGGATACAAGGGAAAATCGGAATAAGATCCAGCAAAAGAAATGGAGGATCGGGTTGGGGAGTGATTACGGCTGCTTTCTTCGGTGTCCACACTCCATCTCGATTCTCGGTTGAATACGCGTTCCCGGATAAGCATGGAATCTCGTTTAAGTTGATGGCCAACACTGTTTGGGTCAACTTGTCCGTCGTAAAATTCCAAAGATCCGAGATCCAAATTATCTTGATAGTGAACAAACTGGCCTAGGGGGTTATTGGAGAGGTCACCACCACCGAATGAGTCGCTGCTAGAATACCCCTGTTCTTCCTGAGTGTGTTGGGTACTCTTCTCGCAATGGCTGGTGATACAGTTTCTTTGAGCAACCAATGCTGTTGTTCCTTCTGCATTCCAAAAAGTTGCTTCGGGATTTCCATTTGATTCTGGTGTAGCCAATGAAGCCTGCGAGTCTGCATCAGTGATTGTAAATGTTGAACTCGCAGAAAACAGTGGCGAATTAAAAACCTCGTCGGTCTTTGGCAGGAGTCGCACTGGCGATGGTGAAGACCGCGATATGGAGGTTATCTCCAGGTCCTCAGCCAAAGAGCCTAATGCAACTATCTGACTTGGAAGAAGTGGTTGAGGTGGAGGCGACGTAAATGAGGAAGGCCTTGAAGATACAGGATTAGACATAGATATAGACGGTTCATCTAGGGAGTTAGATGGAGATGTGGGGACATCGCGGTGAGGATCGTGATTCGTTTGTATCGGAAGGGGCATGTATGGCTTCGTTGTACGGGTAAGCGTGGATGAAAAATTGGATGAAGAAGAATTTGTACATGTAGGCGACGTTATTGAGCCCAAAAAGGGACTGGGTCGGGATGAAATACTGCAGTCATCATCTGATAACAAGGTGTCCCAAGGTTCAAATGGCAAACCAGCTCCGACATGTCCCTTTCGTACCTAAGAAACCAAATTGATACACAAAACCAAAGAGAATAGATGTCAGGGATGTACCTTCTTTGTAAGGACAACATTCATTCTTGCCAATGTATCCAGTGAAGGCAGACTTGGTCTTCCAGCAAAAGCAGGCCGCTGGTGTGCAGGTCGCGGTTGGGCTCGCCCTACATTAAAAGCGCGAGTCGTTGGAGGCGGTACAGGTGGACGACTTGATATGGATGGCAGCTTGGGGCTGGAAGGAAGAGAAATGCTGGATGTCGCTGATAATTCAACTTTTGTTTAAAAATTAAATATTGCAGTCATTCGATGAGGAAAACATACTGGATGATGAAGGTGGCATAGAAGAGATGGAGTCTGTTGTAGATTTTGAAGGTGAAACGGGTGCAGACATGAAAGTAAAGGAAGTTTTAATCTCCCGTCTTTTAGTCTCTTGTCTTTTAATCTCTTTTTCTTTAACTCCCATTTCCCCGCTCTTAATTCTTCTCCTTTTATCCTTCCCCGTCTCACCCTCAAATCCACTTTCAAAATCCTCGTCAATCTCCACCATTTCGTACAATCGTGATTTGGGAATCGTTGAACAGGGCATTGCAGACGGCGACATCACTGGTACCAGTTCCGGATGTATAGGTGGCGGCCGCTGGCTATGGGGTATGACACATCCACTCGAGGTTGATGCAATTGAGAATGTCGATCGATGGCCAGCACTGGCACCTACAGTTACAGGCGTCAGGTTCGCGAATGGGTCGTCGTCGAGAAGAAATGAAGGTGGGGGTGAACTACGCGACGGCTTTGCTATAGACACGTTTGAATTGGACGTCGTCGTTACTGATGATGAAAGGACAGCCACAGGAGCGATTGACGCTCCAGCAACTGAATTCGAAGTCGAAGTGCGACTGGGAACGGATGTGCCATCACCCGGAACTGAAGAAGCAGCAGCAGCGGCAGACCCGTGGTTCGACATATCTGCCTGATGACTTTCTTTTGTTGCAACAGCTTGACCTTGAGGATGCATGAAAGGGGGAAGAAGAATTGATTGCAAAGAAATTCGTCTTCCCGTCTTCATAGGGGTGGCTTTGTGTTCGATCGAATTTCTGAATACGGTTAGCGCGCTTTCCTTATTCGATTCCGAAAATTTGTCACTATTACGGTTGGGGGATCGACCCGGGAATATCGCTGCGAAAGGTCTGAAGGTAAGTTGCGACCTGCGTTTTGTTTCCCCTTGCCGCATAATTTGGCCAGGTACAAACCAGCACGTAATATACCCGATGTCAAATGTCCTTTCGGCCAAGGTCGAATGACACGGCCGATGTCACCAAACTCAAGTCGACTTCTGCAAGAGGAGAGAAACCGTGAAGAATGGGAATGGGAACAGGATAGGTGATGGGGAATTTCTTTTTGGCATTGAATGGTCTTGGTCGTTGTCGGGCCTCAAGTCCGTTATTTCCAACTGTAGGGATGAACGCATGGCTCTGGCATGAGTATGATCCTGTATGATCCAATTGATGGACCGTGGCATCTAAATGTCATATCATCCAGAAGGGGACGTAATCACCACACAAATTGAACAAAAGTTGAATAACTGAAACATAAAAGGCTGGGCAAAAAATTAACTTGCGACACCATTAATTCAAGCTCATGTATTTGAGTGAACACTGATAAGCCCGGATTTCTCTTGAGCTTGAGCTTATACGTGCCACCATCAAAAAAGTATACAAAAAAAGAAATAAAACTTACTGTGAAACGTTGACTTCTCTTTCAGGGACGCCCAACGATTCCCCTTTGTCAGAATCTGTTCAAAACGTCGACTATGTCGTACAAGGAGATCTAAATTTCCTCTGTTGGCAATGCTTCTTCGAATGGGAGTTTTGGTCTCCAAATCCAATTCTTCTCCCCAAGTACGGAATGCGCTCGTCGCCTCGTGGGAGGAATCGCCTTGGCTTAGAATAGACCTGCTTTTTTTTGCGCCGCTATGATTCCGGCATTGTCTTCGCCCAGTTTTCGACAGGAGGTGCTCAGAATATCACAGGAACAACCAGAGAACATGTGCATAATTAAGCCTCCGCTCAACTCACTTTCATGGACAAATTCACAAGTCAACTCACGGAATTGAGGAAGTGAAAGTTCCAATTGCGATTACATCTGCGCTTTGAGCGAAATACTCCGCAGCTCTATCCTAGGAGTTGGTCAGTGTGGACCTGGACTGCGATTCGTACCTGTACTGGTGGCTATTCCTGGAACTGACAGCTCAGACATTTCCTCATCCGCCGCCTTTCTCCATCTCACTTCAACGTGTGCATATCGCTCAGCGTCTGTAGAGAAAGATCAACCCAAACGCTAACACCTCAAACATACTTATACTTAATTCCATCCAAAGCATTAACTCGGAGTGAACTTGACAGAATAATAAGCTTGGATGTACCCGTGCAGTCATGTTACAGAATTCCAACCCGCGATATTGCCGTCTTGATTATTCACATTCTATCTAATGCCACAACTGAAAACTCGGCCAGAAGTGCCAAAAGTGTTACTCCAAATCAACGATCAACGGTCATCTTGGGCCTATTGTTAATTTGTTCCTCGAAGTGGCCCTTTTATCCCCCGAGCAACAATACACAAAATATGGTACTCATCGCTTTATTTCCACATGGTCCTGCCAGTGGACTTAATGACCACGGGAAATTCTCTTCAGTGCCAGAGCGCCCGAGTCTTGTCCCCATATTTATCCTTTGCCGGTGGTTCATTATATAGCTAGAACAAATGACAAAGTCTGACAAGGAAATGGATTCGCGCTGGTCTTTATAGCTCAAGAGGCAAACGGCGGACAATAATGAAATATAGTGTTCCCTATCAGCTACTATTACTAAAGATAAAAATCGCAAACGACAACTTAAAATGACAGCTTTCCAATATTCCAATGTACTAATATACTATCCGAAAATAATTAATCAAATTTTACATTGTAAAGACGCGGACTCGGATATTGAAATCCTATTTGTGAATCCCCTGAGCCCTGATGACAGGCACTTTCATGAGAATTATGATATTACGACCCGTGACAGTATCTAAGACTCTAAGTTCAGAATTTGCTTGACGTGCACACTGGTTTTTGGAACGAGCAAGTATACTGATGTTTTAGTGCACTGTGATTCTTCTGACGCCTCTGAGTCAGTGATGAGTTTATTTTCTTTGATTCCGCCCACATTTTATGGGCCGATGAGTTATAACAAAAACAGGTTTACATTTCGATGAAGCCAAGCTATCTTTTGAGCGAGCCAGAAATCCCCTCCCTGTCGTATCATCTTATTGTAACACTCAATCATATAGCTTGGGCAGCACGAGGCTACATCTGATTCAGACGAATAGAGATCATGTACAGTAACGAGTACTAAGGTATGGTTATCAGAGTGTATTCTAGAATACTGACGAAGGGCTTGCAGGCATGCCGCTGCCCGCACACACTTGTTATCAAAATTGCCGCCAACATCCAGGGTGACGACTCTGAGGCCGTTCCAACACAGCTGTGATGATTCCATGGTTCGAGTTGACTAGAACAAAGTACTATTTAATTGTTGCGGATGCTATTAGCCATTAAATGATGGGGAACACTGCTCCGTCCTGCCAAGTTCTGGGTGGCGCCACTCAGTACTGTATGTCCGAGATCCATCATCCGACACCTAGCCCTCTCATTTATTCTAAGGGGTTATTAAGGCTTTCAGCTATAAAAAAATTACTAACATCTGTCATTATAATTTATTTTTATAGGTAACCTCATGGAATCTCAGACAAAAAGCCTACTAAAAAAATGTCTTACACAATTCAAATCAGTTCACAACCTTATGGAAAAACCACCTAGACTTTGGGCCAGCCAAGTACCTATTTTGCTTAAGTGATTTATCTTAAGACTTAATTAAGGGTTATTAACTTCTTCGATTGATATTAACCCTTAGTCTTAGAACGTAATTAAGGGTTAAACATTATTAACCTTTAACCCTTAGGTTCAACACTGCTCTCATTTGAGATTGTTAACCTATTCCGAACAAAATTTCCCTATAAGGTAGTTTTATTCGGAACATGTTACCTTTCGCATACCGGGCCGTTGTAACTCTGATGGGAAATTCGCGACATATTCGACTTCTGTGCAGGCCAATATCGAATACGTAATGCTCTGCTGGCAGTAAAATGACCACCCAGGTTATCGATGACCGGGATCCAGCCATCGTTTACTCCACGGGATGGACTCGAGGACGGCTAGGGTCATCCATCGAATATAACATGACGACCACTTATACGGACAGTGCGGGACCAAACGCAACGCTAGTTTTTCAAGGTGCGTCCATACACCTTTCGTATCACAAATGGATGTGCAGATTCTATGGTAGGTGTCAGTGTCGCTGTGTATGGTACCATAGGATCGAGTAATTCAAACAGAAGTGCCCCTCGAACATCCTACACAGTTGACGGAAACCTTTCAACCTACGAACCGGCACTGATGCCAAGCATTCAGTATCGCCAGCATTTTTTTCAGTCACCCCGGCTTCCCAACGACACACACACACTCGTTGTGACAAGCCTGAGCAATAATTCCCGCTTCTACCTTGACTACTTCATCGTTACGACAGGCGCTTCTCCATCTACAAGTTCAACGGCATCATCACTTGGAAATACGATGTCGAACTATCATATCCGTACTGCCACCCTTGCCGGATCCATAACTGCATTAGTTTGATCATTGGCATCATTTATTTCTGGCTACGCCGTCGAAAGAGGCCAAAATCAAATGCAAACATAATTTCTACCTGTACGTACTCCTTGGTATTTTTCATTTCACATCATTAATAATCCGCCATCTGTAGTTGGGGATGGCACACCACAGTTGTCGGGATTACTGATGAATCAGATACCCTCGAAGGCAAGGAGAGTCGGTCCCTCGAACGCTCTCCAATCTCACGACCCGGGTGCCTACGATCCTCCTCAATATGAATTATTCCCTTCCGCATAGGAGACAAGCAGGTCTGCAGTGCTGCCCCTCAAGTGAAGCCGTCGACGTGAGATCGTTCTTCCGGTACCATTCCAATTGCTGCTCACAGGCAGACCCCAGCTGGTATAGGACCGACTTGTTCTGAGCACCGACTCTGAGCAAGATTACTGTCATCTAAATGCCGCCCGTTTACGAACGCTCTGGACTATTTCTTGGTCTGCAAGAATGGGATACAAAACCTTCCATATGAAATGCGTAAAACAACTTCCACAACTCGGATACATTTTGAACAATGCCTACTTATGTTAATAACATCTTGGGACCCTTGGCTCATGTGTACATATCATCACTGGAATCAGAATCAGAACTATCGGTGTTAAGCACATCACCCATCTCATAATTTTGAACAGAAATTCTCCGGGTTTGAGATCGCAATTCCGGTTTTGAAATCGAGTTGGCAATTTCGTTCATCGTGGGTCCGGCAAAGTCATCCCCCGAATTTTCCTCAATATCGTCCGAATCTCCCTCAAAATCCCATTCGAAGTCAGAAGAAGAGGCAAGTTTTGGTTTCTGTGGTTTCTTTGACTCTGTCTTTGTCGACAACTTTATTTTTCTCGATGTTTTGGACTTCTGATTTTGAGCTGGAACTGGATTGGGGTTGCCAAGTTGATTTTGAATGTCGGCTGCAAATACGTGATCATAGGACTTGCAGGTCATCCGGATAATATCAATGACCTATATATGTGGTTCAGAATATCTCTGAATGATATTAAGAAATTATCAACCTCATCACCTTTAAGAAATGCCTTCATAATATCGTCCTCAGTTACAGCGTAACATGGTCGACCAGCTTTGACAGCCAGCTTCTCTTGCTCAATTAATTCTTTCTCCTTATTCTCATCTTCCAAGGGAATTGCCCCAGCTCTTCGTAACGCAATCCTCACCCGCATGGAGAGGTACACGTCAAGCTTCTGCGTTATAAGTACTAAATGCGCCCACTTTTTCTTGACCTGTAACAGAAAACACATGTTAATTTTGTAACCATTAAGTGAAAGCTGATGAAATTTTGACCATCTCTGACTGTGCCGTAAACATCTTTGCACTCATCACCCCACATAGTGCACCTTCATATTCACCTACGTATGTCCATATAGCTATCACAGGGTTACGTTTGATAAACAGGGACCATGGGGGGTTGTGAAGTATTTCGTGTCTGGAAGCGTAAATCAGGCCGGGTAAACCTGGAGCAGAGGGCACTGCTGGATTCATCTCTGGTAGTGGAAAGACAAGTCTTCGCCTCACACGGCCAGAGGGATTCTTCATGGGAGGAACATATTGCAGAAAATGATAGGAGGAGCCACCGTAGTGTGCAGCAAAAAGCACCCGCTTTATTTCGGCCATTAGAGGTGGGGGGAGAATCTGAAGTGATTGTGCAGACTGGAGATAATACTCAGGTTGGTCTGGCGTCAAGGTGGAAATTCCTTGTTTTGGTTTTACATTTGGGACAGCTTCAGGGTCAGTCTTTACCTTGCCTAGAGGCGAGGAATTGCATTTCATCTCTTTCGTGCACGTTCCAGAAACAGAGTTGGTTTTGCAACAAACCATAGAAGACTTGAAAGCAGCTTCTTCGAGATGCTGACGCTTGACCGCTTTAATGCCTGGTTCTGAGGAGGGTGATTGAGTGTTAGAATCCTTCATTGACTCCTTTATTTTCGTAACTGAGTGCTGAGGCAGACGGTCATCTGGTTGGGGCTTCGACTTTGAAGGTATAGAGGTTTGCATAGTAGGAAGAGTCTGCAAATATAACTTGAATTAAAATGAATATTTTCTATAGCTTTAGGTCTTTCACCTTGCTCTTGACTTTTCGAAAGTCTGAATTGGATTCAATGCCAGACGATGGCCGAGGCTAATTCCATCTTTCAGTTATGTTGCTTTCAATAATATGTGAGTGAGAATCATGCTCACCCTCTTCAAAGATGTGGAAGCAGAGCTGGAAGGCACAACTACAGATTGACTTGGTAGATCCTTCTACAGGTAAAATCATCAAAAGACCCCAGACAATGAAATGATAGCACAACACTAACCTGCCTGTTGGCCACAACAGCCTGTCCAAGTGCCTCCCGTGTAATTTTGAGTTCCTCCTGCGCAAACTGCAAGTCCGCCTTCATCTTCCTTGACTCCAACTTTATTTCCGAATTCTCAGACTCAAGGTCGTACACTCGAGCCCTTAGCACTGCCAAGTCTCTTAAACAGTCTGCTAGTTGATGATGTTCGGCAATTTCTGTGATTTCCTGATCATCCTGGTCATCCGTGAGGTCAATAAATATTTGCAAAAAAGACGACGAAGAGCTTGAACGCATTATGTAGGCAAGAAGTTCAACTTGAACTTATGTAAAACATCGAGGGCGAATTGCACCGTAACGGGCCGCAGAATCCGGAAGCATCGCAGACCAATATACTGAGTGCAAATTCCGGTACGTGGTCATTCAAATATTCAAGGGCGGTCCACAGCTGTATGGTGATCAGCAAGATTTAGGCACCGTGTTGCACAATTAGTTGCAAGTGCAGTTAGATCTTGTCACTCGTGCCCAACATATGTCCATTCGTGGGACGGCCCAGCCCTATGTAAATACCTCGTCTATAAACTGTTCATAGTCATATTCTGCCTCTCCAGCTTCATTCCTTCCATTTGGCATCGCCTCCCGCAGGTACTCGACAGCAGCAGGCGGTAGGTGTGCCAGGCGCAAGTCCAGCTCCGTAACAAACGGCTGCGGGACAATCACATCAAGACTATCCAGAAAAACGTCCTACTTACCTTGTCTTTGGCAATCCCACGGAATGCATCCCGAAGCTGGTCAGGCGACGTCTGGTCTTCTGTGATGTCCACCTAACGTGGCCGAAACCGTTACTTTCAACACCTGAGTCGACAACGGAAAGCATTCTTACCAAAAGGTTAATAAATGCTTCAAATGTCACCGCTCCATACTCAGAGACAAGTTGGTCATAAATCATGTCCAGGTCACCCTCCGAGTAGACAATTCCCAAACTTGCAAGTGCAGCAACCATTTCTGCGATATTGAGAGTATTTGTCTCATCTTTATCGAAATACCGAAACGTGCTCTCGAATTCTTCAAGTTGCGCAGGAGTCATGTTTGTCATATTTCTTGAAACGATCTAAACCAACATGAGCGAAGGGATGCTCTTAGATAGAGTCAAGCTGACCTGATTTTCGATGAATGTAATCTTTTTCTGAATGCTATGCACTGCGAGCTCCAACTCAAACTGCAAATCTTGACATGTAAAAATTGTATAGTCGTTCTCCTCCACATTCGCGAAGTTGCACTCGGCTTCTGCAGCAGCTACCTCGTCCAACGCCGCCTCGAGCGCTGGTATCCGAAGCTGCAACTCCTGAACTTTCACTCGTTGTTCCTAGTGGTAGAAGGTCAAAAGGCTGCTAAGAGAGAAATAAAAGGCGGTGATAAAATAGGTGCTTACCTCCAATGGACCTTCAATTGCTGTCAGCTCAGTCGAAATACCATGCAATTTCCTTTCGAAGTCATTCGCTAGCTCTGCAAACCCTTTCCTTAGAGACTCCTTGATCCTGGTTAAAACGAGTTAAAGAATGACCTTGGGCTGTAAAACGAATAAACGCACATCCTAATTTGTGCATTGATCTCCCGACTCCTCTCTGCTTCCTTATCCAACAATCTCTGCCATGCTGTATCCAGATCCGACAGCGCCAACCCGTGAGGTGGCACATACTCTCGCAAGCCATACGTTTTCAATTTCGTCTGCACGTTTCCGAATAGAGTTGTGACATCCTGCTTCTCCGTCACCCAAGTTCGTTTTGTTGTTTGCTTATAATTTGTGAATTCCGCTGATTGCTCCTTTGCATCGGCGTATGTATCCCTGAATTGCTTTGTGGCCCATTGAGATTGGATATCCGACATAGCGGAGAGGAGCTTATGGAGATTAGTAGTATAAGCCGATGTTCAGCGAAGGAAAGAAACTGGTATTACCAATCGAATGCGTCGTTCATAATCGTTTCGTATCAACCATACAGATTGCATGAGTTCCGCGAATTTTTCCACTCGTCTCGATTCTGTCTCAGCTTGGTCTGATCACAAGACCACATTAGCCATGTAAGCTCTCGCCTTGACTAAAAACTATTTACCCATTGTCGAGAAAGCATGGAAGAAGCTTGCGATATAAGTCATCACACTTCGTTCGTCCGGACGAAGGGCATCGCAAAGGTCTTCAACTTCCAGGAGTTGCTTAACAGAATTTAGCTGCAAGTTATGCGCAACCCAACTCAGGCATGGGACGTACAGGAATGTTTAGATGTTCGGCGGCAACTTTGAAAGCAAGCCTAGTATTCCCGTGACGGTCAGTCTACAGGGGACAGATGAATAAGAGTCAACAAACAAAGGGTGAATAATTCAAGCCTTGTCCAATTTATCATAGTCCAAAAGGTCTGGTCGATGACAATGTATGAGGGCACATCTGTTATGCAAACGAGGGATAAGTTCGACCACAGCATACTTGATATTAACGGTGGACGTACAAGGCAAGTCCGTCCGACCAACTGTATGAAAAATCTTGCACATCTACTTCCTCGTATGGCTCCGTCTTACGCTGACACCAAAGAAGAAGACCTTCCTTTGCTCGAAGGCCTTCTTCACTTTCATCCAGAAAAGTGAACACCGAAGTGACAGGAAAACAATCAAAGAAACAAACCTGATATCAGCAATTGTGAATCGGAGAATCAACGTCCATATCATCCCAAGAATGAGCTTCAAATTTCCATCAATAATATCTAGATCCCGCAAACAAAAGGTATATAACTTAAGAAAATCGATAGCGCAAAGGCGTACCTTCAGGCCCAATATTTGTTAGTTTCACACCCCTCGAAGTGATAAACTCTAGCGCCTTGTTCACATTCTCCGCCTTCTGCACGCGCATACGTGGTTGCTTGTTATATTTTCCGAGGGAGGTATCACCTGTAAAACAGAGGAAAGTGGATGGACAATCAGGATGGAAATCTGGACAGCTATAGTTCAACGACAATTACCCATAATCTCCTACGTAACCGAAACAGGGCAATGCTGTCAGGTTTTGAAGCTTTCAAGCAAACAGATTTAGATAGTACCATGAGCTGAATGAGCCTCACGCCATCCGGGAGGTCCTTGACGAGAGAAGTCATGGGTGGGTATCCATTTGCCTCCAATTTAGTGTTCAACCTATATCAGGTAAAAGAAAATCGTGAATCCAACCCCTTTGTAGGAAAACCAAGAGGCTTTTAAAAGAACACTCACCATTTACAAAACGTCCTCTCTTGAGTATCGCGAGAGCGACTTGCTGCAGTATCCATAATGAATAAAGTACAGAAAATGGATTGGGAACCAGAAGGACAAAAGAAAGAGGGTTTGTAGAGAAATGAAAAGTTGATCACAGTGTAACCGCGTCGCAAGTCTATATGGAGCAATACTATTTTACTTCCATTATTCATTTCTCTGCAACGGTAAATATTACATTTCAGTCCACTGCATCAACTAAGTACACCCAAACCATTACATAAAGATATTACATAGAAGTGTCTTGACATGAGGCCTCGCACCAGTATAGAACTATCACTCAACCAATCCACGTTGGTTCGACTTCAAACTTTGCCCTAGGGGTATACTTCTCCCCTTTCCTCCTCTTCTTCTCGTCTTCGAATTCCGCTTCCATCCTCATCTTCACACTTCGATGAACCTTGAATCCATTATCTCGCTGGTCCGGAATCACTCGCGGACGTCCTGCATTGATCCTGAGAGTGTAAGTGCAGCTTCACCCAATGAAATAGAAACAAAAAGCAGCATACTTGAACTCGGCAACCCACTTTCGATTCCCTTCCTGATGATTTAGTGGAAGTGGTAAATACTCTAACACCCACCACGACCTGTGAATCTCCAATTGATCATGAATTGAACTCAATGCATCGATCAAGTCCTCCATTTCTTCCAAAGGTTTCGACTGTGGAAGTAAGTTCGAGATAAGGTCGCTTGATCGACTCCGAATCTTGTGACCGTCGACAGACAGTGGCGGTGGACGAGGCAAGACGACAGGATAGAGCGATGATGGGTCCAGTCCAATTTCGCGTAGTTTATCCGAATAAAACATTATGCCTGTCCCTGCCTTGAAACATTCGCGGATCATCCAACGTAAGGGGATACGCGTGAGGGAATGTAGAGTGTCGTTGATCACTGAGCCACCACCAATATCTGAAAGAAAAAAAGCCTCAATGAATACGATTTTTTTTTCTCGTAGCAGAGGACATACCTGCATGGCACCCCTAAAAAATAATAAACAGTCAAATTGATGCATTCGAAGACGCAGAGAACGACATACCGCAAACCAAACCTCTTCAACGTCCGTCTTGATTGGGATTCTGTCTATCAAACCATAGTTGCTTGCCTTCGTTCCTAACTTGATATCTTCTTCTGTTGGTACCTTCCAGAGGTTAATTTTGTACCTGGCACGATGTTCATCCAGAGAAACGGCATGTCTAAATGTACGGGTGTTATTGTTGGAAGTGCTGAACGGCAGGCCCCTGGGTATGTAACCAACAGAATCGACTGTGTCCCTGTCACGAATGAAATTTTACATATTAGGAGCTGTTTCTAAGGAGATGACGAACCACACTCCGACAAACTCAATAGGAACGTCAATAGAAAAAGCCTTCTTAAATCCATTGGACTCTTTCCAGCCAACGTCGTCGATACGTTGATACATTTTGTAGGCGAATGGTACTTGTTGAACGTTTCCTCCAGTCAACAGGCCAACCTTGTGCAGCATACCGGCAAGGCTGCTTTCTTATCAATTGTTATCAGATGAATAAATTGGATAGCCCTACCATCTTGCAGTGTAGGCGCCACGAGAGAAACCTATCCTATTGTCAGATTTCAACGTAATAGTGAAAGTGGAGGACACATACCAAATAAACAGATTTTGTCGCCAGCGATATCTGGTGTATCGAATGAGGCAACATCAAGGAAACGAAAACCAAAATACGTACAGTTCTGCATGAGGAATTGATATCCTCCTAAGGATGATTCATTTCAGACGATTGAAATGCTCCTGTCGTGTGAAATACCTTGAATATGGTCGCCTAAATTCCAAGCAAATACTGCATCTAAACCCTGATAGTCGACAAGGTAAAAAAGCTGTTCTGACGGCATCAAGTTGAATTAAATACCTCGGCGATAGTCGATATTATTGGAGTCGTAATCTGAGGCGAGGTGTAGGTCCCAATTCCAGACTACCACGAAACGCTTTCAAGCAAGAAACCATTACAGTTGGGGGGAAAATATGACCTACTTGATAATAGACCAATTGCTTGTTCCTGTCATCCTTCACTAATAAAGAGACAAACTGCACGACATTTGAGTTATATCCGCCAAACTGATTGCTGGTACCATCAAAGCAAAGAACCAACGTCCGACTCTTGCCATGTTCAGGTGGGATCACGGGCGGTGGATCGTCGCTGGGTTTCAATTTGACTGTTAATGAAGTCTCGGAGGGATCTTTGCTCAATGTAGGCATTGAGAGGCCCCCTGTAGCGTTCATCTTGATATACGAAGGTGGGACTGGAGAGCTGGAGCTGGCGGAAGTGGTAGTGACGGAGAATGCTGCATTCTTCTGACCTGACTCGTCTACATGTCGCCAGTGATTGAAAGTGGTAGGTAGCGGCTATTGAGTTCACTTATATGGCTTAGACAAAAACTAGCCCGTCCGAGTCTTTTGTGTGTTTAGTCATTTTTTCGGACAAGTCAGATTTATTTATTGCATAGGCCTTGGTTAAAGCGAAGTGCAGGCCGCTCGGGAAAAGCAGAGAGAACACGAATAGGTGGCCACAGCATTGCAAACCAAGGAAAGTCAACCTCCTGGGAAAACAGATGGCAACATAGAATTCTTAGCCATCCAGGCCCTGCCTTTGGGAGATCTACACCTATGCGCAAGACTCGATGCGTTATTTAAAGCAACAGCAGCATAGTTTTCGTAGACCTAAGCCAAAGCCTGCGGATTCGCTACAGGCGACAGACTGCTAGAGGTAGTAGAACTTGAAAGATGTGTGATCAAATCAATTTGATCAACTTTTGTATTTGCCCTTGTTCTAAGGGCTAGTGTTGCCGCAAAATGGCTCAACTTTCAGAATGCTATTGCTAATGATAACGACAACGACGACAAGCAATCATAGAAGATGAACGACGGATGTTACATGATCAGTTCAACATAGACCTTCATTCTGCGAATTATGGTCAGCTTTCGGATGTTGATCAAATTTCTCTGCAACAGTAAATATTACATCCCGATCCACAATCTCCACTGCATCAACTAATAAAAAAAGAGAATATCATTGAACTGTATCATGAACCGTCTCCAAAATGAGTCCCAGAACTATCACTCAACCAATCCATGTTGGTTCGACTTCAAACTTCGCCATTGGGGTATACTTTCTCCCCTTTCCCTTCTTCTTCTCGTCTTCGAATTCCGCTCCCATCCTCATCTTCACACTTCGATGAACTTTGAACCCATTAACTCGCTGGTCCGGAATCACTCGCGGACGTCCTGCATTGATTCTAAGGTGTAGAGTGGCGTAAACTTAGCTTCACGCGATGAAATAGAAACGAAAGTAGCGTACTTGAACTTGGAAACCCACTTTCGATTCCCTTCCTGATGATTTAGTGGAAGTGGTAAATATTCGAGCACCCACCACCACTTGTTAATCTCTAATTGATCGTAAATTGGACTCAATGCATCGATCAACTCCTCCATTTCTTCCAAAGGCTTCGACTGTGGAAGTACGTTTGGGATAAGGTCGCTTGATCGATTCCGAATCTTGTGACCGTCGACAGAAAATGGTGGTGGACGAGGCAAGACGACAGGATAGAGCGATGATGGGTCCACTCCAATTTCGCATAGTTTGTCCGAATAAAACAATATTCCTGTCCCTGCCTTGAAGCATTCGCGGACCATCCAACGTAGAGGTATACGTGCGAGGGAATGTAGAGTATTGTTGACCACTGAACCGCCACCAACATCTGAAAAAAAAAGAGCCTCAACGAATACGAATTTACTTTGGCAGAGAGGATATACCTGTATGACACCCCTTAAAAAAAGTAAATAGTTAAATTGGCGCATTTGCAGACATAGAGAACGACATACCGCAAACCAAACCTCTTCAACATCCGTCTTGATTGGGAGTCCGTCTATCAAATCATAGTTACTTGCCTTCGTTCCTAGTTTGATTTCATCTTCAGTAGGAACCTTCCAGAGGTTGGTTTTGAACACGGCACGACGTTCGTCCAAAGAAACGGCGTGTCTAAATGTGCGGATGCATTTATTGGAAGTGCTGAACGGCAAGCCCTTGGGTATGTAACCAACAGAATCGACTGTGTCCCTATCACGAATGAGATAGATTATGTTTCGAAGAAGATAAATAACTATAAAAAAAGACGAACCATACTCCGACAAATTCAACAGGAACGTCAATAGAAAAAGTCTTCTTAAATCCATTGGACTCTTGCCAGCCAACATCGTCGATACGTTGATACATTTTGTAAGCGAACGGCACTTGCTGAAAGTTTCCTCCAGTCAGCAAGCCGACCTTGTGTAGCATACCGGTAAGGCTGCTTTGGTATTAAATGCTAGCAGATGAATACAGGGGATGGACCTACCATCTTGCAGTGTATGCGCCACGTGAAAAACCTATCCCATTGTCAGAATTCAACATAACAATGAAAGTGGAAGATACGTACCGAATAGACAGATTTTGTCGCCGGCGACATCTGGTGCATTGAATGAGGCATCATCATAGAAGATGGAAACTATAAACACGTACAGTTCTGCATTAGGAATTGGTATCCCCCTGAAAACGATTTATTTCAGACCATAAAAATACTTCTGTTATGAAATAATACCCTGTATATGGTCGCCTAAATTCCAAGCAAATGCCGCGTCCAAATCCTGATAGTCGACAAGGTAAGGGTTCTGTTCCGTCACATCAGATTTAATCACATACCTCAGCGATAGTCGATATTATTGGAGTCATAATCTGAGGCGAGGTGTAAGTCCCAAGTCCAGCCTGCCGCGAACGTTGTCAGTCAAGAGGCCATTACAGTTGAGACAAAGACAACGCACTTGATAATACACCAACTGCTTGTTCCTGTCGTCCTTTTCTAATAAGGAGACAAACTGCACGACATTGGAATTGTGCCCGTCAAACTGGTCACTGGTACCGTCAAAGCACAGAATTAACGTCCGGCCCTCGCCATGTTCAGGTGGGATCACGGGCGGTGGATCGCTGGTGGCTTTCGATCCGACGGTTAATGAAGTCCTGGAGGAATGGTTGTGCAATGTAGGCGTTGACTGGCCCCCGATGGCGTTCATTTTGATATGGGTGGGTAGAATAGGAGAGACGCCAGCAAAAGTGGTCGTGATGGAGAGAGCAGCATTCTTCTGAGGGGATCTACCTGTAGAACTCATCGACATGTCGTGAGAAGTTGAAAGCGATAGGTAGATTCAATTTAACGACCGTCTTTCTTATGTTTTGTCATTTTTCAGACAAGTCTGATTTAAGATCTCTCTGAGTCTTGCCAATGGATTATTTTAAGAAGGCCTCAGCTAAAGTGAAATACAGAAAGCAGAGGGAAACAGGAATAGAACGTCCTACTAGTAGATGGCCACGGCATTGCAAAGAGAGGAAAGTCAACCTATAGTCCTTGGAAACGAGATAACTGCGAGAACATGGAACGTTAAGCTGGCTGCTGCCACACCAAGCACGAGAGATACGTCAAGAGAGCGTTGATTATGCGGGGAAAGGATCACTGGCAGATGATCCTTAGGCAGTTGGGAGAGTTCAGACCAAATTTGTGTGGTAGAGCCCTCTTCTGTACACCTTTAGCCATCCAAAGCGGTCCATTCAGTGCAGATGCCTGGACGTGTACGTGTATCTTATTCTAATTGCGCCAACTCGGACTCGACACGTGAAGCACCAGGTAAGTATCACTAGAGACGGCGGATTCGTTACAGTTACTACGCCGTTTGACTTGTCAATCTCGGAGGTAGGTAGCAGACCCAAGTTTTCGGTTGCGATAGTAGTGTTGCATTGCCATTGTTTGCGCGAAATGGTCGCAAATACAAAGTGTCATTCTTTCAGGACAGAAAGTAACAATGACAACGATAGAAAAACAACAACTTGAAGGAGTGAAGTACAGGTAGAAAAGAACCGCAAGTTGCAAAGTAATAATGAGTTCAACATCCTGGGACACAAACACTTACAATCCAATGTCCAACATTCCGACTCACGAAGGTCCTTCTCACCAGAATGCAACCTCCCACAGTCACAACGAGGAGTCCTACGGATACACAAACCACGGTCAACATGCGTCGAGGCAGGGAATCATCAATAATTATCAAACGACGAGCTACCTGTGCGCTACGTCAAACCCACTAGGTATGTTAATATATGATTACCGACTAGTATCATCTGATCTGAGGATTAGAAGAACTCCGTTGTTCTACTGGCGCTGCTTTCAACTCATTTGGCGAGGACTCGCTAGCTCCATCAAAACAATGTGTGTAGAAATTCGTGCATTACCTACGCATTACAAGATTTTAACCGTTATTGCGAAAAGTGAAGGACGCCGTAGGACACGAAGAGGTAAGTCACTTCCCCCCTTCGCTGGCTCAAATTCTCAGCGGTCGTATCTAGGTCAATACCTTCTACAGTATCCCTCCACTTCGTGTCACTCATTTCGTCAGACGAGAACATTTATATGACCGCCTCCAAGATCTGTTTGACCGTGCCACTACTTCTTCAACCCCGTTAATCGTCGTACTGATTGGGATGGGTGGGGCGGGAAAGACACAACTTGCCCTTGAATATTGCCAACGTATGAAGGACTCGAGAAGACTCCAAGCAATATTCTGGCTGGACGCTTCTTCTCGTAATACCCTATACAGTTCGATGGAAGCAGCCGCCAAGCAGCTGCTCCCTGATCGGGTGTTCAACGACCCTGATGCTGCAGTCACATTAGTCAAGGACTTTCTCTCAAGGTGGAGCAAGCGATGGCTACTAGTCTTTGATAATCTGGAAAATCCCAAAGACTTAGCTAGCATCCATAGCTTCTTCCCTGCCAGTCGCCGTGGCTCTATTCTCATTACCAGCCGTCATGCCGGTTCCAAGGAGTTGGGTCAGTCAATCGAACTCGATTGCATGTCGAAGAAGGAGGGCCTCCAGCTGCTTCGCTTTTCAGGAGCGGATACCGATGAGCTTGATGCTGCGGAGCAGATTTTGAGCCTGCTGGGAAATCTCCCATTGGCCATCGATCAGGCGCGAGCGTATATTTACAAGCGACGACTTCGCCTGAGAGCCTTCGTGACCGAGTACGAGAGACGAAAGCAGAGCGTCATGCAGGAAACACCGCAATTCTGGCAGTATCAACGTTTGGTACTGGACAAGGAGAAGGAAACGTCTCTTAGCCTGTTGACTACGTGGGAAATGTCTTTACAGTTGCTTGGCTTTGGTGAGCTCGCAGCAGAGTTAGAGAAGGTTTTAACACTTTTTGCCTTCTTCAACCCTGTCAATATCGGCGAACGACTCTTCAGTAACGACGCAGATTATGGTTATCCGACAACCTCTCCAATGTCCATTTTCAGGGACGATGGTCACTGGGACCATTTGAAATTCGAAGATGCCGTGGCGAAGATGCAGGAACTGTCGCTGCTTCAATTTTCACACAGCAAAGAAAATGAAATTATCGTATCACTTCATTCCATGGTGTCCGAATGGCTTCGTATGCGACTTGACAAAAGCTCGCAACCTACCTTTCTCAACGCTGCCATATCACATTTGGAAGTTTACCTGGTTTCTATTCGCCATAGTGGCCACGAAACACGGCAAGAGGGGCAAGCACACTTGGATGCCATCTGGCGAGGCAAAGAGTGTTTTAACTTGGGTGACCACTGTTTGGAAAGTCCCATATTAACGTTTGGTAACTTCTACTATGAGCAAGGCCGTTACAAAGATGCGGAAATGATGTACAAGCGTGCACTGGCTGGTTATGAGAAGGTATGGGGACCTGAGCACCCGTCCACGCTCGACACTGTCAACAACCTGGGGAACCTCTACACTGAGCAAGGTCGTCACAAAGATGCGGAAATGATGTACAAGCGTGCGCTGGCTGGTAAAGAGAAGGCACGGGGACCTGAGCACACGTCCACGCTCGAGACTGTCAACAACTTGGGGTATTTCTATGCTGTGCAAGGCCGTCACAAAGATGCGGAAATGATGTACAAGCGTGCACTGGCTGGTCATGAGAAGGCATGGGGACCTGAGCACACGTCCACGCTCAACACTGTCAACAACCTGGGTCTCCTCTATGCTATGCGAGGCCATCACAAAGATGCGGAAATGATGTACAAGCGTGTGCTGGCTGGTTATGAGAAGGCATGGGGACCTGACCACATGTCCATTTTTGACACTGTCAACAACCTGGGGAACCTCTACACTCGTCAAGGCTGTTTTGGAGATGCGGAGATGATGTACAAGCGTGCGCTGGCTGGTAAAGAGAAGGCATGGGGACCTGAGCACACGTCCATGCTCAACACTGTCAACAACTTGGGGAATTTCTATGCTGTGCAAGGCCATCACAAAGATGCGGAAGTGATGTACAAGCGTGCACTGGCTGGTCATGAGAAGGTATGGGGACCTGAGCACACATCCACATTCAACATCATCAACAACCTGGGGGCCCTCTACACTCGTCAAGGCTGTCTTGGAGATGCGGAGATG
>QDKV01005199.1_pt1 | contig 33761 bp, 37 predicted proteins | sample 1861101 | NCBI WGS metagenome assembly QDKV01 (sample SAMN04275158, study PRJNA302643) | Fungus metagenome, whole genome shotgun sequencing project. | isolation source: fruitbody | host: Mallocybe terrigena | place: Sweden | collected 2013 | reverse complement strand
CAGCCACTTCAAAACGCCTGCCAATTTACGATTTCAAAAGGTCCACCCAAAAACCCACTACTAAAAGTAGCGGGAATAGATTTGGACATTCGGAAGTGCCCACCTACGACGTGCTGTCATATAACCTTTACCTACTATTACATATTTCTGATACCTATCCTGTAGTTATTATTTCTACCAAATAAAGTCCGTTTACGACGTACTGAGTTATTATTTCTTACAGAGTCCTTCGCCACTTGCAAGTCGAATGGCATGCGAATTTCGAAACGCTATGAAAGTGTTGGCCAGACCCTGTCACCTCATTAAAAAGGCTCAGGTTCGCTCTGCAGCATTAGAGCTCAACGATGTTTCTAAGCCGATCGAAGAAATATATTTTTGTCTGTTGTACCACTCCAACTCATGTTTTCCATTTGACAGGCTTTCCATGAAGGCATAACTCCCGTGTGCCCGAGGAGGTAGCCTTCATCTTCACTTCCGTCGCACACTCATATCGGAACACATGGTCATCAATTCTTTCGTCAGGTCATTTTGCATATAAGTACTTACAGCGATTTGCGGGACATTAGGCGCAGCCGCTTTTTTCCCGCTAATGTTGGAGGTAAATGATGATGAACGGCAAAGCCCGCTATCTTTGCTGTAAAAACGGCGAAGATCATATTTATGGTTTGCTTGTGAATGCCAGGCATTTAGATAGGATACTGGTTACTGGCATAAAAACCATCTGGCAAAACTTCATGTGAAATATCATCATGTTTGAAATCATCAACATGTATATTATTATATGGTATATCATTTGACATGTGAGCTGGAAGTGCGAAGCGCATAGGAGATGCACACCGACATATCAAGTGGAGTTCTGTACGAGACAGTTAGCTGACCTTCTCGCCGTTGCAATACGGAGGAATCTCTGTGAGAGACGAAAGATTGGGGTTTATCAAAATTGAACGACAGTAAGACTCTCTAAGACTCTCTACCTAAAGGTAGCATTCACCAAGCTTATGGGTGAAGAGGACATGCCAAAATGATTCATATAAATTTTCTGAATGCAATGTATGAAAAATGGCAGCATGGTTGCCATGAAGGAAATTTCGGTCAATTACGAATCGATGTGCGCTATTTTTCCGCATCTAATGCTATGTATCATTGCGGTTTGACCGAGTAATTTACAGAATATCGTGTCAAAATCCACACACACGCGGGAAAAAAAATCCGGCCGCGGTGTAAGATGATCAATAATTATCACCACCAAGTGTTTTACCACAGGTACACCACCACACTGATACCACTTCCGCGAGAGTGATCACAGGGATCGCCGTGAGGATGTAAAATCGAATTTGGAAGGACGTCCGAGACATCAATGAACGAAGGAAGAAGTACAGCTGCGAACGCCAAAGAAGACGGTCGAATGCAGGAAGAAACGAATGGTTCTGAAATAGTCACTTAACTACTAACCCGGGTCCGTAGGGTTGCATAAAAGCTGACTTTGAGCAGTGGAATTGCTTCAAGCTGGTCTTCTCCCACTCATCACTACCTCATCTACATACCAAGGCGCAGGCCGTCTAGTCATGAAGCATTTTACCATACTACTCATTCTCGCCTTCTCCGCTTGGACCACAACATATGCGTTACCAGTACCAGAGTTAGCACCAGAGATGTACATTCTATATTTGTCTCGTTTTATAGGCCAAAAAAATTGACTCTTAATCCAGCTCTGCCCATTTCGATTTTGAATCTGATGATGTGGAGCTCTTTGGACGTCAAGACGATAAGAAGGGTAAGGGGAAGGGGAAGGAGAAGGAGCAGGTGCAGCCAAAGGGGAAGGGGAAGAGGAAAGAAAGAGCGGGAGCAGCCAAGGCAACGGCCCCTGGCCCCCCGAGGCCCCTTGCCCTCCGCATCATTAATGGCCGGACCATCAACTTATACGTTTGCGAGCGATCCCACTGGCCCTAGAGGGTTGCATACAGTTCAAACGCTCGGGCACCCGCTATCTCGGCAACCTGTCCAGCAACCTGCCCAACATGCCCAACAACCTACACCGCCACCTGTCCAATCTGCCCAACCACCTCCATTTGCCCCCGAATCACCAGTGCAGGTGTTCACCCAAGATCCCAGACGACGGTACACTCGGAATCCGAGAAAACGAATATCCGGAGCTGGCGTGATCAAGAGGGGTAGAAAGTGATTTACATACCGTGTAGAATTAATCAATCTGTATGCATTGCTTGTCTGACAATGGTTATTTTCATGCCGTCTCTTCTGCCTTTCCCTCCTGGGTTATCTCTACATTCCGATGCATGGTATTCCATCAAAGCTGGATCCGGTGTGGGTCAGTGACATGGAAGACCAAATGGCACCAGACATACCGTCTGCTTCATACACTTCCCATGGGGTCATCGATCCCTCCTGGCTTTCGAGAAGACTATCCGCGAAGATTTGACACCCTCCGCGCGTCTTCCAAACCTCATGTACATGATCCACACAAGGCCATATTCAGTCCTCTGTTTTTGTAATTCGGTAATGTGAGGAGGCTTCTCGTCAGAGCCTTGACTGCCGAAAGACGAGTTTTGCTCAGCTGCGTTGTGATTGCCATTTGCGGCGGCAGGTGCAGTACCGTTCTAGCAAGAGACGTGTCTGCGGAGGAGGCTTTTCACCTTTTCCTAGTTTCTGGACCAAGCGGAGGAGCAAGTGTCTTCCCAGTGAGGTCGTGTGCCAACACACTCTCAGTCGATGTACCTTCGTACGTCGCTAGATATACGTCCCATGGTAGATATTTGCAGGTAGTTTGCTATTATCGAAATCCAGATAATAAATTTGTCTAGAGTGTACAAAACGTGAGACAAACAAATGAATAACAACAAACTGTAACACCATTGCGAGTCCATGAATATGTGTTGTTTCCGACCCACAATTGGTCGTCGTTTGAAGAGGTATTCCCTCAACAATTTTCAGGAGTCGCCACCCAGAGATGCTGAGAGCTAACATACCAGCCACCTTTTCAACGGTGCACAAGAATAAATATCCCACTGACTTGAAGGAACAACCTCACCATACAACCATTTTCCTGTTGCATCGTCGACAATAGCCCAAATTTGGAATTCGATACTGTCATGTCCGTCACCAGACCAGCGCTCGTTGATGTCAAGTGGGACCTTCTTCTCCCTGTGAATACGCTTCGTGCCAGGATCGCATTGAGCGAATCCGTCTGGTTAGTGAGCACGCATAGTAGTATGATAGTACTGGCGACGAAATCGCGTAAGTTGTTCGGCTTCTTTTGGCCCCATCTTACGGCTACCAACAAGCCCGAGTTGGGCACGCCGCTTCTTGACCAACCTGGCACTAGAAGAACAGGTGAATAAATTGTAGAGTTACGCGTACAACATGACACGAACTCACCCGAGAGATAAATTGTGTTCGTCAAGGAGTCGTCTCATTATTGGTTACAGGCACTAAAAGTTAGGGATAAGCATTGGTAGATGTACTGGTTTCTGCCCGTTGGATTGCGATTGGGTTGAAGTCCAATCATGGCAGAGGCAGGCAAGAACTTGAAGCTTTGAAGCTTTGAAGCTTTGAAGGTTAATAGTGGTGAGTTACAAAACACAATGCTGGGAGAAAGGTCTGGTTTGCAACCCTTTTGGAACTGTAAACATTATCTTTTAGTTCATATTAGATCTTGACAATCCTCACTTTCGTCGCACACTCATATCGTAACACAAATTCAATCATTTGTTCTTCATCAGATATCAATATCATTTTGTATTACAGCATAGGTGGCATCAATATCAATTTTGGTCGATGTTGGGACACAGTATTCCGTAAATTACTCGCTCAAATCGCAACGGTATGCAATAAATTTGCAAGGGTTAGATGCGGAAAAATACTGCGCATCGATTGGTAAAAAAATTTAAGGGTTGTGTGATGTGTTGTTGCACGAAAAATCACACAGTCCAATTTCTGATTGAACACAATGCTGGATTTGAGTGTTTTTCCTTCATAGCTCTCTCAATTTGCAGGTATATGCTGTCATTTTACAGACATTGAATTCAGAAAGTTTATGTGAATCAATTCATACAGTGTTATCTGTGGTTTGTGAGGTTTGTAGTTTAAAATTGCATCCGCCTAGCTTATGGGTGAACCAATGAGTTATGCTAGAATGAGGATGGACCAGTAATTGAGTATAAATTTTTTGAATCCAATGTATGTAAAATGGCAGCATATACCCGCAAATTGAGAGAGCTCATGAACGAAAACTCTCAAATCTGGTGTCAGTGGCCAATCATTGGACTGTTTGATTTTTCGTGTAACAACATAACGAAATTTTTATACAAGTCGATGCGCGCTATTTTTCCGCATCTAACACTCACAAATGTATAGCATATCGTTGCGATTTGAGCGAGTAATTTACGGAATACTGTGTCCCAACAATCAGAATTGACGCACGCGGGAAAAAAAATCCGGCCGCCATCATAGTGTAAGATGATCAATTATTATTATCACATAGATCTTTTACTCATCGAGTATACAACTATAATGAGCAAACTCGCTGAGCAACTGATCCCACCCAGGGGCTCGATTTTTTCCGCATTCTGGGCTGAGCGTTAGCCCAACCTCATACCCCATTATAGCTGTGATTGATAGTAGACGAAACTAGCCATCTCTTTCCAAATGCGTCCACAGCCGAATCCGAGTGATCAAATTTGGAAGGACGTCCGAGACATCCCGCAGGAATGAATGAATGCACGCAGCACGTTGAATGAACGGGCGCTGTTCTGAAACAGTCAACTACTAATCCGGGTCCGTACCCTGACCGGATGTTCGTCACGGCCAGCATTACCTGTTGCATAAAAGCTGACTTTGATCAGTGAAATTGCTTCAAGCTGGTCTTCTCCCACTCATCACTACCTCATCTACATACCAAGGCGCAGGCCGTCTAGTCATGAAGCAATTTACCATACTACTCATTCTCGCCTTCTCCGCTTGGACCACAACATATGCGTTACCAGTGCTAGCACCAGATATGTACGTTCCTTATTTGTCTCGTTTTATAGGCCAGAAGAATTGACTCCTAATCCAGCTCTGCCCGGTTCGATTTTGAATCCGATAATGTGGAGCTCTTTAGACGTCAAGACGATAAGAAGCGGAAGCGGAAGGAGAAGGAGCAGCCGCCGCCTTCGGAGCCTAAGCTCCGCCGCCTGGCGCCCAAGCCCTCTACCAACCCCCCACCAACGCCGGGACCATCAAATCATCAGTTCGCGAGCGATCCCAAAAAAGGGGTGGTTCCAGTTCAAACGTTCAGGCTCAAGGTCAATAAGCAGCAGCCCCCACCACCCGCAACGCCCGGATCATCAAATCAGGGGACCCGAAATAAGAAAGCGCCAACACCCGGAACTGGCGTGTTCAAGCTGGATAAGAAAGGATAAAAAGTGATTTCACATACCGTAGAATTTGTATGCATTGCTTGTCCGATTTGTTACAATAATACGTTCCAAATCCTCACAGACGTGTGCTCTCCGGGACCTCATATGGTCTCGGATTTACGTTAAAGAAAAGTTTGTGGGATCTCAGTGATTTGGATGAGCATTAAGCAAAAGCTGGTTCGGTGATAAGTACAGTATTACAGATAATGGCGTTCTTGTAGTATCTGCAATGTTTGCCTCGGAATTAGTCGCATTCTTCAAAACCTTTCTTGTTATCAACGTTTCAAGACGATTTAATGGGACACCCAGAATTTCGTATCTACACCGGCAAGGAGACAACATGTCTGCATCGTATACCAGTTGTTTTTGTATACCTACCGTCGAAGCTCGCGGCTACATAATTGTACTACAAAATCGGTCGTCTCCAACAGTCATGGAGCAATGACAAAGTCATCAGCCTACTACTGTTCGCAAAATACGGTCGAACAGAAAACAAACTTATGGAACACTTCTCAGACACCTAGTATCGACGTCGCGGACCACTGTTAGGTCCCTGATATGGACCATAATCCGGAGGCGGACGGCCTATAGGCAAAATCAGCATAAAGTGCAAGCGAGGCAAATAAATAGATATGCGAACTACTTCGAGGAGGTGGTAGGGGAGGCGATTTTGCTCTGTTAGAACTTGGAATTACTGCATTTCGGAATAAGTTCATGAGGTCGTCTGTGCGGAATACGGGACCTACAATGAACAAACAAGATATGAGATCACCTAGACTAAATAAAAAAAAGTGGATATGGACGCACCGTCGAAAGAGCTTGGAGAAGGAAGCTCTCCAATGAACCAAGAAAGAATTGCGGGAAGTGTCGGTCTAGGTTTTTCGTCTTCTCTGTCAAGACCTCTTGGAGGTTCTCGTCCACCACGGGAAGGAGGTGCTGGAGCAGGGGAGAACCTTCTCCTAGGAGGCGCATCCCACCTTCCATCACGATCTCTATCAGCTCCTCTGACAGGAGATAATGCCCGCAAACGCTTATGTGCACCATACTCGCCCATACGCCCGTCGTCGCGCTTTCTATGGTCTGGCGATGCCGCACGCTTTGGGGGAGCAGGTTGGGCATTTTGTGAGGCAGGACCAGATTGCGTGGTTTCAGTTCGACCGACGCTGTTGCTTCCCGTTGTACGTCGAGCGACAGCAAAACCTAGATCACGATCTGCAATCGCATCGGTTCCGAGGTACATATATCTTTGAGCCAGACGCTTGATGGGAGGATCTAACGGCATAAAGAACTTAATCTAACAAGAAAAAAAAAAGGACAAAAAAAATCCAACCAGTTGGATAAACCTCTGCCATCCTTTTTTCCAACTTGAGCGCCGCCTCCAAATCGCCATACTGATACTCATAACGAGCCCAGCGCTCCCAAAGGGGCCGTGCACGTTCAGGAGAGAAATTCGAAATGACACGTTCGAACAGCGCCCGAGCATCTATGAAAGTAAATAAATGTCGAGTTCTGAACCAGAAATCAGATATCTACATACTATTGGAATCATTGATGGAAATAAGGAAGCCCAGATACCGTTGGACATAATCGATCTCATCTCCGAAAATTTCAACTCCTTTTTCAAAGATACGACAGACAACCGCCTTGTCGTCCGATGCATGGTATTCCATCAAAGCTGGATCCGGTGTGGGTCAGTGACATGGAAGACCAAATGGCACCAGACGTACCGTCTGCTTCATACACTTCCCATGGGGTCCATCGATCCCTCCTGGCTTTCGAGAAGACTATCCGCGAAGATTTGACACCCTCCGCGCGTCTTCCGAACCTCATGTACATGATCCACACAAGGCCATATTCAGTCCTCTGTTTTTGTAATTCGGTAACGTGAGGAGGCTTCTCGTCAGAGCCTTGACTGCCGAAAGATGAGTTTTGCTCAGCTGCGTTGTGATTGCCATTTGCGGCGGCAGGTGCAGTACCGTTGCTAGCAAGAGACGTGTCTGCGGAGGAGGCTTGTTTTTCTAGGTTCTCAAGATTTGAGCGGAGGACACCAAGAAACTTATCGTATGTTGCATGAACCTCTGTGAAATCTTTCTTAATTTCGAGGGCTTCGGTGTAAGCAAAATTAAGCAAGAAGCTAGAGGCGAGTTAAGAAATGGTACAAGCAGGATCAGATGTCCAAGTACCTTGAAGGGTTTGCTTCCAAACCCCCTTTCAAGAATGACAGAGCCTCGTCATACTTTCCGACACTGTTGGCCCAGGTATAGGCCATGAACCTAAGGGGCATGAGATCATTTCAACAGCCACAAGAACGGAAAATACCAAATCTCGCTGTAATATCGCATTCGGATAACGGACTTGCGATAGACTCCCATTATACGGCCAATCAAGGTTGCTTTCTCCTTTTCCTCGATTTCTAAAGGGTTGACTTCTTCCCATTTCAGATAAGATTTCCATTTCCCCACTAATAGCCGTTCAGCGGCGTCGAACTTTGGTGAGGAGGGGAGATACATGTCGTTTTGAGGATTAGGGAGGTAGAGCGATGTGAGATGATTTGAGAGCTGGCGGAGGACTGTGCGAGCTTGCATATGGGCGGGGGAGAGGTCGGCCATGAATTTCTTTGCCGTGATTTTGTTGAGGTTGGTTTCGAAGGTTTCGAGATCTTGCCACAGGCGTTCAACGTTGTCTAGAGGGATTTGAACGGCACGGTGGTAAACTTTGCGGAGTGCGTCCATTTTCTGTTGTTCTTCCCATGTTGTTGAAGTCTAGGGATCGTTAACGAGATGTGTATGAAAAAATGCAACTTCCTCACCTCTCCCGACTTGATGAGGTGAATATAGTCGTGCCAGATTGGGCCACTGTCCTTGTCCTGGCCAATGTGATTCAACGCAAATTCATACGATTTTCTTACAATATCTCTCTGAGAATTTGCGGAATTCAAGCGTCTGCGTTGTAATAAGGGAAAAAACTTTTGAGAGAGTGTGCGATTGTCATACCGGACATAGGTCAAATAGAAACTCCACAAGTCGACACAGGGTGAACCCTTAAGAAATTTCATGAACAAGGTTTCCGCCTTCTCAAAAGTAGTCTCATTATTGGTGAAATGACTGATATAGTTAATTTGCGCTTGAGCCTACGGTTGTGCTGAGGAAAAATTTGAATGGCGTTAATGGTGGCAAACATACGGTATTCGGGTATTGCTTCAAAAGCTCATCGTAAGTTGCAGAAATTTTTTCGATGTCGCCACTTGCTTCTGCGACGTCTATGAGTCTTCGCCAGGCTTCTGGATTGTGCGGATTGTCTGCAAGTTGCGCATTTAGCACATCATATTCACCCGGTGGCAGCAGGGGCACTTCAGTTTTGATCGGACTGTTCAAAGTGGACAATGCGTTCAGAATATCTGCTGCCGGATGCGTTCTATCTTCTGAATGAGAACCATCGCCGACCATCGCAGGCTCCGACGTCGACATGGCTGCTGACGGTATTCAAACGATAGTTCAAGTTCTGACCGCTGTGGGAAATATGATCGCAAAAAATCAAAATCACACGACCGCTCCTGAATTCAGTTGGAACAAGGAGACCAAGAAACTTGTTGTCTCCTGTTTGGAATAGATGGTCCACATATAGGAAGGACCTTCCGAAACTACCCGAGGTCCCTTCTTCCCCGCTTTCTCAGTGCCACGGTACATCGCCCCAGAATCAGAGACCGTTTATAGTGCCAGTAAGCGCCATAGCCCCTAATTAACTCCAGAACATCTCGTTGATCTTTGATCCTCATTTATGTTGTCCCTTTTAGTTTTTTGGAAATAAACTGCAATTTTTTGTCCTCAATCCCGAAATCTGCATTTCGAGGGTATACTTGACATATAAGCAGATCATGGACCATCACTTTGTGAATACTCTGCATAATGCGGCCATACCTAGAAGTGAACATCAACAGGTTCTATCACCCCAAGAGGTGCGCCTTTACGTGTTTGGCGAGCACTGCACCTCATATTCTATTGATAGGAAATGAGAAGGCAGATGGAAGAATTTAATCGTTCTGTCACCATAGTTATTTGGTATCAAGTAAGTTATTCAGTATACATTTTGACCGCTCAGCGATCTATGACAATATCGCATTTTTTTGTTCCATTTCAACTCATAGATCAAGCTGATCTATTTTCATTAGGCAAATACAGAGCCTATCCGACTTCATCAGATGCTTCCCACATTTCCGTACTTCCAGCTTTCGCTGTGTGGAGATCTAATCAATGATTTGGGCTTGACAACGTCGTCTTACCTTGACACTTGGATTCCCTCCTTATGCCGATGGGAGCAGCAGACAATTTCGGTTGTCCGCATCGTTGAAACGCAGCAGCGACTGCTTTACAAAATTCGACGCAGGTTAACGGAGCCTCTTTCTGATCCCGAATGTTTATCTCTTCATGAAGAACTACGACTCCAAGGAGGCAATTTGAATCACAGGACGTCATCTTTGATAGATCCACTGTCTGGGCATTCGCCGCCGAAGCCTCGGCGACTGTCGTTGAACGAGTCTAGTATCAGCCGCGACGGTCAGAATACCAGAACATTGGCATCAACACCATCCCCGGATACGCCCGATTCCGGAAATAGCCCAAAGCTTCAGCTAGTGAATGGCTACTACATGGCTCACCCGAATTCTAGCATTGTCACCAGTTCAGAAGACCCGACTTCCACTCAGCCTCCTTCATCCAACGCCACAAGTGGTCGCCCAAACGGTGATGGGGACAACATGTTTATTTATCAAAACATGTACTACTCACAGCAGTCGCAGCAACAACAATCCAACGACAATGGTCTTCCGCAATATCTTTTAACTCCGCCGGCATCAGCTGCACCGATTCCCTACCACCCTCACCCACCTCTCAAACGTTGGCCCAATGATTACACCGTCTCTGAGATCGCCTCAGGATTCCATGTCATGGATCTCCTTATTTCTCATGCCTCTTCTACAGGCGGGATGACCCAACGCCAGGCCTTTGAACGCGTCTTTGGTTGCAGATATGTCAAGTCCACTGTCTGTCGGCATCGGGCGGTATGGCGCAAGGCCAACCAGCCTCTAAAGGAACAATTTGAGGCGCTGGGCTCGGATGAGCGTGGAGGCTGGGGTGAATTTGTCAGGCGCGTCGAGGGACGTCCCCCTGGAAAGAGTGGGTCAATTTCGGACTCGATGATGACTTCTTCGCCAACTGCGACCTTGGGGTACCAGAGTGGTGGGGACGATGAAGATGTTCATGGACAGGAGGGCGTGATGAGCCCTCTGCAAAACCAGAGTTTGTCTCTTCTGTTCGAGTTGTTTTTCATATTGAAATTTTCTGACAAGTTTCTGGTCCATCAAACCCCAATCCAGTTCAGATGAATAGTAAGTCCGTTTTTAAAGGAACAAGTGTTATATCATATCGCGCATAGTTTTCGATTCTTCAAGAAACCGTATGGGTAATTAGTGGTCCATCAGTCTGGACATGATTTGCAGGTTTATTGTACAACGTCATGCTATCTTTGCTATCTTCTACATTTTGCTTCCTTTCACTAGCATTTACAATATGTAACATAGGATACCAATGGATATGGATACATGGATAAGACCTTTATATTTTGATCCACAGCAAAAGATTGCGAAGGTATTTGTGCGAGTTTCGTCCAAAGGGCATGTCAATCAACTAAAATTTTGGCGAAGATGAAATCTTTTTGAAACATAAGACGCGTTAACAGGGACAGATATAGAGCACCATCGTACAAGCCAGGCCTACTCTCTATCTTCCCAAATGACATCTCCACCCGAACGTGTTTTCCTCTGTGATGCCACGATCTTCTGTCTGTCCCGATAGCCAGCCCATATACTAAGTAAAATTGCAAGGAAAGTGCAAAAGGCGGTCAGGTAGATTGTGTCAACATAGCATTTTCTCCCTTCAAGACACTGGGGTCCTGAGACAGTTCGACGCAGTTCGTGTAGGTCGAAAGAGGGACGAGCAAGACGTTCGTGGGCGTCAAGATTCCTACCAAAAACAAGTGAAAAGAGGTTGGCCGCGATTACGGGGGACATGCACATGTATCCCCAGTTTTCAGAAAAGTGGGCTAAAGGGGCAGGGTGGTGAAAGATTACGTCTTTCAGTGGAATTGTGGCTGAGGAGATGGTAAACTTACGCATGCCGAACCATTCGAGGCAAACGGTAGGGAAGAGGGAAAATACACTGCCGTATGCGAGACCCATTATTGAGCTGGCAAGCCAGAGATGGTCAATGGTGTTGACGGAAACTATCACTAGTTGTGATACGAAAAAGAGAGACGAAACGAGGATTAGACAATATGAGCGTGGCATATCATATTTATTCTTGGCGAAGTCAGATACCAAACCTATGTGTTGTGGAGCCAGTCAAGAACGTGCTCGAGTAAGAAAAAGGGCTTACGTACCAATGAAAATTCTTCCAAGGAAATTTGTAAGGCTGATGGTTGATACTTGTGCGGCTTGCCAACCAGCAGCTTTGGCATCATCATACTGCTGAGCCTCGTGAGCATAAAGCACTTGCGACATGGAACCAACGTTGTTTATATCTAGTTTAAAAGTTGAATTGATTTGGTAAGTACAAAGTGCGTCGACATACACATTAGGCCTGTGCCGCTGACTTTGAAAAGAAAGAAGACGATTTAATGTAAAAAGAAGTCGGACGAACATTTAGTGTAACTCACGCGTCGAGAGGATGCTGCAGAGTAGCCAGAAGTCAGCACTTTGAAAGAGTTTCTTGCCATATATATTCGAAAGGGTTTCTGGTTGGGAAGTTGTGCGTCGACTGAGATTACTGAGGTGTCTAGATTCTACGGGTGCTTCTAAGTCTTGTATTGGAATGTCTTCAGATAGAGTAGTAGTAGTAGTAGTATTTGTCTCACAGTCTTGACGGGTAGTATCATGTACGTGATGGACATAGTGTGGGTGTCGTGGTTCTACAAGATCGTGGTCAAGTAGATGGTTTTCGGTTGAGCTGCGCGGAAGTAGTGCTGTAGTGACTGCTTCTTCATCTGGCATGTCGTTTTCGACAATGTCATAACCTTCCTGTGATGGTAAAGGGATAGTCCGAACAAAGAAGAATCCAATGATCATTGGGATGGATGTACCGAGAGCTAAGATGAGGAAGAAAGACGACGTGTCACCTGGAAAGAATAGATGTGCGATGCTTGAAAAGAAGAAGGCAGATAGACCGAAGCCTGAAATGACTAGGCCTGTTGTAGATGCCCTCTGCATCGTCATTAGAAATGAGAACGCCCTGCCGTAGAACCGAGACTAACCGCTTTATCCGGGAAAGTTTTGGCCGTAGAGTTGACTGAACCAGTCAAGCCTCCATTACCGCCAGCACCCGTCAAGAAGCTGCATGTTGCGAGCAACAAAAATGCAGAAATAGAGAGATGGGCCATTCCGTCGGGAAGACCTGTGTTGTAGAGATAACGCATGCCCATGTATCCGGTCAACAGGAACATGAAAGCACATGCAAGCAAGATGCGAGGGCCGCGTGAATCGACAATCTTACCCCAGATTGGACCGGTAATGTAAACTCCAACTAATGAAAAGAAAGGTTGGTTCTAAAAGAGGAGTATAGTGGATGAAACAGACCATTTCCGGCTAAAGCGACGATATTAAGCTGCGTATGAGAGATTCCTAGCTTTGACCCGAGTTGGGGTGAGTATGCTGATAACGCGTTAGATATGTCGTGCGTCTTGAACTTCTATTCACCTGAATATACCTGAACACAGTGAGTTTGAAGAAATGGTATGTTGCGCATTAACATACATAATTGGTGCCAGAACCTAATGCGACAAGAAGAGAAGCAAGGAGAGTTGCGATTCGAGGTAGGCTGACCAAGGGTGGAACAGCGTAGTTGGCGGTCATTCTAGGTGTGGTCGTTGAGTGACATTCCGTTTTTGACATGTCTAAAGCGGAATTTAAAATTCATAGGTTACGGTACAAGGTCTTATAGCGAGAGTATCTTAAGAAAGTGCAACAAAATTCCACCATATAACCGACACTTTCGCGTTCATGTCGAGTTGCAAAGTCTTGACTGAATACAATCCAGTTGCCAGTGTTCTTAATAATAACACAGAGGGTGTAACACTGTCACGAATGTCACAAACCACAGTTGTCACGAGCGGTCGAAGATGCTGAATATGAACAGTTGAATCCGAATTTTCGAGCTTTCTTTCTCCTCGACTCTCATCTCAAATTGCGATTTTGGACATAGTAAGATGAAACTTGTGCCTCTGACAATTTTCTGGGTGATTTTCTTGCAAATTTTCTTATACCCGAATTTCCGGTTCTACAACTCTCGACAAAATATTGTCCCGTCATGGATTTAAAAGAAGAGGAGGGCAATTTCGTAGGCATCTTGCAGGGAGGGGTGAGGTGGAGGCAAAGGTCGGGAGAACGGCTTTGCAATAAACAATGACAAACAAGCACCGCCACTCTAGGTTTCTTGTCCTAACTCACCATTGTGCAAGTCGACAAAGACAACGGACGAACACCTCCTTCGTACAGGACGGCTAGCTAACAGTTCAGCCGCCACAAACGGTTGAAGAGTGTCCATCTGTTTAATGCAAGGACCTGACTTGACAAATTTAGCCGATTCTCCCACCTCTCAGCAGCACCAAAGTCACCATATACGCATCAAGATCCCTTCAATATCTGGCATGAACCTCAGAAGATCATCTCGCCATGCGTCTAGTGCTGCTTCGGGATCAGAATATCATGCCAGTGAAAAATCTGTCGACATGGACCAACCGCCCGAAGACGCCCTTGAGCCTCAAGAACCCACAGTGGAATACAGTCAGACACGATTCGGCAGGAGGGTTAAGAAAAATATTTATCATGAAAGTAGTGAAGGAGAACCGGAATCCGCAGCGAATCTCTTCAGCCCCGCTAATGACCGTCGGGTCGATAGGGCTCCTTCGAAACGACCTCGTCAGTATTCTGTTGAAGATGAAGACGAAGGACCACCTCGACGGATGACGAGACGCACAACAGCCAGCCATCTCGGAGGCTTCATCGCTCCTGATGAAGAAGAAGAAGACGATGGAGAGCAACCGTATGGCCTGCGTCCGCGAAAGGGCGCTATCAGAGGAAATGGCTCCTCGACTTACACCAGCAACAAGAAGCAGAGCAAACCCCAGCCTCGGCCACAAACTTCCCGGATTACTCGTCGCTCAGTTCGAGTTACACAGGACACCGAAGAAGACTTCAGGCCCCCAACATCATCTCCTGCCACTGCAGATGCCGAAGGTTCTATTGACGAAGTACCAGGTTCTTCGGATCTCGATATTCAACATGAACCAGAACCACAACCAGAACCGGAGGAAGAGGAACCAGACGACGGCAAACCGTATTCTCTCAGACAACGCCAACCAGTTAATTACGTTATCCCTCCACCTCTCGAAGATTTACCGCCCCCAAGGAAAATTACCGGAAAAAATACGCGAAATGGTCATGGTGGCATCTCGAAAAAACGAGGTTTGGGATGGAGCGCAAATGGTGCTGAGCTCGGAAGATGGATGGGCATGCCTGCAGACGATTCAGTGAATACTCATGTTTCAATATATTTTCGTTCTGTCATCTTAATTCTTTTTGCTTAGGACTCGGACTACCCAACGCGAACCCCTCGGAAGCGATTTGGTGGTTTAGGCCCTTTCGGAGCGGGAGCAGTTGCCGCAGGGGGGATGCTTCCTGGCGAACTTGCAGCTGGTACGCCGTCGAACCTCGGCAAGATTGGTGATGTGGGTTAGTGCCCAACCCTTTCAAAGTCAATTTGTTGTTGAAATTTGCCCAGCTCTTGCTGATGCAGATCCTCTGGGAGTAAATCAGAATGTTACCTTTGACGAAGTGGGCGGTCTTGACGATCGTACGTTCTCCATTTTCACGTTAAGTACACAACTCATTTTAGTATAGACATCCATGCCTTGAAGGAAATGACGCTTCTTCCTCTGCTATATCCAGAAGTATTCCAACGCTTCAACGTTACCCCTCCTAGAGGAGTCTTGTTCCATGGACCTCCGGGAACGGGTAAAACACTCCTTGCAAGAGCGCTTGCTGCAAGTTGTAGGTCAGGCGGTCGACAGATATGTGAGTGGCACCGACTTGCTTTGCTTTTTGCAGTTGGAGGACTTATCATCGACTTTCTACCAGCATTTTTCATGCGAAAAGGTGCCGACTGTCTATCAAAATGGGTGGGTGAGGCAGAGCGTCAACTTCGTCTCCTCTTCGAAGAAGCTCGCAACTGCCAGCCCTCCATCATCTTTTTTGATGAGATTGACGGTCTTGCACCCGTTCGATCCTCGAAGCAAGATCAGATCCACGCCTCGATCGTTAGCACTTTACTTGCCCTAATGGATGGTATGGATGGTCGTGGACAAGTCATTGTCGTTGGTGCAACGAATCGACCGGATGCTGTGGATCCCGCTTTGAGACGGCCTGGACGGTTCGATCGGGAATTTTACTTTGCGCTTCCTGGTCTCGAGGCCAGAGAGAAGATTCTGAGTATTATGACGAGAAAGTGGCATGGGTGGGGTGGTGCTGAGGAGGATTCGACGGAAGAAAAGGTGAAGGAGGTGAAGGAGATGATAAAGGGATTAGCGAAGATGACGAAGGGGTATGGCGGTGCAGACTTAAGGGTAATTTCATAGGTTAAGTGGGGTCCTGGTGATACTAACTGATATTTATAGGCTCTCTGTACCGAAGCTGCGTTGAATGCAATTCAGCGACGCTATCCCCAGGTATACAAGAGTAACGACCGCCTCCTCCTTAAGCCTGAGACAATTGAAGTTGGCCTCCGCGATTTTATGATTTCGATCAAAAGTAGGATTATACTCCGATCGGCTCTTAGCTCGCGCTGACTAGTGTATCTTTCAGGAATTGTCCCTTCGTCTACTCGTTCGTCGTCGACGGCAGCTTCACCACTGCCATCACAGTTTACTCCCCTACTTGGAGATACTGTGGAGAAAATGAGAGAAGTTATTCGGCGTGTCATGCCTCTGGACAAGAAACTCTCGGCGTTGGAGGAAGCTGAATTTGAGGACGAAGGTGGCGAGGAAGGCGCCTTGGAGAGGGAGATGTTGTCCCAAGGTTGCTTACTTTTTGTTCCGTTATTTGTAATACTCATGGACTTTCTTATTAGCGATGCAAACCCTTCGAGTATACAGGCCCCGCGTGGCCATATGCGGGCCCGTAGGAATGGGTCAACCATATGTAGGCGCCGCTGCGCTGCATGATTTGGAAGGATTTCACGTCCAAAGCTTGGAATTGGGTACTCTCATGGGTGACTCTACTCGGGTGCGTTGCAAAGGCTTGTTTTGTAAATGATTGTTGACGACATTCACTTCAGACTGTGGAGGCTGCCATCGTACAATTGTTTGTGGAAGCCAAGCGACATCAACCCTCAGTGATTTATATACCTTCACTGATTGCTTGGTGTGCAGCCATCTCGGAAACTTCGCGCTCCACTGTACGAGCGATGCTCGATACCCTTGCTCCCACCGATCCCATTCTTCTGCTTGCCATGGTGGATGGTCAGTTTGCTGATCTGCCTGGTGACGTGAAGGCCTGGTTCGGTCCTACGAAAGACAATCGCGTCGTTCTTGTCCGCCCCACTGCGTTACAACGTGAAGCTTTCTTTATGGGTCTCCTTGCAGACGTTCAACGTCCGCCAAACAAATTCTCGGATGGTGTGCAACGGAGGAAAAGAGTCCTTGAGGTGCTGCCTGTTGCTCCTCCGCTTGAACCCCGCAAACCAACTGTAGCTGAGCTGGCGTTGCAAGAAGATAATGACCAGAAGATTATTACACTGTTAAAATACAGACTGGGACCGATTTTGACGGAGTTGAAAAAGAAGTTTAAGCGATTTACAAAACGAGCCACTGTGAGTGTGGTTGTTACAGACTGAGTTTTTATATGTTTAACCTATCACACAGGAAGAGTATGGGTTTGACCTCCAAGATCCAATTCCCGATATAGTCACTGCTGCTGTCATCGAGGTACATGGGGCTGTTAATGGCATAGTTGACCTTACCGACAATCATTCAACGCAACCCGTAAACGGCGAAGGCGTTACGAATGGCGTGGTCGTAGAGCAACAACAAATTATCCAACAATCCCCTCCTCTTTTTGATATGGATTTGGAAAGAATGCATTCCGAACTCTTCAAGGGCCGATACCTAACAACTCAAGACTTCATGGATGATATCGCAAAGATCGTACATAATGCCAATATCAGAGCCAATGAGGACATGGATCGGTTGTATAAAGCGCACGCCATGCTCACGGCAACTCAAGTCAGCATCCAAGAGTTTGATCCTCAATTTCGGTTGGAGTGCGAGAGGATGGCAACTAGGGAAAGACAGCGGAGAGAAGAAAAAAAGAAGGAAAAAGGGAAGGAAAAAGATCAACCTCCTCCGGTTATGATCAGAAGAAGCGCAAGAGCGAATGGTCTACAACCTGAACTCCCTATCACAGACCCTGTCAAACTTGAACGAAGGTTGAAAAGGCAACGAGGTGAAGGAGATGCCAATGGCGGTGATTCGCATACGTCGGAGGGTGAAGCTGCACCTACACTCGAAATTGAGGACGGCCGCGATGCAAAACGGTCAAGAATCATTGATGAGGGCGACGATGATTGTGATCCGCTGGATACTCTAAATCAAACGCCTGGTTCTGAGTTTCGATCTCACATCGTTCGATTTGCAACACACCCAATCGAGCCCATGGCACCGCTCATCACGATTGCTGAACACGACGAACAACAATCAAACCAACTCTCATTACCTCCCGGATCACCTTCCTCCCAAAATGAGGTAAACTACGTGCATGCCATTGTCGAGGAAATGACTGTCGATCCATCACCACAACGACACTCCGGTTTTGACCCGAGTTTGTTGAACCCGATTCACCCAACAGAAGTTCCCTCCTTTTTGCTTCCAAGGCCTTCTGACACGAATTTGAACCTCCCATCCATGAGTGTGGATCCTTCCGACCCCTTCGTTTGTCAGCCACACCATCGGCACAACTGTTTGGCAGATTTGCCCCAACAAATTCAATCAAGTGCTTTTATTCGGACGCTGGGCACAGCGTCCACTCCCATGCAGTTATCTTCCATCCCCCCGTCTGCCCGTACATCAAGACAACCGAGTCCTTTACCTGGTGCAGCCGGAACTTCAGAGCAGCCGGAATTAATGCCAATGGTGGTTGAACGCAGTCCCACACCCCTTCCGGACTTCCACGTGTCGTCAACTCTGGTGGATGAACTCCGTTTTGTGTTGAAGGAGAAAACTGCAGAACTGACAGTTGAGCAGTTGGAACAATTGCGTGCGACATCCTTGGGAACTATCTGGCAATTCCGGAAGGAATGGGACCGTGATGAACTAGTTCGAAAGTTGTTGAAGGACTCGAAAGACTTCATTGGTGATATTCTGAAACCAGACTACGATGACCACTAGTAATAGTGTATAATTCTAGACGATGGATTTTTTTGCTCCTTTTTTATTGTTGTGCATATCAGGGAAGCCATACTAATAGTGAATGAATTGCAGATCAAAAGACTAATTCCTATAATTTGAGAGTCAGGACCGTGACATTCGTGACGCACACTCTTCCGTCTGATGGCAGAGATAAAAGTGCTCAAACGGTCAAGAACAGAAGGTGCCTTGACACAGCGCAAGTTTTTCAAGAAAACAGCTAGAGGGAAAGTTGTAAAAGGTCTGGAAATAACCTTTGTTCGAGACCGTTAATCCTTTTTACCCGATAACAGTTCTGCGAGAGAGATATTTACGCGACGATGTCGCCTGCGGTATAAATGGTTGTAAAGACTGCCAAGGCACTATGCTGCCTTGGACGGGAGACAAAAGTCATCCTGCATTCTCCCAAGGCCATTTTATCTTGCCGGACACGAATGTCTTTCTCTCCCAAGTATATGCCGTTCCCGCGTTTTTAAGATTTTCCCATAACACGCCCTTGTAGATGGACCTCATCGAATCGCCACTTTTTGCGCCACCAATAATATTATTACAGACGGTACTTGAGGAAGTTCGACACCGTTCATTGCCACTGTATAACCGTTTGAAAACTTTATCGAAGATGGATGATCAGAAGATTTGGGTGTTCTACAATGAATTTAGATCGTGAGTCGCTTTCCTTGCGTACAACGCTGTTATGATTCAAGCCTTGGTGTGGATTGAAGCTTATACATTACGCCAGAGAAACGGCCATTATTAGAGAAGAAAACGAGACACCGAACGATCGTAATGATAGAGGTGCGATGCCACTTTGCCCGTTGAGCTAACTTCGAATCAACGAATTTTTCTTAGGTATTCGCAAAGCAGCGGAGTGGTATTCCCAACACGTCGTATCCGGTAGATCCTCGAATCGTGGACAAGACCATTCTCGCCATCCGATTGTGCTACTATTGACAGAAGATGTTGCGAACAGGCAGAAGGCGCAAAAGGATGGCATACCCGTGATGTCGTTACGGGAGTATGTCCAGGGTATGAGAGATGGATCGCAGCTTCTGGATTTATTGGCGGCGGAAGGGCCAGGTACGGTTGAACCACCGAATACAACTGGTGAAAGGAAAGTTTTGTACCCTGAGGCACGTTTCTTCAAATCTGGCAATCTCTACTGCAACTTAAATTCCTGATATAGTATTTCCCAAGTGCTCAATTATCCGTAGCCGTCAAAGCTGGCTCGTTACACCAAGGTCGTTTTAATGCCAACCCATACAACTACCTCGAAGGCAACGTACCAGTCCCAGCATTCAGCAAACCCATTTTTCTGATTGGTCGAGAGAACATGAATCGCGCTGTTCATGGGGACGTTGTTGCGGTCGAGGTTTTTGACGAAACGCAGTGGAAGGCTTCAGCGAACGAAGTCGTCGATCAAGACACGACTCTCAGAGATGATGATGCAGAAGGTACGGACAGAAAGGTGGAAGGCGAGACGGATGAAGTGACGCTGCGCGAGTTGAGAGTCGTCCAGGAAGAAGCGAGGAGTCTGGATAAGCAACCGACTGGCAGAATAGTCGGAATCATCAAGCGCAATTGGAGGGCGTACGTATGCCATATCGACAGTACCTCTCTTACTACTTCGAATTCAACCTCTCTTTCCCTCCAAACCGTCTTTGCTACTCCTGTGTCTCGCCTTCTCCCCCGTATCCGTTTGCGGACCCGCCAAGCGCCATCTCTCCTTAACCAGAAGATTCTCGTTACCATCGACCGTTGGGACCCGAGCTCACGGTACCCTGAGGGCCATTTTGTCAGAGCGCTTGGGAGGGTGGAGAGCAAGGAGGCAGAGCAAGAGAGTTTGTTGTTGGAATTCGAAGTTCCTTACAGACCTTTTGGGAAGGCAATCCTGGACTGCTTGCCCGGAGATGGAGATGCCTGGGTTGTACCAGTCAAGGGAGACGACGTAAAGGAGTGGAAAGGAAGGGAGGACTTGCGAGAATTGGTTATTTGTAGTATTGATCCACCTGGTGGGAACCTTTCTTTATCTCATAGAAAGGATTTGGTTCTGATTATATTCTATTCCAGGATGTCAAGATATCGACGATGCACTACACGCCAGGTTACTACCTAACGGGAATATTGAGACTGGTGTCCGTATGTCAATTTTTTGTCATTAACTCGTGCCATCTCTTTACAGCGAAACCTCCTCGTCCCAGATATCGCTGACGTCTCTCACTTCGTACATCCTGACACTCCTATGGATAATGAAGCTGCAGCCCGAGGAACTACCGTTTACCTTGTCGACAGACGTATTGATATGTTGCCCGCACTGTTGGGAACAAACTTGTGCTCCTTACGACCTTATGTGGAGAGGCTGGCCTTTTCGGTTATTTGGGTTCGTGGTTTAGCTAGCTCGTACTTACATGCTTGAGTTTTTTTTTGTGTTTAGGAACTCACTCCTGAGGCTGATATCGTGAACGTACGATTCATTAAGAGTGTTATTTCATCTAAGGCGGCATTCACATATGAAGAAGCCCAGATTCGGAAGGATGACCCGTTAGTCCTACTTCCTGTATATCCCATGGTTCCGTTTAACCCTCGGTTTCATTAGACACCGCCATGATGCACTCACAGAAAGCATTCGCCTATTGAACACTCTGTCTCAGAAGCTCAGGGCCAGACGTATGGAGGCTGGTGCTTTGAATCTCGCATCGCCGGAAGTTAAGATCCAATTGGACTCTTCCGAGTCTTCGGATCCCATTGATGTCGAGCAGAAGGAAATGAGGGAGACAAACAGTCTCGTTGAGGAGTTTATGTTATTGGCGAACATAAGTGTTGCGAGGAAGATTGAAGAGGTATTTCCGCAGACAGCGGTGTTGAGGTAAGTTTTAAATATAAAATTTTTTCGAAACATGATAATGGAAATGTCTATAAGACGGCACCTACCTCCCCCGAAGTCAAATTTCGACAAGTTACAGGAAATTTTACGGAAGAGAAAGGGCATGAAACTGGATGTGCAGACTTCCAAGTCATTAGCAAATTCTTTAGATCAATGCGTTGTAAGTTATCTCCCTGTTCTTGATTTCTTAATTAGCATCAACACACGTCGTTGGGTTTCAGGACCCTCAAGAACCTGCGTTCAACACTCTTGTTCGTATAATGGCCACGCGATGTATGCTCTCGGCAGAGTACTTTTGTTCAGGAAGCGTGTCGACAGATACATTTGGTCACTACGGACTTGCAAGTGATATATACACGCATTTCACAAGTCCTATTCGACGTTACGCAGGTATTTGTCCACAATTTCCTTGTATGATCGGAATTGATAATCCCTCTCTTACAGACGTTCTTGTGCATCGTCAACTGGCAGCTGCTCTCAGTATTGAACCGCTCCACCCTTCACTTCACTCAAAGCCACATGTTGAGCATGTTCTGGAAGTGGTTAACCGTCGACACCGCATGGCTCAAATGGCAGGACGGGCGAGTGTAGAATTTTATGTCGGACTTGCTCTGAAAGCGAGAGAGCAGAGGGAAGGCAGTGAACAAGTTTTCGAAGATGCCTTTGTGATAAGAACGTTTAAGAATGGAGTTGGTGTGTATGTTTCAAAGTAAGAGCCGGCCTTCTTGCATTTTGAGTGGCGCTAATAAACATACACAAGGCTTGGCATCGAAGGGATTGTCATGTTCAAACGAGACATGCAATTCGACGCGGAAAACTATACAATCACTGTTAGCGGCACGACAATTGCCGTATTTGACAAAATTTTAGTTCGGATTGAAGTTGAAAAAGACAAAAATACACAGAGGGGAAAATTGAGGATGACCCTGGTGAAACCAGTCGATTCAAGGGGTTTATGAGAGACGTTCTTCATCAGATGTATTTACTTGGATGAGTTGGTAAAACTGCTTCTCTCTTCCGGTAGTTTCCTTTGGTTTTGATTTTCACCACAAGTATGGTATACGTCTGATCACCCTTGCTGTATTTAATAAGTACTTCCAAGAGTACTTACAGAGATGTCATTGAAGTCGACTCCGTAATTAAAAGCATGCTGCTATGTTGTATTTTTCTACGTGGTCTGCGACGTCGACACTAGTGTCTTCAAAGTGTTGGATGAGTCTGGTCTCCTAATATTCCAAGTTATTTCGCGACATGTAGGCATATGACTTTGAAAGTACCAAGGGATCAAATACCGAAGTCAACTAGCCTGGGATTAATTGAATAGTTGTTTGATTTTTTGAAACATAATGTTCAACCAACATCACCTTCATATTCTGCTGAGTAATTTAGCATCGGGCCAAATATATGTGATTGATACATTCATGGTCAATGATTTTGGGTAATATGCATGTATCAATGCTCTGGTAATGAGCGTAAATGTTGTACACAGAAGGCAAGGACTCACACATGCAGGCACCTTTGTTTTATGAGACTTAAAGAAAAAAGTTCGCTTACTTTTGATGGTTACAGTGATCTCGCACAAAGTCTGGGTAAAAGAATGAGCCCTAAGTTAGTAAAGGGTTCTCGTAACAATGCAACAAAGTCTCAAATTCAACATTTTGCAAACTCGAGACTACATGGTAATGGTCCAATATGGTTCATTATTTATTGACAAAGAAGTTTGAACAGGAGCACCGACTGCCATAGCAGGAAGGCCAAAAGCATTGGCCATAGCTTGGCAGATCTGTACTATGGGGACTATTGATAAATTTGCACAACAATAACAAATCGAGCTATCGCGAACATGGCAAACGTCCCCAACCAATTAGCTCAGATCCAACAACTTAACCAAATGCAGCAACAACTGAACCAAGTTGAAGGGAAGCTGAACAAATTGTAAGTCATTCTTGGTCCATCCGAACATTTGACCGGAGGTTGCAGAGACATGCTTTCCCCAACAACATTAGGAATTGGTCAACAACGTAACTAATCCAATCCAAAGTAAGCAAATCCGAAGACAGGGCTGTGTAACCATCATGTTAAAGGGCATCCAACAGCATCTTTGTATTAGAACGCTATCCTCCGTTCTTATGGCAAAGGGGGCACCCACGACTGATCCGTAATTTCAGCATGGATTCACTACAAAAAGACCTATGAGCAAACAGAAGTGCATAAAAATGATGATGAAACTTACGACGCAATGCTTCCACTAATGCCCCTCGAAGCAGTGAACCCGTCTCCAGTCCTCTCGACATAGTCAGAAGTGAGCGTGGACAAGCTGTCAGGGTCAACAATGCAAGTTGCGTGCATAACATGCCGACAGAGGAATAACAACATCAATGTTCGGGGTGTGTCTTGCGGCAGTTTACCACAAACATCACAAGGAGTCGCAACTAAGAAAAAATTGCTTCAGCTCTCTAGTTCATGTGATAGCTCTTGAAAGACAAATGACAAAACCATTTACCAGAGAGGAAGAATCCACTCGACTGATTTCGCAGAAGTTTCTTCGACAACTCAGAGATATCACCATTCAAGATATCCTGGCACCCCTCGAGTAATGATATTTGAAGATGAAAGTCTTGCAGAATTTTGATTAGCGCTTCTTTAAGCCCAGGAATCTCAAGCCCATTCTTGATTCTCCGAATAAGTCGTATGGGGCTTATCTCAACGCCAACATTCTCTAAGAGACCTCTAATGAAAGCTTACAAACAACGTCGGTTGAACATATGCGAGAGAAAACAAGGGATCTTCTCACCAGGCCGCGTTTCGGAATACATCAACAAATCCTCCCAGAGATCGTCATCACTCTGCTCCTTCGCAAAATCAATGGCCCGATGTACGTCTCCCAGTCGCTCAATGATGAGGGTCAGCGCCTTCTTATTATTTCCCATCCTGCCCAGCAAGAAAACCATCTCAGGTACAAGATCTCTTTCCTGACATATTTTGTATGCCATTTCTAGATCATACGAGCTGCTGGCGCGAAGGAAGCCAATGAGGCGGTCTGTTGCGAATTCTGCGTACATTTTGACCTGCAAAAAATTGAATTTTCGTTTTGGGATTGGAAGGATACAAGGTACCTGCACGTTTGCGAAGCCTGTCACTAAGTGCGGATCCTTCTTCAATAGCACATCGAGATACAAAAATAGATAGTACGGTCGCTGTTGGAGCTGCTGGACGACTCTTGTTATCTAGGCACACCAAGGTCAGGCTTTGAGCATAGTCTATAGAAAATCTCATAACACACAGGAATAGAATGGATATTATCCACAAGAAGCTTAATTGCCTCGCTCTTCACCTCCCCTGCCGTGGTCTTGCTTTCTGATTTTGCCTTCTCCATAAGTTCGTGGTCAAATTCAACAAGCAATAATACTTGATCCTGCACGTCAGTGAAAAGGTTGTTCTCTCGGATGAGCTCGAAAACATTGGGGCGGCGGAGGCGGAGATAATATGGTAGTGCTTTGCCGGGTTGTCGATTCGCAGTGTACCTTCCCATGTGTGAGCATGATAACCGTCAACTAATGGACAACTTACAGTTCAGCCAGACATTCCATTAGAATGACCGACTTCTCTGTTAATGTTATTGACGTGTCTGAAACCACCTTGTCAAGCTCGGCGCGAACGGCGACGATAACAGCCGCGATATCATAAATCTCGCGAGGCCATTCTTTGATGGTTTGGAGGAGAGCCTAGGGGATGCGGAAATGCTGAGTCTATAACTAAGCACGAAAAGTAAAGTCAAACCTTGCGATCGTGTGCCAGGAAGTGGGCGAGCACCATCTCATATACCAGGTGATCTAGTCTAGGATTATCTGTGGGTACGTAGGGTATGATAGCCTTGGACGTAGAAAATACAATTTATAAGCTAGCGTGCAAAACTTAGGCAATGGAACCTTTTACCTGAAGTTGTCTTTGCTGTGCGAATGCAAATATCAAATTTTCCCAACGTTTGGGATCATGCGCGCAGATTTTCGGGCATAGTTGTGCTGCTCTGACAAAATCGCCTAACCGTTGAAAATAAGCAAATTGAACTGATGTATAATTAGTTGCGAGACACACCTTCAGTTACAAGATGCTCAATGTACTTCTGCCCGATTTCTTGAACACTCAAATGTGCCTTCGACTTCTCATCGTCCTCCGCTTTGTCTTCGGCCTTGACAACTGCCATACGTTCTTCGGCCTCAATTTTCTCGGCCTCTTTCAATGCCTCTTCGTATCTTCTCCTCTCGACAAGCCACTCGACATGGTCCTTCCTATCCCTGGGCATGACCTTCACCAAATCCCTCGGACTCAAAACCACATAGCTCCGACGAGTAATTGATATTAGAGGGTCGTCTAACCCCACAGCCTCAACAACAGCATAGTCATTGCACCCCCAGTGCTGATAATCGGTTATGCTCAGAGCATCAACGGCGACCTCCTCCCCTGCCCGTGATATAATCCGTATTTCGGGTCGTTCAGCAGCTTTCCGTGCCTGCCGTGCACGGTCATCCGTCATTTCATCGGTATCATTAAATGTTTCCGGTGGGGTGTAAGCGACAATGAGAAACGAGGTAAGAATCTGCGGTTGTTGAGGTTTTCCTGGTTCAGGTTTGAGGGAATCAGGTAATTCATCAATTAAGGAAGAAACTGCTGATGTTGGGTGCGGGGCGAGTCCAGCAATCATACAATCTAGCTTAAAACTGGCTGTAGTTTCGACCAAAATTGGAGGGTGAATCGGGGAAGGTGCATCGTTTGATCGTGGTCTGGGACGTATTCTGGCTACTCTGATGAGATCTGCCCAACCCATGAGAAGCGTAGATTCGTCTTGCCAATGGAGATTGCATTTGAATAAATCTGCACGAGGACTGTCTGCCAGTCGGTCTATGCACGCTACCTGCGTTTGAGAGAAGTGATCATAAAGCCTAACGCGCTTGAATGCGAGCATTAATCCATGAATACGTGCTCGGTATGATGCAAGCTTACATTGTCATTTGCCCAAGCGATAAGTCGCCCTCTCCATCTGGTCTGCCAGATAGCCCCTTCTCCTTGGTGTATGACAGTCTCCTTATGCCCGAGCCATCCTTTCTCCCGCAAAACTAGAGCACCGGAGAGGCCCCCAGAAACGAACCCCCTTGTACCCTTCTTGGCAAAATTTGGCTCCATTGCAACGGTTCGCATTGGTCGTTTCATGTCGAAAGAATAACTCTCAGTTGACGAGAGCGAACGCACAACGACCTGTCCTAACCAAACGCGTTAGCACGAAGTTGCCGGGTCGTAAACAGAAAGACCACCATCTATAGATGCTGTCGCGACGAAATCTGCCGTCGAATCGAGTGAGATGTCAACTATCGATGCCATATGTGGCTTGAACGATTTTATTCGTTTTCCTGTTAAATCCAATATATGGATGATGCCAGCATGTGTGCCCATTGCCTGTGACAAGGGCATAATCAATAATAAGGAAAGCGTGTAGACACCAAAAATGTACCATGACTTTATTGGATATTGCAAGTGCGGATGCAGAATCTTTCTTCAGCAAGTCTGGGATCGCACCAGTTATTCGTTGGTATTTTAACGAAGGTTCCTCGTCGTCTTCCTCAGAATCGTCTGAGTCTGAGTCTTCCTCAGCGGGTGCCCCGGGATCAACCTCCTCCTCCTCATCTTCCTGGTGAACAGATTGCTCTCCATTTCCCTGCCCTTCCACCGTAGGCTCGTCCTCGTCATCTGATTCAGTCATACGTGCAGGACTCGTACTGGGACGTTGGGTTTCCATTTCTCCAGACGGTGCCATTTCGATCGGGCGCCACGTGTCACGCAGCGTCACCCGAATTGAATTCACTATATAGTATTACAAGGAACGAAGAAACCAAAGTTCTTCTTTCAGGAAATCTCACAACAGTCTGTTCTCAAAACGTACTACTGTAAAATTTCCACTTAAACTAATTCAACGGTACTTCTACTGTAGGGCCTACATCGTCATCTGTTGACTCTGCCAAGGAAAGATTACTAAAACTCGGTTCTTTCTCGATTGGAGGGGGAGCAGGAACTTCTAAGGAAGAAGGCTTACGAGTATGCTCGTTGCCCTGCGGATTACGTCGGTTTTGCGAAGGAGTATCTCTCTTTTCTTTACCGAAATTCTCATCCTCCTCTGGTGCCGGCGACGTGACAGGGAATTTGAATTCCTTATTCATCACTCCTATCCTGCTTTGCCGCCTCTCAGCTTTCGATGTGTTCGATGTGTCTTCTAATTTCGGAGTTTGCAAACCAGGATCATCTTCCCCTTCTTCTAATGGAGGTTCAAACTGTCGTGAACTGCGGAAGTCCCCGCCAGACGACGGTTGGTTGATGAAAGCTGATGTGGCGCTCGGCGGTGTCCCAGTCATTCGTGAAGAAGCGGGCATCGACGCGCGGTAAGAAGACGGACTCGCCTTGCTAGTGTGATTGGGTGGGGGGCTGGATGGTGAACGAGGCAGCGATGCTTGCGACATGGACACTGGTCGGTTGAAGGTTGAGGACACTGGCGTCGTGGCAGCTGCTCCGAGGTAGAAACTGGCAATAGGTACCATTCTTACGCTCCAAAGTAAATAATTAAGATAAACCACACAAAATCCATACGCACCGCTTCTCCGCATGACAAGCCAAAATCCAATATGGTTGGACAATAGGTATACTCAACTGTAATGCTCTTTGATACTGTACGCCAGGTGCAGCGCTCGTGTTACCAGATGGGCCTGCTCCGCTGGGCGTCGCCGCAGGAGTTGTGCACACGAAATGAGAAGTGTCAATCTGAATTGCGTCACTCCACTTTGCCCCCATTTCTCGTAAAGCGAGCTTCGCGTTTTCCAATAAAACAGGGTCTTGAACATTTCCGAAACAAACACAAACACCAGAAGTGTCTTTCATGGTGTGCGTCCGTACGCGGATTAGGTTGGAAGGAAACGTGCCCGCCGTGGTGCGTAGAATGAGCTGGAATGTGTATTCTGCGTTGATTTCCATTCCAGAGTGCTTCGTTGACGTGTTGGTCAACGGAGCAGGCACAGCAGATAGACGCTCTCCGTTTCTGTAAATGTCCAAAGATCTGAGTTTGGCAGTAGCGAGCTTGATAGGTTCCCACTCAAGAGTGACGGACGTTTGGGTGACGTTCCGCACCTGAGGCAAGATCACAACCGAGTCCCAAAAAATCTGGAAAGAAACGCACCGACAACTTTGGTGGTTCTGGTGATGCCCCTCCGAATTCCTTTAGAATAGCATCCTGGAGATCCCAAAACTCCTTCTCCCTCTTTTGTTCCTCCGAATAATTCTGATGTACAGCAATATTCACAATTGAACCTGTCGTGGCACCTGGCGGAAGGAGAATAGACGGAAATTCTATTAAATGAGCCCGCTCTCCTAAGAGAATCTGAGAATACATTATGAACTTTCTCTTCGAAACCGGCTGCGATGACTTACGGCCATTCCAGCGTCTATGGATTGGGCAAACGTCAGGTGCAATGTGTTTCCCCGTGACATAGAACATACCGAGCTTCCCCACAGTAAATGTAAAGCTATCCGGTGACTTCGCGGTCGACATGTCGCGAGTGGCGAACGCCGCGTAGCGTGTAGGACTTAGTGCTGGTGGTTCACAAGTTGACTACAGTTGACAATTTTTCACACGGTCTACTTCTGTCTTTAATTCTTTTCTTAAAAAAATTGCTTCTGCCTCGTTATGTCTCAAGTCATTGGTAACGTACGTCCTCGACGCTAGCTTGGAATTGGGTGTCATACTGAACGTCTGTTAGACCGCACTAGCGTATACGAGACTGTGGCACCATGTTGATGCCACAGACCGCATCTTAGGTAAATTGGCAGAACGTATTGCGTTGGTGCTTATGGGTAAGCACAAACCCATTTACGACCCCAGTGGTACGTCGTATGCATGTATAATCTTCCATGTCTTCTAATCATTCCATTCTTGTTAGTCGATTGTGGTGACTATGTTATCATTACCAATTCCAGGAAAGTGAAGGTGACCGGCCGGAAGGACGAACAATTGCTCTTCCGAAAGCACTCGATGTATCCAGGTGGATTGAAAGAGACTCCATACAAGACGATGATTGGCCGCAATCCTGACGAGGTACGTGACAAACTAGGGGGTGACCATCCTCGACTTTACCTTTTCCAGGTCATTCGACACGCAGTCTCAGGAATGTTACCGAAGAACAAGCTGAGAGAACGTCGCCTTGAACGTCTGAAAATATTTCCGTCGTATAATATGGGTAAAGTAGGCGCAAATATCTTAAGAAATTGGGACGATGGAACTCTACCTCCTGATTTCGATCCCTCACGACCTACAACTGCTTTGACATTGCGCAGACTTAAGGGGCAGAGAGAGAAAACGAGCGTAGATATTACTTCCTTTCCATGAACTTGTTCATGTGATACATCGATGGCCCATTCATTTTGTATTCGTAGATAATTCAGATAGCCGATAATCGGAAGGTACTGACGGTGTACAATGGGCAATGACTGCAATGGAAAACGAAGTGATCTATTCATCCTCGTCGATAGAGCTTCAAGTACCTTCTGAAGACATTATTCGCCTGTATTTTCAATATCTTCGTCATCCTCAGTATGACTGGTGCTTGATTGCATTGCTTGGGCTTGCGAAACGTGACCCCAAGGTTCGGTGTAAGCAGAATGCACCTCATCTTCCCAATCTACGGTGACGACTGGGGCGAGGAGATGCGCAATGTGTTCTTGAACAAGCATTCCTTTCGCAATCATGAATGCACAGTAAGGAAGCAAATTAAAATTAACACTCACCAAGCGCCATCATAGCGGAACCATCGAATACTTTATACATGTCTACGTAAAGTTGTTCGCTGTGACGTCGGCCTTTCCATGGTCGTTTTTCTTTCACATTAATCCCACCGCCACATTCTGCATCACATTGTCCATCGTTCTGTTGATCGCTCTTGGACTCGGAATCAAAAGAAGAAGACGAGCTAGTATCACAGCCGGCAGTCTTTGATTGGGGAACCCGTTGGCGTCGTTTTTTTCTTTCCTTCCTTTGCTTCCGGTAATGTCGAGAACTGTTCAACAGTTGACCCCTTTCACTGTAGACTTCTGTTGTAAATCGATGTATACACTTCAAGAGATCCTGAAAACATTGTCAAATTAAGAGGGATATGATGAAGGCAAGAAGCCTTACAGGAGAAGGATCAGGAAGAGAAAACGAACGGGATGTTGCAAAATTAGGTGAAGAATAAGATGTTCCTGCATGTATCACTGAAGGCGAGGCGTCTTCCATGAGGTAGTCGTCATTTTTCATAAACTTCTGTCTCTTCGTCGTGCGGGCGTCAGGCCGTTTCGACTTACTCCTCTTATCTGAACCCTCTTCTTCCGAAAAGTCAATTCCATCTTCGATATCGACCACTGACTCCCCTTTTTCTACTGATCCCTTCTTTCTAAATCTTGGGACGACAGCAAATCCTCCAGCGTCCCTTGCGATCCAGTTTGCACGTGCATCCTGAACAGTGGCTTGAGCAGCTCTCGGTCTGAGATTGATAGCTTGTTGTTTGACTCTCGTACCATCCGGGTGTATCCTTAAGTCCGAATAGTCATAGACGGTGGTCAGACGTTTTTCCGTCATCACGTCGAAAGGTCAAAGATACTAATAACCTCCTATAGAATGACAATCAACAATTCGCAGCTGATGGGGCGAGAGGTAAAGTATTATAAAGGTTTGTTCGAATAACAGTGCTAATAGCCTTTTATGGGAAGTATTTGATAAGGTTGTCACAAATGCTTGTTATACCCTAAAGTAATGGCCGACGATATAGAAAACCTTTTGTTGATCGAAAAGTCCCTTATAAGGGGAAAATGGGATGCTAAAATATTCGAATCTTTCATTCCTTCCATCAAGCTCGCAAAACTCGTCGTCGACTGTCGGTTTCGGGAAGTGCTGAAGTCGCAGCAGGCACTCTCTTTGTTTCGGCTCTCATCAGACAATGTTCATCTCCCATTCGAAGATGTTCTCATTGGTTTAGCATCAAAGACAACAGCATCTTCCATGTCGGCAGAGCTGACGAGATTGGTTCTTGCGATCGCTTTTTTGCACGCTTTCGTTCAAGCAAACTGGACCGGACCCGATATCGATATTCATCCATCAGCGTTCTTCACAAGTAACAACGGGGTCTCAAAAAACTGGACAGAGGAGTTGATACACACCAAATCCGTTCAAGAATTGGCACATGGCGGCGAACCTGCGTATCACCTATCTAAAGTTCCGACATTTCTCAGATTCGCTCAGATTCTCATATCCTTGCCATACAAATATATCCACTCAATATCGCTTTGGAGACTTCGCGTTGCGTCGGTGCATCTTCAAGTGCTGGATGAAACAGTTGCCTTACATGAGGACTTTCATATGTCCTTACAGCCTCTATTGATCACCTTCGCCTCGGAAGCGGATCTGTCTGGTCGGATCCACCTGGAACTTGGTATCCTCGAACACCTTTTGACACAAGATAAGCTCGCTGCTGAGCACTTTGTAAAGGCTGCGAGATCCACAGAGTTGGAATATGAATTAAGTGGGGCACTCGGAAAAAGAACGAAGTTTCAAGTCACCGAAGTTGCCCAGCTTGTACTCCTAGCGGAAAGTCATTTGAAGACCGAATCTGAGAAGGACGTAGCTTATGATTCCGAAGCAGGTGTCAACAACAACGCTGAGAAGACTTTACCGGAAACACTGGCTTTGAACGATGACACGCTACTGGAGCAAACCGAATTCACTTCGTCCCATCCTGGAAGTTCAGGATCTTTGCTGAACCACATAAACCCTTCATTTCAACCCTTTCTGCATCCCCTTGATCAATGCATACTTATTTCGTTATGTCTCAATATCCGCAATACGTCTCCCTCGCATGGCCTTACAACCGAACAGATGCACCCTTATATGTCGCGTGTTATCTCGCAACCCAAAAATTGGTCAGTACACACGATGGCCTTATTACTTCGTTCCCGTCTCGAATCTTCGCGTACACGCACCGTGGAGCGATCGACATTGCAGCTTCAGGCTCTGATAGATCAAATGTCAAGCTCTGATTCTACAACTTGCGAGCGGCTTCTCTATTTTCACACAATTTTGCTTCCTCCAAAGTGGGAGTTGGAGAGGGAATTGGCACAACGTTATCTCAGCCTGGGTGTTGTTAAATCGGCCCTGGAGATATTTGAGCGACTGGAAATGTGGGAAGACGTGGTTAAATGTTATGGCGCTTTACAAATGCCAGGAAAAGGTATCGCAATTGTGAGAGATTTGTTGGAGGGTAAGAAGGGGGCCACAGGCGACATTACCTCTCGTGGCTTAACGGAGGATGCTACTCGCCAAGCCAAACTCTTGTGCTTGCTAGGAGACCTTGAGCCTGCGAACGCAATTGACCATTACGAAAAAGCCTGGATTGTCTCCAATGAAACGTCAGGAAGAGCAATGCGCTCGCTGGGTGGTTACTATTTTGCCCAGGCTAAGTACCGGGAAGCAATCGAGTGCTTACGAAAAGCGGTGAAGATTAATCCGTTGCTTGAGAAGACTTGGTTCATCCTTGGCTGCGCATGCATGCGCATAGAAGACTGGGAGGAGGCAAAGAATGCTTTCAGTCGGTGTGTTGCTATAAGCGAGGAGGACGGAGAGAGCTGGAACAATCTTGCAAGTATGTATCTTCGAATGGGCGAGACGGTAAAAGCGACGGTATCCAAAGATCGACTATCTTCATCCCTTGAGGTAAGTGAAATATGTCTATTGCAGATTTTCATCTTAAGTCATATTTTTTTCTGGTTATCGAATAGAGCCTTGATAAAATGGAAGACAATGGCATTGTATATTCCAGGACAATTCCATTTGAGAACAAGTTGTTTGCTTTCCGAGCCCTGAAGCAGGGCTTGCGATACAGCTATGAAAACTGGCGTAT
>QDKV01005200.1_pt1 | contig 33916 bp, 45 predicted proteins | sample 1861101 | NCBI WGS metagenome assembly QDKV01 (sample SAMN04275158, study PRJNA302643) | Fungus metagenome, whole genome shotgun sequencing project. | isolation source: fruitbody | host: Mallocybe terrigena | place: Sweden | collected 2013 | reverse complement strand
TTTTGAATGATTTGTCATTAATTATTTAAATATTACTCAAAAATCCTTTCCTTTTGGGGTCATCAGTGAGCCAAAAACAGTAATTCAGCCTGGATAATAATTAAATAACTCATCTTAACCTACAGCCAAATAAATTTAGAATATATCTTAAATAATTGGATGGAAATTATTTTAGCGCATGCTGTGAGATCCCTCGGGCTTACTATATATAGCATGAGGGATCTGAATGCTGTTTTTATTTGAACTAACCAGTAGACTTTGGCTCTTTAAACTTTGTAGTACAATCTGGAACTGACTTAGCTAGAGCCTAGTATTTTTTATACACCTTGCGGAAACAAGTACGGAGCACTTCCGGTCACTGAGAGTCCATAATGCATACCTAATCCACAGCGAGCTGGGAATGGGGTCATTGCGAGACAGTCGTGCATGATTCAGCAGGAATAGAGTGTTGGATCATGGTTGAGAAACCATATGTATGTAGGGGTACATCGAATCCCAACTACTTTTCTATCACGAAAGGTGCAGAAACCTCCAGCAAGCCATGCTGCAACTTGGAAACGGAGACCCACTTTGGCGCATAGGAAATAATTTCTTCAAAGGCGGGAATGATCGAACCAGGCAAATGTTCTTCTTGGGAGCCAACGCGACCCGACGCGTATTCATTCCATTCACATGCGATCCACCCCTGAAGTGAGTCTGGTTCTCCAATATCATCGCCGGCGAAAAAAGAATTATCTCCGTGCCATTCGACGTCCACGACAAACACCCGATTCCAATCTCTCGCAAAAAGTCTCAATTCCTTTACACCCTCCTCCGGCATCACATACGGCGACCTTGGCTCTGCTCCGACTTTACCACTCTCGAGGACCGTAAACTTGGACAAATTTCTGGAGTCGAAATAGATCCGACAGTTTCTTGAGTTGGTAGGTCGAATAGAAAACCGAGCAGACGTAGTTCCGGTTCGAGTGATGTCAGCTTGCATCCAATGCATCCTCTTATTAGGGTCCACGAGCTTCGTCGAATTGGATGTCCGTGTACCATCAGCAGCTGGTATTCCAGAGGTATCCCAACTACAGCGGACAGTTCCTGAAGGTCCATGTTTGTCTACGCACTCAACAGGATTCTCAAAGGTAGACGGGAAAGCAGGGACAACATGATCGGGAAGATACTTGGGAACACCAACGAGAACGGTTCGCACAGCGGGTGAACTCGGAATTCTGTCGACAGTGTCTTGGGAGGACAAGTGCATCTGTTGAAATCCAGTGTGCCCATGCTGGAAGCCATTAACGGGTGTCGAGTTCGATAAACCAGACGAAGGCACCTGCCAACCTTCTTGGTCGCCAAAGGTGATGGTTTGTTGGAAGAACACCTTTAAGGGGGTGTCTTGGGAGAATGGGAAGGCTGAAAGACAATAGACCAGCGAGGCAACAAAGAGGAGGAGTACGGTGAGAGTAGCAACTGGGTGGACTCTTGGCGACCAGGGTGACATCGGAAGAACACAAATGACGGCGAAAAAGGTTATTCCAACGTACACTAAAAAAAGCAGGATTGAAGTCGGTGTCAGAAGAAGAAAATAGACTTCACCATAAAGCGGGTCACTTCCATCTGGTAAAGTATGCGCCATCCCAGCCAACAACAAAATAACCAGGTGGAGAGCGAGAATGACCGGGGGTGCCACAGAGAAAAGAATGGTGGCCAACCAACGATAAATCTTCGAATCCTCGACGAGCCATCGCAGTGGATTAGCATTCCAGAGCAGAAGAAGGCGCTCTGAATCGTCAACTGGTCCGTGCCTTTCGTCTCCGTTCTTTTCATCGCCTTTCCTTTGGCATTTAATACCTTGACCACCCACATTGGAGCTGTTCTGCCTTTTACTGACGTGGAGGTAATCACCATTGAAGATAACACTTATGAAAACGCAGACATTCCAGGCCGTAAGGATATACGTTCCTCCAATGCCGAGATGAGCGAGTAGGGCAGCACCGATTACCGTCAAGAGCCAGGTGAATATGTATAATTGGATCAGGATAGATGACACCGGATCTATTTCTTCCCGCTGTTGCGATGAAGGAGTGTGAGCATGGGACGGGGGTTGTGTTGAACGAATGTACCATAGGTACGTATGAATGGAGAGTTGGACAGAAAGAAAAGCAAGAGACACCATGGTAAAGAACACAGGATACTGCAAGGAGTAGATAGCCTTTTGTATGGATTTTGTCAACAACTGTGGTATACCGGACTCCCTGGAACAAACTCACGAATGAATTCCCTTCCATGTACGCGTAAACCAGAAGGCTCTCGAGGATCGCTGTAGAGGCGATTCCGATCCAGAATGCTGGCCAGACCGCCTTGGAGGTCACAGAAAACCACATTTCTTTTACTGCTTGCACGATGAAGTTCCACATCCCTCCACCTTCTACGGTGCTGCTGTCCGAAGGCAAGATTGACACTCGGTTGTAGACGTATAAAGTTACCAGGACGAGAGGAAAGAGAACCAAGACGCCGATGTCCAGAATGAGCAAGGTGTCCTTCGAAAAGGCAACGAGAACAGCAGAAAATACTAGAGAGAACAAAACTATCATCCGAAACTGGCAGCAACACACAACCAGAAGCACTTACGATCGAAAAACACAGCAGGAACATCCAAACTTTTGTCATGAAGCCAATCCACATTCAGCAATGCTCTGCCAGCTCCCCTTGCCGCTTCCATCATCGACCAGAGGCTCTTCTTCTGACCGTCAATGAACGGAACAGAGTCGTATTTCGTGTGGTAGTAACAACGATGCTTGTAGAACGATAGGTCTACACCATTGTATCCACCACCATCAGCATAGACACTGAAATCTGTGCCAGAGCGGATCAAACGGAGGTCGAAGGCGTCCCTTGAAAGTACATTGGCGTGCGGGTGTGGTACAAACTGACGTAGCGCGGCCAGGGTAGGTGCGAGTGATGTGGTTCGGAAGAAGACTGGACGACTATAATAGAGTAGTTCGATCATTTTTATCAGAATGGTAAGGAATATTGACATACCCTCCGGCGCCACCTCCCTCGAGATTGATAAAACTATCCGGTATATCAGACCAAGGGTGGTTCAAGAATCTGAGCAGTCAAGCATTGGTTGTAAGGCATGAATAGAATCAGTACAAAATAGGCATACGTATGAGCACCATTCAGGCCATCTTCTTCTCCATCATTTATATTAAACACGGCAGTTCTCCTCGGACGGTTGACTGAGAAATAAGCCACCAACTGAACCAGAGTCACAACAGCCGTGCCATCGTCAGTTGCGCCAACCGAGGTAGAGACGGAATCCAAGTGGGCAGAGAATAAAACGCCGCCTTTGTCGGCAAAGTCTGGGTCGCTTCCGTCGATTTTGACGAGGATATTCTTGCCTTCGAAGTAGGTCGCAACACCGTTATTGACGTATGAAACATTTGTTTGGAGATCGTCGAGGATGTGAACGTAAGAAATATCGCCAGCTATGGCATGTAAACGAGAAAGGATGAAGGAGCGAACGGCGTCGTTCTCGTGGGAGTTGTATGAGTGGGGATGCGAGGCGATCTATGGCAAATATGAGTGCAAAGGAAAGCATGGGATAATTGGACAGACATACCCGCTGAAGATCTGCCCAAGCTTGCTCTATATCTAACCCTTCCAAGGTATCTGGCACACTAGGAAGACGATCCGTTAAATATGTCGAAAGAAAAAGTATCAGGTACAAAACGAGGAGGAAAGGCGTCAAAATGACGCCTTTATTTGTGAAAACTTGCATCGTGGGCGTTGTGCGCAAGCACAGACGAGGTCATGTTTATATCGTTGGCATCGGGAAATTGCTAACGAGGAGTCTACGTAACTACATCGAATGTTGTATTCAGATTCCAAACATCCACGGCAACAGCATGGAGAGATGTATCAGGGCTGGAAACAACGAACTTCGTTTGCGGAGCTTTCTGTATCGCTCACGGATAAATCTATCCTGGAGTTCCTTCGCGTGGATTTTGCGATCTCCTCAGCAGTGACCTCGTAACTCACCTTTGCAGTGTGCCCGCGCCTCAATAAGCTCTTGTCAACCCTCCAATCAGTAAATTTGTCCGATCTGTGAAAGTCAAGGTCATCCGGACTACGGTTACGCTGCAATGTTCAAGTTAGCATGGGCCGAATATCACCACATGTTAGTAATCGTTCAACGGTATTCTGCTATCCCGTTCAGGTAAGCAACGCTCAATTTGAATTTTGCAGACACAACCTTTTATCTCCCAACAGCGACTGTGCCTCTCGATGGCCTGTTTGTGTCCACAGCGAATTGTGCAGTTGTCTCTGCTGTCTTTGAGACTCTTGTACGAGCATCTTATTACCTGGAATACAGACGTATGTCGGATTCTACCTTACCACTGGCACTGGTACTATCGATATAATAACCGCACGAGGTAAGCTCAATAACCTGGCTTCTAATCTACTATATATTCATTACTGTTCTACTTTCAGTACGAGTATGTCCCTGTCTGTTGTCTCCATGAGCTACAGTCTTGTCTAATGCAATCAAGCCGGTGAATATCACTTCCAAGCAAATGGCTGCACAATGACCATTCCATTTGTTCTGGGATTCGACTACTTACTAAATCGGTTCTGGAATCACTCTATGTAATGCTGATATATGCATTGTCATTCAATGTCTCTATCGACGGAAACACTCTGACGTCTTATCATTATGATGGAGTGTTTGACTGTTGCAATTCCACTGTTCAACCACTGTACAATATATCATCACTACGACTCGGTAACCACACATTACGCTCGACTCCGTTGGGTTCTTTTTCAGGTTCTATGCCTAGTGTCATCCACTTCGACTACGCCTTTGTCGACACCAACAACACATCACTAGGCCCTTCATCCAATGTCCATCCTTCCACCACATTGGCTTTCAATCCTTCCGCCAAGTCAACACCTCGGTAAGTTTCGCCGCCTCCAAGTTGATGGCTCTAATCGGTATCTTCCAGTTCCATAATTGGACCTGCTATTGGTGGTACAGTTGGAGGCATCTCGACCCAGATCCAAATATTCTTGTATCCAATGTCGATCATATACCTATTGTCGGAGCGACACAGCTCCGTTCCAAAGACACACTTCTGTTCCAAAGACACAATAAGTATCCGATCCCCCTTCAGGATCCTCGCCAAATGTAGTTGAGCAACCTCCTCAATTTCATGACACTTCAGTTTCTCCGAACCTTCAGTCAATGATGCGATTTTGACCGCTCCAGGTCCGAGCTCGGCCTCAGACAGTGCCCTCGCAGCTGAGGAGGCTCGCTTTCTGCGTCGTCTATATGATTGCAATGCACCAGCAAACGAAATAGCGGGATTGTTGCGGGCGATGGGGACGAGGGAAGAGGTTAATTCTGGTATGGTGGTGTCAAGCAGACATGCTGCAAATGCTGAACCTGAGGTAGTGCTGGATAATGCTCCTCCAGCGTATGATTTCAGGCTAGATGGTCTTGGATGAACATTGGGAGAAGTACTACAGCAATGAATTTGTTATTCTGTGACACCGGTCTTTTCAGTTATGACGGGCCAACGCATTTCTAGTGTATTCCAGAAATGCAATTACATATACTATCATCTACTGGGCTACATGTCGGAATCTTTGGGAGCTATTATTTTACAATAAAAGTGTGGTCATCCAGATCAAGGCTGTTGAATGCGACCATCAATAAGCTTTGGTATAGTCAACTTTGTAACTTGCAGATTATGTCGCTTCAAATGTACATTGTCATGATGAATCATGAGTGAGAGGAAAGTTCTCAACTAGTGAAATGAGCAGAGTATACATGGGTTCGACCTGCAGATGACGAGGACTTTCATCATCGCTGGCACTGAGGATCCAAAGTATATCTTCGAGTCAATTGGGCATTCTGCCAGGCTGGGCCGTTCAACAATTTTAACGGTGTTGTTTACATTTGTTGTTGAGTCGATGTTGTTCACAATCCAACCTACCGATCCGTTGCAACATGTCTTTCACGACAAACAGCCCGAGGATCACATCCTAAATCATGAACCGGAAGAGGTGGTTGATTTGGCACTTGAAAAATTACAAGAAGCCGGAATCATGTTGATAGAATGGCATTCATTGCTTTATCGTAGGATGAATGTTCCTGTTGTCATCAGGGTGAGCCCTAAGTCTGGTGAAATATCAGGTCCTGACTGCATTGGTATTGTGTATAATAGAATTTCTCATATCTGGTCCCTGATGAATCATTATCGACTGCCTTGTCTATTCTTTCCACAATGAATTTACCCCTTTCACCTTGTTCCATCTGCCCATGGACAAGTAGTGATTTCATTGCAAAAGGACATTTCCATCGAATCACACGATGGACATCCCCTGCTTTGGTTCAACATTTTGTGTTCTATCCGCTCTCCTTTTCCACCCTTTCGCTGACTGAACTACAAGAAGATATACCATTATATGCTACTGTAAATCTGAGACTTCAATGTCGATCTGTCTACATACCCACAGCACCTGCTATTTATGCATCGATCATTCGTATGATGCTCAACTACCCCCAATTCTCCCCTACCAGCGTTGAGCTTCGATCAGAATTATCAGGCCTCATTGTTTTCAACCTGCTTGGATATGACTTATGGGATCTAAAAGTCTTCTGTGTGGATGATGCAGATTGGGAAGCAGAAGATGCAGATGAAAGGTTAGAAAAGGCAGCATTGACAATAAAACATTGGGGAGTTGATTGTGTGTGGCGCGAGGGGGAAGAGTGGATAGGGGATGCTCTTACTCTTTTCACGGGAGGAAAAGGGAAGTTGGAATGTCTTCCTTATTCCTCTCCTCTCCAGCCATTATGATGTGTGTGGAAAAGGCTGTTGTGCCTTGATTCACAGCTTTGTCACCAGCATTGTATAGTGCACTGTGATCCAAATCTTATGGATCATCAGGAAAATGGGTAACTACTTACAGCAATCAGCAAAATGCTAGGCCACTTCGAAATTTTCATCAAGTGGGGCCTATTTGTTACAAACAACTGTTTTTGGTAAAGTCTGGTGGTATGATGCCACCAAGTTTAATTTTCTTATTTGTAATTCATTATTGAAAATGAATAATCTACTCCAATCATATTAGTTTTGGTATTAGAAAAGGTAGTATTGGAAAACAAGATATAATCCCATATTTATTGTCAATGATATCATGATCATGCCAACACACTTTACCAAAAACGGTTGTTTGTAACAAATAGGCCCCACTTGATGAAAATTTCGAAGTGGCCCACCTAGCATTTTGCTGATTGCTGTAAGCTCACTTATTGTGGTTTACCGTTCATTTCGCTGGGTGTTTATCTGCCACTATCTGCCCGGCAAGTCCCGAGAGTCATTTTTTACGTTCTTTTTCTCGTAAAAGTCCATCAGCATACTTCCAAACGTTGTCTGAAGTGTATGTATTATAGGAATATATGCATGTAGGTAAAAATTTGCAAATAAAATACATGTATTATACGAAAAATTGAGAAGTGGCAGATAACTTGGCTACCTTACATAAGGTTATCTGCCATGGCAGATAACTTTCCTGTATTGCTGTACCGTACCGTACCGTTCTCTCGTTTTGCTCGTTTTGTTTGCTCATTTGCTTCCTCATTCTTGTTTCTGTGTTTACATCAATTTCTCGCGGTTCTCACTCTATAATTAATTTAGGCTACGGTCACATCATACACTGCACTGGGAATAAGGTCGATGTCTTAGGTCAAATATGGATGGTGCCACAGTTTTTACAAAGACAAAGGGCCGACCGAAGGGGCGAAAGGATGGGCCACGCCGAGAAGGTGCCCCAAAGCGTGGTCGACCCAAAAAGAAGCTTGACAATGGTGGGAACGTGGCCTTAGACGGCGATGGTGTCGATGGTGCGTGTTCACTACGTTATTTACATAAGGATTCTTACTGTTGCTGCAGAGGACGACAACGATGAATTTGGCGGCGTATGGGACAATGAGGACTTTACCAACGATATCTTGCAACAAATCTTGGAATTGGAGAATCAGGCGCTTCAAGGGATAAACGAAGGTACTACCTGCCTTTTCTCTGTCTGTGCAGCATATACATTTCTCTACCTAGTGTGTCCATCAATCGTCAGGTCAGAGCTCTCCACCCCCACGTCTACATCAACACTCCCAACTCCAGCAACCAATCCGGGGCAACTGGACCGAACTACAGACAACTTTCACGAAGAACGCCTGACCCTTCAGCAGCTCCATGAAGTCGCGAAAGCTTCACAGACCTGTATGTGCAACTCTGCCCTATTTCCGATTTCTAATTATCTTGCAGTACCTTTTTTCACAACACGCGAAACACTTCAAGTCGATCTTGATCAGGATGATGAAGATGATCCGATGGTTGCAACCAATAACGACGAGCTTCCGCAAACATGGCAGGGAGAGGCTAATATACAAAAGTTTGAGAAGGGTGGTACGTGCTTCAAGTTGTTAATTTCACCTTTTCTTTGCTAATTTTCGTTGAAGCGGCATGGTTTGAACAGCCGAAGTACATGCCTGATTGGCTGTACAAGTACTTTGGTGAAGCAATTGCGCCGCTTATATTTCGTAAGGAAGGCAAGTTTCTGGCGAAACCGCGGGTGTACTCAGACCCCGTTCATCCCACATTCTGGATTCTTCCTCCTGAGCCAGCTATCCTTCTATCCCGACGCCGATTTGACCCCACTCTCTTCTATCGGCCCCGTATCTTTCTCTGGCTTCCACACTTCCTTGTGGATGTCCTTCATTGTCCGAACTGTAAAACTGGGACTCTCGAGAAGAATGGTGCACTTTCACCCCGTCGAATTACCGATTTAAGCGACAACTTCTATATTGTCTCATGGGCTTACTACTGCCGGAAGAAATGTCGTACTCATTTTGCCGGATGGACACCTTCACTTGTCCAGTCCTTGCCACAATATGTCCGTCTAGCATTTCCGGCTGTTCTTTCACATCGGAGTGGTCTTTCGCATCAAGTTATTACCCAACTCAGAGTCGGAAATCAACATAAGATGGGACCCAGTGGAGTTCGGTCTCTTCTACTCGAATTACACACACTACGCTTCAACACCTTGCTAGCCCAGTATCTCGAAGCGATATTTGAAGTCATCTGCAGTCACGAAGGTCACAGCGAGTCGGCGCCAAGCCAGGCCCAGCCTACTCTTCACACTTATCTCAGTTCGCAAATGCCTATGTTTGGTGATTTTGGAAGTCAACAACAGTATGCGGGCTTTGTACCTGGAGAACGATATTTGGCTGGGATGTTGAATCGTGCAATTGAGCTTGATGAGTGTGATGCTAACCAACATACAGCCATTATTGCACCTGACCAACTGGCTATCGATGACTCTCACAAGGTAATGTCGAAGTTATTATGTGGTTAAAGTTTTGGAAATTGCTAATTGTGAGTTTTAGGTCAATAAACATATCGCGAAGGTTGATGGTATTTCCGTTTTTGGAGCATTATGGACATGCATGGATTCCCGCTACATTCGTGCACAAGCGCTCACATTGACAAAGTCTCATGAGGAGCGGATAGGGCCTTTGTGTGACATAGCTACGTCAATCAAATTGTATGGTCACCAAAATCCACGAGTAGCCTTTTCAGACGATCCAGTCAAGGTTCGTTTATTGTATCAATTAAACTCAGAACTCTACAAATATATTATAGGATAAACAACTTCTTCACCATGCATTTCCTTCACTTGCCCATAACTTGACCCCAGTTGCTGCAGCATATGGCTTGAAACCATTGTACCTACCAACTGCGATGCAGGTCTCAATGCTGGAAACCCATGAGCTAGTGGAGCGTGTGCTGTCTCAATGGCTTGCACCCCTTGATCTTGATGAAACTACACATCTATGTGTTAGCCTCGATGCTGAGTGGAACATGTCACGTCGGATAGGTGTTTCGATACTTCAACTTGCGTCTCATTCAGACCAAGACCATATATATATTATACCTGTAAGTCTTTATATTTTCTGTGTATACTCATCTCATTTCTATCAATCTGTTAGCTCCACAAGTTCAATTGTTTACCTCTTTCACTCCTACGGCTGCTAATTAACAACCGTGTCTTTAAAATCGGAAACTCAATCAAAGCTGATCTCACTCGAATCCAAAAACAGTTTCCGCAGCTTCGAACACAGTCATCATTCAATATTATTGATCTAAAGGAACACTGTGCTCAACGCAACATTATTCGGAGAGATGCATCGGGTTCCCTGGATGTTCTTCTCGAAAAGACACATGGCATGTACCTTTCGAAAGACACGCAATACCGCAAATGTGACAAGTGGGAAAAGTTGCCTCTTGACCCTGGTCTTCTTCATTATGCTGCGTTGGATATATATGCAAGCATTCTTATTTTCGAGACAACGGTTCTTATTACACCTATTACACGTATCGAGTTTGGTACCCCTCCAGGAACGGCCATTGTCCTTCTTTCACATGAAGGAGGATTACCAGTTGCATATGGAAATATTGCCAATCTCCAGCCTAGGTCGCATGGGTCCATTAGGGTCAATACTCCAACTCAGAGTCGTCTTCTTATCACACTGAGCGAAATACTGGCACCAGCTGCTGCAGCCATTCTACACCGTCTTCCGGGATCCACCTCTCGCACCAAAAGTGGTTCATATACTCTGGGTCAGCTAAAAGAGATGGCAGGTGATGCTTCTGTTAGGGTTGTAGCACCGATTTCTCATCTTACTTTTGATGAAAGAAAGGTAAGTAATACAAAATTCAGTTCTAAGTCAATCTAATTGTTCCTTCAATAGACTTCTGGCATGAACTCTCAGGACTTGCCATCAAGTCATATTGCTACAGTTGTCAAAGGAAATATTGCCACGTCAAGGGCTCTAATGGCCAATCCTTCAGTCAATTTCAAGATGATAGGCCATGAAACTGGTACTAATTTCGATTCCAATGACCAAGATGTAGTTTGCTCGGAAAGTGTCAATGAGGGTGCTGTTGATCTTGACATGTTGGAAGCCTATGCAGTGGTGAACGAGAAAATAAATGGTAAGACAGATTGGATTTGTTTATCTTAACAGTGGAACTTATGGCATCAGAAAAACAACAGGCTGGTGGACTCATATGTAGCAACTCAGAATTGCAACCCTTGGTCCCAGAGCTGATCGCCCTTCAAAAAATTGTCAATTCCCCACCCTCCGACAAGGATAATGAATACACACGCATCAAGAAGGATATCTTTCATGCCTTTCATATGCTCCCAATTCCTGTTAACCATGGTGCACGGCCAGCTTTCCTCCGAGCACTTCGTGATCATATGTTGCGATGGGACCCAGTTGCTAGAAAAGCTGTTGATGAAGTTTGCCGCCAACAATTCAAGTTGACTTTTGATCAGATGCTTGTACGAAATCCAAGGTTTATTGCAAAATGTACACCTCGCTATGTTCCAACCCCTAGTATCCTTGTTCCAGCCATTGAGCATGTCTACAAGATGTTTGCACATGCAGCTGATGCAAAGACAGGTGTGCGACTTTTTACTGAAGCCTTTACTGCGAAAGCAAATGCTGTACTTGAACTTGCTCGACAAGGATACCTATCTGATGTGGCTGATATTCCGATGTACGAACAAGCAGGAGTTGATAAGTATGGTTTACAAATATGGAAATGTGTACGTGGAACGAACAAGGTTGAAGGAGGACCACATGGTGATATTTACCGAAAATTTGGAGCTCTACATGGTGAATTTTTGTCTCAACTTTCCGAGCCTTTGATGAAACCTCTTACCACATAGCTGGACCACGTCTCACCACAAACTGCTTAACTGATCATCGTACTTGGTATAATTTACAAGTAAGAACAGAACCCAAAGTTCTCTGAACCAAACTTATACTTGACAACTTACACTAGGCATATGCAGCACATCTCTTCGGTGTCGACTGGGATTATCATCATGACCTTGGACTTATAAACCGAACCTCATTTCTCCTCAACTTTTTATCAGATGTAGTTCCAGGTGCAAGATCATACAAGGATTGGATAAACGGAGACTTATATGAAAGAACAACTGAGAGATTCGGGATTTGTCAGTTTCCGGGTATGTTCAGGATTTCCCAGGCCAAATGAATTCAACATCACCTATGATTTACAGACACACTACGTCTTCGACTAAAAATGGATCCATATTCCGAGGATGCTGCAAAGACTTATCCATTAAATAATAGTGATGACTGGCTTCGAAAGCGACAAGGTTTGGCCCTTCCTGTACTTCCGCCCACTACACCAGAGGCCCGAAATTTTTTCTTCAAACAAATTCGTCGTTTCGCTGATGAAGCGAGCCTAAATGGAAAACAAAAAATTGATTTCGAGACCTTCGCACAGGAATGGAATCAAACGGCAGATGGAAAGGAGAGGTTCTATGTCACAGTTGAAGTTTTATCCAACTATGCAAAGTCTTGGGAGAAAGTGACGAATATCCGTGCATCGGAGGAACTAATTGCTGAACAGATGTCTAAAATCAAGGCATCTCGTCAGATATTTGCAGCTCCTGAAGCCACCTTTCCGGCGTATCTCACCTCCAACGCAACACAAATCCATCCATCGCAAGGGGTCATTGACCACTATGACCCTAGAACTGCTCCTTCTTTGTCAACCGACCTTTCCGTATCACGCTCCTGTCAATTTGATGCCAACGAGGACTTTTTTGTGGGATTCGACCTATCGGCAGCATCAGTTCGGATGTCGACGGATCGAGTTGTGCCCGAGATCCTGACACCAGCAGACATGCTCCTACCAGTATTGTGAGTTTCATTCTTGTCCGGAGTGGAAATGACTTACCTTAGTTCTCAGGGAAGAAAGTGCAGGTCCAAGCAATGAAAACCTGCTGCAACGGCCTACAAAGCGACGTCGCGTCGTAGCGGACACTGTCCGTAAACGAAGCATGCGCCAGTGCCGCCGTTGTCACAAACCGGAATGCCCAGGGAATAGTGATATACTGAAGTGCCCATATCAATGTATGGTGCCGTGTAAGACCTGCCACCGCACAACAGAGTGCCGTGGTGTCGATGGTGGAAAGAAGTGTACGTCGGTCGGTGGGATGCAGTAGTTGACGGTCATTATTGAAATCGGCCCACTTGCCTCAAAATTCTCTCGAGGAGTCCTTTTTTGGTATCAGTCCCGTTTTGGTATCACGGATCACGTCACCCGATATCTTATCAACCCGATTTCTTTTTATTTCTTTTATTTCTTTTTCGTTCTTTTGATACCCAGTAGAATAAACGGTAAACCCTTATTGTGAACATTTTTTGAGTTGACTCACGTGATATAAGTACAAGATAACTTAGGCTAACCGCGCCATTTTAAAATCAAAATTCCCACCATACTGTGCATCATTACCGGTAACCAGCAGCTGAGACTATGTCCACGACGTCTTCAGCAGCTCCAGGATCACCTCTGTCTTCACCTTCGACCCCAGAACCTTCAGATTGTTTGGAACCCTTCATCCAAAGCGAGCTCGATCAGTCATCCTCGTGGTACCTCTCAATGCACCCTTCAAAGACGCCATGGACGTCTGATTCATCTCTCTACAGTAATCCTCAAAAGATCGAGGATGAACAAATGTTGCGATTAGACGAGCTAATTGAACAGCACGCATATGAAGAGTATGTCGTCAGATGTTTGGAGCTTCTCTCATCCGACTTGTATGACCCTTTGTAGCTCTGAAATGCGTTCAATTGCAAACTCGATATCATTAATACCCACTTCGGGAATTTCACCTTCAGTTGAACCTGTCATGTCGGATTTCTTTCCTAAAAATCTGGTTACCCCTTCGCGTAGTTCAGTTACAAAGCCAATCCCACCACCCCCCATCCTGCCGCGCAAGCCAGACATTTCTATTAACAACCAAAATGTTATTTATCCTCCAAAGGAGGCTTGCTTCAAGTTTGTGTCTTTTTCAATCATACAACAAACATTCTCATAAATCCGATAGCTTACCTATATTATTTCCGAGCATTCCTGAAGGGGGAACGAAATCGAGAGTAGAGACCCAGGTCAGAGTTACTGTAGACCTGGCTAAATCCTTCCCTTCGGATACATTCAAATATGATAGAGTCGGTTCATGGAAATGGCTAAAGCTACCTTATCGGACTGCGACTAAGAAAAGGACAAGGAAACAAGGAAAGATTGGTCAGTCATCCCTGATAAATTTGAGCGGTATTCTCATATTTTTAGACCCCGAGCCAGAGGATATTTTATATCTCACAACAGCGGTCACTTGCTCTACCCCTCCACATAGTCCTGTTCTCAGTTGTTTAGGTTGTCAAACTCGTGAAGTGAGTCACGTTCTATATTCTCTTCCGTTATTGATATATTTTCAAAGGCCAAACGAGTGGCAAAGAAATTAGCCGCTAGAGTGCGGCCTGCTCGTTCCGAGTCGGAATCGGATGTTGATGGTTTGGGAAAATCTAAAGGCAAAAGTCAAGAGGATACAACGAACATCATCCAGTTCAACTGTGCCGAAGTTCTCGATTTTTCCACCGGCTCCGCTGTTCTACCACTTCGCATTACGTGCTATTGCCGCCATCATCGAGAAAAAGTTGGCTTTAATGTTCATTTCACGATGATGGACCACGAAGGAAGGACTGTAGGCAGAGGCATGACGAAGCCCATCATGATAACCGACGACCATAAAACATCTTCGACAAATAAGAATTCCGAATTACCACTCAGTTATCCGTCTTTGGATCACTCTGATTGGTCTCAGGTTCGTAGAATTTCGAATGAAGCATCGCCTAGCAGCGCGTCATCAAGACGGAAAGGTGATTCTGAGGGGAGTGGGAAGAGTACGAAAAAGCGGCACAAACCTTATGACGCCTCTACAAAACCAAGTCGTGCCTTTCGAGAAGGCTCTGTCTCTAGCGTTCCCTCCCCTGCCATCCATTCTCCTGCATCTATAACAAGAGCATCAACACCATCCTCGTTCCAGAATAATGTTACACCGGACCCTATTCCTGTCTCTCAGCCTCCTCCGTTACACTACACAGTGCAAGGATCGGACACTTCGTCTCCCGATTCTCTCACTACCCCGCTAGACCACAGTTCAGATGTTCCCATGCCGCCAATTAGTTTTGATTTCTCTGAGGTGCAACCCGATCAGCTGCGTCGAGCACTACATCCCCCTTTGTTAACGCCAAATTTGCCTCTAGCTAACCTTCCACATTCTTTGCCCTTCATGACTTTTGATCCCCACCAACTCAGTCAACAAATGCACATGCAGGCGCCTATCATACACCGACTTATACCGGGCTCTGGTCCGACTTACGGTGGCATAGAAGTAACAGTTCTGGGTGCCAACTTCCATTCAACTATCCAATTAACTTGCAAATTTGGTGATGTGGCGGCCACTTTAACTCAACGTTGGAGTGATAATACCCTTGTTTGTGTTTTGCCTGCAAGAGCAACACCAGGTGTCGTACCTGTTTGGTTTGACGGGTTCGCGAAACCGGAAGATTCCATTCCGTCTCCGGTTTTTACTTACTTTGATGAGTCAGATAGAACCTTGTGAGTCCTTTTATATTTGGTGTTTTGAGTTGTTTCCGATAGTGTCAATCACAGAATGGAGTTGGCGCTACAGGTGGTTGGTCTCGGGATGACTGGAAAAATTGAAGATGCGAAAAGCGTGGCCTTACGAATTGTTGGAAACACTGGAGACGATGGACCTGAAAATCACAATCCGCCTACAGCAATGCAGATGACTTCTACCCGTGACCTTAGACCTCTTCTCTTTGCGCGAGCAGGGGAGACAGATAACTTTGAAAGTCGTCTCATTGACTTCCTTTCCATCTTGGACACACCGATGGCTGGTTCTGCACCTTATTCGGTATACACAGCGAATGCTATTTCGCATGCATCATCGAGTGGACTGACACTGCTGCATCTTTCCGCTTTCCTGGGATTCGATTCGTTAACACGTTTCCTCATTGCACATGGGGCGGATCTCGATGCTCGCGACCGTAACGGCTTCACCCCCCTGCATTTCGCCGCACTCTCGCAGTCGAACGCTTGTGCATCGGCTTTAATCAAGGCCGATGCAGATTTGGACATTGTGAACTCACTGGGAAAGACTGCTCAAGAAATCGCGTCATCCGAGTTCTTTGGAACCATCATACCAGGGGAAGAAGGATTAGAAATTGAGGGCAGATATTTTGACGACGACGATGCCACCTTTGGCGATGTTGAAGAGGATGACGATGTTGGCCTCAGTCAAATAATCAGGCGACGGAACTCCAGGAAGTCATCACGACTGCACAGTCAATCTGAGATGGCGACGCCAAGTTGGTCTTCAAATATTTCCCGAGCAGCTAGTCCACCTCCAGCACCATCAGACGAAAATGAGAAAAAGTTGGACGAGCAAGCGGTGCCAAATGTCGCTGATGCCAAATGGGTCGCCTCTTTCATGGAGATGATTCAACGAACCCTTACTCAGATTCCAGCGCCTCAAGGGATCATATCTCATATTCCTCAATTACCTATTCGTCATCTTTCTGACCTTCCTGCCGTTCCTTGGGGAACTTTACCTCAAATTCCAATGGTCTTCCCTGTTTTGGTGCCCATAAATTGGCCGTTATTCCGGGGAGGTGAACAGAAGTCTACCACCACAGATGGAAATAATGAAAACGAAAATGGCGGCGATACAACAAGGAATATGGCTGGTGCCGCCCTACGCACTGCACAGGATTGGCGTGCAACTTGGGAGAAGTGGGTTGCGTTGGCAATAGCGACTGCTGTCCGCCAACAAACAGAAGATGTACCTCCACCAGTGTATACGCCCAAGGCCGAGGAAAAAACACAAATCGTGCTACAAGATTCTGCGGCGCTGAAGGAGCAGTCAACATCCCGACGATCGCATCCCGAGGCAAGACCTGTTGGATATGATAGCACTCCGGTACCAGATCAAGTTGTGGAGTCGTTTACATATCAGCCAAATGCAAAACAAAACCGGCGGATTCGGAAGAAACGTATAGTCCCTCTAACCTACCTTTCATTTTGACTCTGACTCTCGCCTGCAGATGATCGAATGCTTTTGCTGTTCTGGTTGCCAATCTTGCTATGTAAGTCAATTGTGGTATCATTCGACATGTTGTTAATCTTAAAATTGTAACGCAGTATCCATTATATGGGCGTTCTACAGTGGTGTTCGTTTGGTATTCAGAATGGCTGGAAAGGCTACGCACTTGTAGTACAATGCGGTGTATTATTTGTTGTTAGGCTCAATATACGGTGTTTGTCGAAGTTTATAAAGTCGGAGTTGTTAGTTTTCACAGTGTCCAGCACTCTTCAGCCGTGCAGCAAGACATGAAGCGTGGCGCAGAGAACCAGCTCAGGAGAGGTGAAGAAGAATCTGAGGCCTCTTCCGAAGTTCGTGTTAATCACGCGTCGCAGGCCGTGTCTTCTAACCAATTTGTTCAACTTGCAGTCAACCCCGGGACAGGGTTTTCAAAAAGCTCCCGAGAGCGTCTTGTCCACAAGAAAGTGCGTTACGGTTTCCATTATTGCACTTACTAAGTTCATCTGTTCAAACTTCAAGGATTAAACCGCTGCCTAGCCGGAATGCAGCATCCAAACCTATGTTTGGTGAAATTTCTATCGCAAATGTATGTCCCTTCTATTCCTATTGACTCCAGAGCTTTAAATTCTTCTGTTCTTGCTAGCCGGTCAATCCGTTTGCTTCAAATTCTTTCGGTTCCGTCACGACCTCCTCAATATTCCTTCCACCTACCGTGTGTCCGTTGCACCGCATGATTGACCTGTCTAATATAACTCTTAGCCCTCCTCATCTAAGACATTCTTTAGCTCTGATGCAGATGCCGGTTCAGCAAAGCCCGCAGTACGCAACTTTTCTGTGATGTCTAATTGAAGATTCTGACATCAAGTCATAGACTACAGCTTTCACCTTTACTCCTCCACAAGTGGCTACCACATCCTCGTTAGAAGCTTCCAGTGAACCTGCAAGGGGCACTACATCTACATTGAAAGCTTTTACATCTATCCTTGCATCTACCACCAACATCTTCGGCAATCCGCCTTCAAATTCACAGACCAGTCCTTTCACGACCACAGTGCCTTCTGCTCCAGAAAAAAGCACATCCGAATCGGACTTGATAAACTATTACACCAACGTCCGTGGACTCAATGTGTCACTCTTCAACTCCATTAAGACTATCATTGAAAATGATCCATTCTCCAACTTTGCAGGTGTTCTGGAATCCTACAAGGTTCATCGGTCAAAATTGCAGAAGGAATTCGATGAATTGTCAAAGATATCAGAGGCGGATAAAATTTCGTCGACCCCACCGAATAGCTCCATCTTTGGTCCACCATCTGTTTTCAAACCATCTGTGGCTTCCGAGCCCCCAAAGTCCAACACCGTTCCTGCCTCATCAGGGTCTACTTTTGGATTAAGTGACCCTACACCAAACATCTTCAGCAGTTCAACAAAATTCTCGAGTACGCCAAGCGCAGCGTTTGCTCCGATCGCATCGACGATAGCTGATACGTCATCCATATTCGGCGCGAAGTCTGGTCAAACAACAGAACACTCTAGTCCATCTGGCTTATCAATGCCTGCTGAAAAACTACCCTTTTCTTTCGGGACACTGACAAATCCATTTGGCCCTGCAACGAATCTATTTGGTTCATCGTCTTCGACCTCGCTTTCGCACAAGCTGGACTCTGATCGCACGTTTCCATTTGGCAAGTCTTCTGCTGACGCAGCGACGGACAAGAAACCTACACCAACAATTTCATTTGGTACTCCATCGTCGGCTTCGAAGAACTCTGGCATATTCTTTGGCTTTGGTAGTGCTCCAGCGAGTTCAAACATTTTGACAGCGCCAGTATCAACCGTTTCTTCCCAGAAAGAAACGACGAACGAGGACGGAACAGAAGAAACTGGAACTAAGGTTGGAGAAGGGGAACCCAAGGAAGCAATGCCTGGTCTTCTGACACCTAATCCTCACGACGAAGAAGGCACAGGGGAAGAGAATGAGGAGACGGTACACGCAGTCAAGCTCAAGGCGTATCGAATGAAAAAAGCCGATGAGGAAGGTGGCTCAGGTTGGGCTGAATTAGGATTGGGTACATACAGTTCATTCTTCTGTTGTTTCGAACTTTCATATTTTTTATTTAATAGGTGTTCTCAGACTCAAGAAAGACAAGTTCACAGGTGCACGGAGGGTGCTCCTGCGCAACAGCACAAATGGGAAGATCAACATTGTGAGATTACGTGAATGCCTGTCAATTTTCTGACTGTGACAATCCGTCTCGCAGAACTTCAAAATCTATTCAGGTCTGAAGCCGTCAATTTCCAAGAAGGCACTGACATTTGTTGGCCACTTTGAGGGCATTTCACAGACGTATTGTGTTCGCTTGCCAAGTGAATCACAGGCGAATGAACTGAAAGGGGCATTGGACAAAGAGGTCGAGTTCGTCAAAGCAAAAGAGAGCTCGACATAGTATCACCTTATTGTCAACTGTCGTTCCTGTACATCCGAAGAATGTGCTGTTTCTAGGTCGATTTACTGCTCTCTGTAACAGTGTTCATCCATAATGGTATGATATCTCTATAATACATAACAAATTTTCATTTACCGCTGAAATGACTCTGTGCATTTTGCCATACTGAGCTCAATACAAACGCTTCGCTGAGCAGCATTTCGATTTCATGGTCACCCCAATCTTGTGTTGGCAATGATTGAAGGAACATGATTATGCCCTAGAACAAACATCAGAATGTGAACTGTTCCGTTCCAGAGGACAAAACCGACTTGAAAATCCATCTTGCGCAATTTTTCACTCCATTTTACAAGAAATGCGGAACAAACGTATAGATGGAATTGAGAGAAGGCGTCTGGTCCCTCGGCCTGATGAAGAGATTTTCAAGAAGACTGAAATCGATGGGAGGAGAGAAACCTACGAGGTAGGTATCCCACATTCGGATTGTATTCTCCACGCTGATTTCCCGCATCAAAAGGCAATTCATCCATCGGAAAGCAAATTGCATGAATTCTACATTTTGTGACTCCAGATGAGACGAAAGAGGCGCTAAATTCTATACTTAGCTTTTTGAAGAACGCGAGATCCGGAACGAACCGTCTATTCGAGCCACAAGCTCTGCCATTCGCCGTACACTCCTTTGGATGCCTGGTTGCGCAAAAATATAGTTGTCTTGTATACCGTCAAGTAGTCGGGACAGGCACCAGAACGAGTCTGCTTCGATTGCATGAAGAATATGAATGGGTAATAGAGATGGATCAAAGTCCTCTGGGTTCAGGTCTGCTTTACGTTGATACCACTGTCTCTGCGAGGTTTAGTGGGGGCTTACCAATATATGCCGACAAGAAGACTTGAAAAAAGGGAGTAGCCAGGTCATTGATGCCCTGCACATACCCGCTAGCTGGGTGCCTGATTGCCCAGACGTAGAGAATACGTTCTAGACTCTGATACAACATGCTTAAGGTAACTTTTCGACATGGAAACTTCAGCAAATCTCACTCTTTGAGTTTCAGCATGCATCCACAACTTGACTCCTGGACGCGTTCGGGGAACATCGATCTCAATTTGATGCCATATTTGTTGATCTAAGCCTTCACGTCCTTTTGCGAACGCAAGGTCAACCATATTTTGATATTCTGATCTTTTCCTGGCAAGAGTGCTTGAACGAAGACTGGTCGGTAGTGGGAGATAACCCTGAACCAGAATAAGTTTCAATCTAGCGTGAAAAAAAAAGTGGTCATACAAGCAGTATTTGCCAAGCCACAGGACGAAGATCATGTGGAATGCCCGCCCAAGCAATCTTCCGTAGCTCGCCTACGCGCAAAAAGTGAGCACAAGGCGTTTTGGAGAAGATTCTCCATACTAAGATTGATATCCAAGTTCGACAAGCATTCTATGAACTTTTGTCTTCGATTGGTTCTTATAGACCGTTCACGCAAAAGTTTTTCTGCTTTGTCGGGACGCTCCGTTGCGCGCTCTAAAACATCAATATCTTTGGCTCCTGGAGGAGTATTTGTTGGTCTGAAGCGATTCATTATGCCTTTTACGGGGTCTATTAAACACGACAGCTGAGTTGTCAGAAAATAGGTGGAAGTGAGAAGTAAATACCTGCCAAAATCTCTTCGACATCACCCCGGATTGCATTAACGCATGGGTTGAACCTAGAACTTTTCATAACTGGGACAGGAGGTGCCCGAATATCAGCGCCAACCACTTCAGGCTCTAGATCACCCAAAATCATATCACCCTCCACGTCTGCATCGCCAACATTGATCTCCGGCTCTAAAGCTCTCCCGCCAGATCCTTGGTCAACTCGAAGGTCGCTACTATCCTTGCTACGACTTGTTCTAACTATCGTCCAGCCATTTTTTGGTGAATTAGAAGTGGTTGCCTCCCCTCTCGGCGGGTAAGAACCAGGATTTGGGGCTTGTATGTGGGTATAAGAAAGAGCTAGAGTTGACGATGATGAATTGGATGGTGTCCTCATTGGAACAGTCTTCGGAACTGCATTTCTCCTAACCCAGGAATTTTGTAAAGTGGATTGACGAGGAGACTCTGAATCTGAGGTACTATCCCAGGCATCGTCTTCCGCCCAGCCTGCAGCCATTTGGAGGGAAGAGTGAAATCCGATATGTGGCCGAGCTGGTGGTGAGCGCGGATTCATAGATACCCAGCGCAACAATATTGATGCCCACTGGGATGACAATAAATATTCTCATATCCTCAAGACTTGAGGATGGCAGAGGAAAGTGCGTGTGTTCACGTGGGTCATCTTATCTCATCTTGCTCTAACCGTTTTCAATAACCGAGACCGTCATGTCCAAGACTTTACTTGCTGAATTCTCTACCTGTGAGATATCGGACGCGTTGATTAAGCTCTCCCTTCCCCATGGTGGCCACATCCCAGATATCCGAATGTTATCTCCTGCAACATCTAATTGCAAGGTCAAACTATGTGGTCCAGCTTATACTGTTCAGATGGTATTGGCTTCGAGTAAGGATGCATCGAGACTGTCGGAGCACTTTGTCGATTCAGCACCTCCAGGTTCTGTCATAGTCATAGATGCACCCAAAGGTTTCTGTTCCTCTTAGTCTACCCTCTCAATTGCTGACAAGTCTTAACCACACAACCGGGAAGCCAGAGGCTAAATCCGCGGTATGGGGAGGACTCATGTCTGCGGGTGCCCGAGCTCGTGGTGCTGTTGGAGTCATTATTTCGGGACGATGCAGAGATATCGGCGAACATCGCTCACTTGGTTATCCCGTCTTCGCCCGTGGTCTTTCTACACTCGGCCAGTCCCCATTTACAAGGCCTTCAGTCGTGAACGTTCCACTGTCCATCGTTCCACAAGGGCTTGGTGCGGATAGTTTCCCTGCTGTTACAGTAAATCCAGGTGATTGGATGGTCGCCGATGAAGACGGAATCGTTTGCGTTTCAAAGCACTTGGAACAAGAAGTTATTGAATTAGCTACTCTTGGACGGAAAATAGACGACCGCTGTTTGAAAGACATCCAAGCAGGCAAGGGTATCCAGGCATCCTTCAAGTTGCACCGAGGAAGGTGAATTAAATAAAGTATGATAAAGATGCATGGCGACAATTATACAATGATTTTTCATCCATGATACATAGACGGTAATCAACCAAGATGATTGAGATGATTTTATCCTCCCCTACGCTTAGAATACGACCGCGGTTTTGAAACACTCTTTTCCGTTATGGGCCCTCCCTTGAAATGTGACTGCGAAGAGATCTTGCTTGCTTCCTTTTGAGCCTGCATTATAGTTCCACGACTCAAACAAAAATCGATATGAGCATTAAGGCCTGCATTGTCAGTCTCCAAGACTTTGGCACAAATGGGACACGTCTGAGATATGACTGGCACTTCGCCTCTGTGTTGTTTCGACTTGATATTAATTACTTCGCTGTTGCTGCGAGGTCTAGAAAGACCGGCAGCCTGCTTATTGTTTGATGAAAGTTCCACATGACTGGTAGAGTGAGGTGGACGTGTCGGTGTTGCGTGCAGTACTTCCAATTCGGGCACTTCAACGTCTATTTCTAGTTCGTCATCATGGGCATGGGCATTGCAGTCGGTTTCGTCGAATTCATGGTAGCCAGGCATGGATTCTTCATGTTCGTCCACGTCTACAATATCTTCAACTTTGGTTTTCTTCCGTGGATTGCTATCTGTAGTAGATTCGAAGAACTGAGGGGAAAAGTAAGAAAAGTAAGGTTGACACAAGTCTACATTACATACGCGTTTAATTCCATTCGTTAGTCCTGAAGATCGTAAGTCTTTCAACTTAGTCACTCGCAGACCTATTAGTCGAAGCCTCAAAGGAAGTTCTGGGAAAAGTAGTTCTTTACCGATCTGCCAGGCACCTTGTCAGCAAGTATTCCTTCATAACATTGTAGACTCACGGAAAAAAGATCCTCTTTCTTTGAAACCCAATAATTAAGTGACTTCGCACGTGTGAAAACTACAAAGACAAACTGATTGATAAAAAGTGAATTAATGGCACAATATCGATTACCTTGATATGTATCGAGTTTGTATTTCAATGTAACAGTGCGGCCAGTCCAGCCTGATTCGTTCATGTCCTTTTCCAATTCAGTGGAAATGTCACTGAGTTTTTCCAGTATTTGCACTTTGTTGTCCAATGGAGCGAAAGTTCTACACGTACGTGTAAATTTTCACAGTTGTTTCATATCGTTTAGAAGGCACCCACCTTTCTGCACCGATGCTCTTCCGCTCTTCTCGTGCGTACGGCTGTACTACATTCGATGCGATTCCCAGATAAGTCCGAAGGAGAAACACGAGACCAAAATGCTTGTCCATCAAAGAAATAATGGCTCTCTGCTTGTACACATCTCCGCATGCCTATAGCCAATCCACGAACAAACTTTCTGGCCCATTCAATACCAATGAGAGATAGTGTTACTCACCTTGATACCAACAGCATCCAATAGTCTTTCATTTACACGACCAATGCCTGGGACTTTCCTAATTGGAAGATCATGCATAAATGCTTTAATCGACTCAGCATCAAAGTCGAGTTGGAATTGTCCATTCGGTTTATTCTACGAAAATTTATTAGACTGCACTCGAAACAGATGTTATGATTCCCACCTTATCTGAACAAATCTGTTCGAAATGATTAGAATGATTCGCAGCTGCGGTTGATTCGGCTGTACGCCCAGTTACCCACCTTGGCAAGCATCTAGAATTGTTGAGCCTTCAATATAACCACAGATAGAATTATGCTTTGCATACCTTATTTGGTGCAATACCGGCACTAACAGTCAAGTTCGTCTCACGAAAAACCTCTTCTCGGATTCGTCTGACGCAATCTTCTGCAGTTAGGGAGTATTTTTCGCTGTATTGGGTGATGCTGACATCTGGATAAATTACAGTCACAAGAATATTTCTTCAACTTACTTGAGATATCCTTCATCGCAACCACCTGGACACATTTCTGGGTCGTATCGACGAAAGATGGCCATAACCTGTTCTGATAATTCCATGTATCTGAAAAAACGGTTTGGCACGAAAATAAGTTCTGGACATAATTTCTTGGCGATAAAACCTAAGGAAGTCAGACACTGCGTGGTTTTCGAGACGAGCCACGTACCCGCCATTCCCGAACGGACGCCATATTTCCGTGCTTCATATGATGCTGTAGTTAAGACACCCTTGCCAACCTAATATTTATCAACAATTTTCCTGGGTTTGAATTGAGCTGAAAAGACATACAGCGAATGGTTTCCCTTTAAGTTGCGGGTTATCCAGTAACTCCACGTTCTAAATAGGTATGAACCCAATAATCAAACAGAAGTGCGATGGACATACCGCATAGAATGCGTCCATATCAACGTGAACAATGATTTGTGACAGGTCTCTTTGAAACTCCAAATGAATTAGCTGAAACTTCGTAAGTTTCGACCGAATTGTAGGATGCGGTCTTAATTACGGTTTGGTCGACAGACGCTTCAATTTTCTCTACATGGGCTCTATTGATAAGTTGAACAAATCACGAATAACATGACACTTGCTGAGATCGGCATCCTTGACGGCGTTGTCTCGTTGCTTAAGAATTTTGTCTATTCTTAGTGTCAGCTCCGCATCCTTTTTCTTCTCATTCTGGGAAGCGGATTATTTAACGGCAAAATATTGCTTCATAATCATGCGTGTGCGTACTTCGTAGAATTTTGAGCCCTTGGACGCCTCCACGATTGTGCGGTTGATTTCTGTTTGGTCCTTACTCAGCCTGAGGCAGTCAGCTTTTTGTATGCATCCCGCGTTGTGTGACTGACCCAGCCTTTCCAGATGAAGGACCTGCCATTCTATGAACAAGACTATCAGTCGTCTGAGATTGCTGCTGCGGGTTCTCTGGATCTTGCTTAGAATCCATCACGATCAACTTTCGATGGTTGAGTCCGAAAACGGGAATCTACTTGGAGTCGCGACAGTGACAATGGCACGTGCCATAGTCACAGTCGTCGATCAGATTCATTGGGAAACCCATTGAACCTGATCACAACCACAATCTGTATACTATGAGTTTCGGACCTGTCTGCCAACAATGCAAAGAACCCCTTCAGGTGTTTAACTTTTTTGAGTTTCACGTACTCTGTTTGATGGAATGCATTTTGCGCAGATAGATGCTTCACTTGTCGATTTGGCGCCGTCTGCCTATGACACCATAGTGGCCTCGCTGCCTTCATCTGCCCCCTCTTATAAGCATTCCAATAAACCATTTGAACCATCTTCAGCATCAAGGAATGCGTGGCAAACGTCTAAATCAGGCAACTCAACTAACAAAGCCCCGTCCACGTCAAGTCGGGCACAGTGGAAACAAGGCTCTTCTCTTCCGAATGAATCGTTCGTGCTCCTGCAAGATAGTGTCGTGCGACATATCCCTTCTGCAACTACGTCCTCTTCCAGAAATAATGCGTTAAACTCGACTCCTTCGACTAAAGGGAATTCGAATGAATTATCAAGCCGAACCATCCAGGAAGATCATAACGACCCATCGCCGCTATCACATCATCTACGATCCACTGCCCGCCTGTTCAATCTATTGTCAAGTCGCACCGAAATAGATCACCCTCTTTGTGCAGAATGTACACAGATTCTTTTGAGCAGTCTCCAGAGGCAGTTAGATGAAACCAAGAAAGAACGAGATGGTTACATCGCATTTGAAAAAGAGGTCCGGAAAGAAAGGGAACGCGAATCTCAGGGATTTTCCAAAGAGGAGACAGAAAAGAAGATAGACAAGTTAAAAGCTGAGGAAGAATTGGTGATACAACAACTCAAAGAAGCTGAAAGGGAACAAGAACAATTGGAGATGGAGTTGCGACAGATGGAAGCGGATGAAACCGCGTTGGAACAAGAGGAAGCTGAGTCAGTACGCAAACTTTTTGGATTCCTTCTGCTGATGACCATATTAACGAAGATTTTGGCGTTCATACAACGATCACCTTTTGGCAGCTGAGCATCAGGCCTCTCAATTAGCAACTTTGAGAGCGGCTTACGCAACAGGACTTGTTACATTGGAGAAGCTGGAAAGGACCAATGTATATAACGATGCATTCTGCATCGGGCACGACGGCGTCTTTGGAACGATTAATGGTCTCCGTCTTGGCCGAGTTCCAGGTGTTCCTGTGCGTATTTAATATCTCCAGCCTTTCAGAAAGACGTGTTCTAATTCCCTTTGCAGGTCGAGTGGGCTGAAATTAATGCTGCTTGGGGTCAGACATTACTTCTTCTGTATACAATTGCCAGGAAGTTGGATTACACGTTTGAGAAGTAGCTTGTTCCATGGTTTAAATTTTGCTGCGGTCTCTGACTTCCCCGTAGTTATCGCTTGATACCTATGGGTTCATTCTCAAAGATCGAAAAGACCACTGGAGATAAGGCAACCTATGAACTTTACGGGTCGGGTGATTTGCACTTTGGTCGTTTGTTACACAATCGTCGGTTCGATATTGGCATGGTTGCTTTCCTTGATTGCCTCAGACATCTCATGGACTACATCAAAGCTCAGGACCACAGCGTTGACTTTCCTCATCAGTGAGCTTTAAAATGTCATTGACCAAATTGATTATTGACTCTTCGGGGTTTAGTATCTCGAAAGACCGAATTGGTGACGTTTCCGTTAAATTGCAATTCAATCAAGAAGACTCTTGGACACGGGCTCTGCGCCATGTTCTCCTTGCTCTGAAAATTTGTTTAAAGTGGGCAACAAATGGTGCTAATGGTTGATAAGACCCGAACATAGTTTTCTCTATCAGCTCATTTTATTTCGTTATCAGATAGATAAGACGTAGACCATTTGGGACTTTCAAATGGTGGTAAATTGCAAAAGCATTTACTAATCTGATGCGAGGCTGACGAACTCTTCCAGATTGTAAGCTTAGTCATTCGATGACATCCGATGACTGATTTGAAAGCCAGCTTGGTGCACCCCGGTCCGCTTATAAAGACAGCTGTTTGTGGTTCTAAAGCAACTTGGAATCGTCATGGCCTACTGTTCTTCTTGCCATATCTTCAGAATTTAGAGAACTTCTTGTAGGAACGGAAATGGGACACTTAGCCCTTGGTACGCCGTTAGAGTGGAATGAAGCTAAGGAGTATGCGGATCATGTAAAGCAACACGGAGTTGCTCAATTCCTTCACATCTGGGATCGGGTCAAGGATAGGTCTGGCGATTCCTTACTTTGGGGCGATGAGGTATTTTCTTTCTTTAATCTTGGTGTCCTACCAACACAAGTAAAGATAGAGTACATGGTCGTCGTCTTTGATGATGTCGAGAAGGCTGCAAAGTTGTCTTTGAGACAAACCGAAATCCTTGCGAAGCTCGACGCTATTGTCGACGATATTAGCTCTGGTTGTCCGTGCTAGTATGCTCTTTCTATAATTGATAGGTTGTTGCCCTTTTTACAAATGTCGTAGTGTTTCCGTGCCAAAGTTTCATCCAGAGTATGGGCGATACATGTTGGAATCAACACCCGGGTCACCTTACACGGGATCCATTTCGGATCTTCTCTCTGTTGAAAGTAACATGCGATACAGGTACAAGTCTCAGTTAGGCCATCCCTTCTTGAAACTAACACTTGGGTGCAGGCGGTCCTTGGCTCGCAAGCATCTCAACCCAAATGAGATACCATTGACTTTTACTTCTTTCCCCAGGCTTGGGGTGTCTGGGCAATTTACAGAACCATACTACGACCCGAAAAACGCAGTGTCTAGTCACAGTTTATTCTTGCCAGAACAAATTACCAATCCACATGCTCGTTTTCCGTAAGCGTGTTGTCAAGTACGAATACCCAGACTTCTAATCCGAAACGTTTCACAGTACGCTCACAGCGAACATTAGGCGTAGGCGAGGATCAAAGGTCGCGATAAACCTTCCTATTTTCTTTGACGATTTAACACCGAAACCCTTCACCGACCCGACCATTCCTCTTGATCGGGGGGTATATCCAGAAGATTCTGGTTGGTCATTTATTCACTACCACACTTTGTTCTGACGTAGCACCAGAGGCCAAACTCGGAGCTGCCCTACCAGATCACATATATATGGACGCCATGGGCTTTGGTATGGGTTGCTGTTGCCTTCAGTTAACCTTACAGGCTTGCAATATCAAAGATGCAAGGCGACTTTACGACGCTTTGGTTCCCTTGGGGCCAATATTGGTAAATGTTGTCTAATCACAGTCTACTTATAAACTAATGCGGAGTCTAGTTGGCATTAACAGCTGCGAGCCCTGTCTGGCGAGGGTACCTAGCTGATGTTGACAGCCGTTGGAATGTGATTGCAAGAAGTGTAGACGATCGCACAAAGGAGGAACGTGGCATTCAGGTTTGTTGATTCCAGTTGAACTGTGCAGTCCGAGTGCTCATCATCCAGAAGCCGTTGAAGAACAATAAGTATCACATTCCCAAGTCCAGATATGATAGCGTCGACCTCTATTTGTCTAATGACTGGAGCAATCGACCGGAATATAACGATAATCCCGTACCTTACGACCAAGAAATTTATGAACGCTTGGTCACTCATGGTAATATTTATCTCTGATCCCGAGAAAACTCTGGTGCTCATAGAATATAGGAGTTGACGATCTTCTATCAAGACATATTGCACACCTATTTATCCGTGACCCATTAGTCATTTTTTCCGAGACTATTGATCAAGATGACAGCACTAGTAGTGATCACTTTGAGGTCAATTTCCAAACTTTCATCATTTGCTGCCTTCTTACCCTTGATAGAATATCCAATCTACGAATTGGCAAACGCTACGCTTCAAGCCTCCTCCACCAGATTCCTCCATGGGATGGAGAGTAGAATTTAGAAGTATGGAAGTTCAGATGACTGACTTTGAAAATGCCGCTTTTGCCATTTTTGTCGTGCTCTTATCCCGTGCGATTCTTAGTTTCAATCTCAACTTCTATATCCCGATTTCTAAGGTACGTGTACAGAATTTTACATTGTCATTATGATTATACGTTTGGTAGGTCGACGAGAACATGCAAAGGGCTCAAGAACGGGACGCATCCAATTCGAGATCCTTCTTTTTCAGAAGGGACGTTTATACAACAAATCCCAGCGCTGCATCAAGCGTTGCCTCGTCTTCAAGAACCAACAGTCCTGTGGATGACGTTCCCCAAAAAAGGTGGAAGACGCTGCAAAATTGTTTTGCTTCGCCGCCTCTACCAATGAATGGCTCGGATCACGCTGCGGTTGAGGACGAATACGAAGAAATGACCATGAAGGAAATCATGACCGGAAAAGTAACTATAAATTTCGTGTTGTTCATCAGATTCTTCGCTGGACATATTTTCAGGATATAAACTTTCCAGGCCTTCTTCCTCTTGTGGAAGCATATCTCGATACTTTGGACATGGAGCCCTTACAACTTCAAAAGATTCGTCACTACCTCGACTTTATTAGACGACGATCAGAGGGTTGAGATTTTCTTTTTTCCGAACTTCTTCGTTTGCTAAATAATACACAGGGAGTCTGATGACTCCTGCTACCTGGATTCGAGATTTTATTCGCTCGCACCCAGATTACAAGCACGATTCCGTTGTTTCTCAGCGTATCAACTATGATCTCCTGAAAGCGGTTGATGAAATGTAAATATCTGATTCCTCTTAGTCACGTACTTCAGTGCTGACGCCTACTTTAGCGAACGTGGGGTGCGACAGGCACCTGAGTTACTTCCTCCTTATTATCAAGGAGGTAATGAGGATCAGGGATCCATTGGGTTGTAGAAGAAAATCCACCATTTTCTGTAGAATATAGATTGGGAATGTAGAAGCAGAATATTGTCATTTATCCGTACACATCCTAGTTTTCATCATTATTGGTTGAGTAATACCCATGACACTTTGACACTGCCACAACTTTATAGTTCGGTTGTAGCCGAAGGAGACTCCGTAGAGACACGAAGACGCTTGGTTGCACAAAATGTCTACTATCCGACTCCTGCGCTTAGCCACACGACGAGCAACAACTTTTCCACTAGCGCGTCGCGGCTATGCCGACGTTAGTGATAAATTGAACCTCTCCTTGGCACTCCCTCATCAGGTTCGACAGTAAAAAGCTTGTAGTCACTGATTTCTCTGACACGAAATGCAGACTATCTACCACTCACAGGACGTGGTACAAGTGAACGTGCCTGCAGAATCGGGGGATATGGGTATTCTCGCTAATCACGTTCCCTCAATAGAACCGTTGCGTCCTGGCGTTGTGGAGGTCATTGAATCCAATACCACGCAGAAGTTTTTCGGTCAGTCTGCCCGCTTGTGTGGATTCCTATTCCAATGACATTGCTACAGTTTCAAGCGGATTTGCCACCGTCCACCCAAATAATAAGCTCACTATTAATGTTATTGAGGGGGCTCCCTTGGACAGCTTCTCCATAGATGTGAGATATCTACAACTTAGCGCATGCACACTGTTACTGACGTTCAACTTCAGGCTGTTAGATCTAATCTACAGGAAGCCCTCAAAGTCGCGGCGGGTACTGGTTCTGAGGCTGAGAAGATGGAAGCGCGAATTGAGGCAGATGTTTATGAAGCCATCCAGCATGCGCTTGCAAAGTAATCATATGGCCCTTCTGTTCTCATAAAGATGATTAATATAAACCCGACATATACGTCTCTTTGAAATCGTGAATGGCTCTTACAATGGCGCTTAGCCTTGGTTTACGCTACGAACCACCATTACTTTACACTGTACAGCCGTTTTCATAAAGGTTGGCATGTGACAAACCGACCCCTAAGGTAGGGTTTGCTCTTCTCTTAGCAGGAATCTTAGTTTGCCATGCATGTACTCTACGTTTCTGATGTACATTATAGATACTTTTATCACAAATACATTTTACACACCAAAAATAATGAGTTCACTCAGTGCACTCAGTGAATGCAAGTTCTTCCTAAAATTTGGAACCTTACATTGATTCCAATTGCCTTGCTGGTACAGTAAGGCTTCCCTCCGTCAAAATGACCCATTTAAAGAATGAATGTTCTGCCTCTGTTTGTTTTTGTATAGCCCTTTTGTCCTGTCTCAACATTAGCAAATACAAGGACGTCCCGTTCTCTCCGTATCTACTTCCTTTTTCAGAATCTACCTGAGCAGAATGTTCTGCGTCTATTTGTTCTTGTATAGTCCTTTTGTCCTGTCTCAACACTAGCAAATACAAGGACGTTCCGTTCTATCCGTATCTACTTCCTTTTTCAGAATCTTCCTGAGCAGAATGTTCTGCGTCTATTTGTTCTTGTATGTCCTAATCTAATCACAATCGATCCTTTATTCTCGCGATCCATGTTTTTTTTGTAGCTTCGTTTAGTTGTTCGAGCCTCTTCATTTCCAATCTCAGGGCCTCAGACAGATGATGCTGGATCAGATTTGGGTCGAACTCTCTGAGAAGTCTTATAGTGTCTCTGCCTCTGCTTCGAGAGAGCGCCACGTAGACAGAGAAAGGTGGGTGGTTTTCCAATATCAATGATTACACATTCGATGGTCTGACCTTGAGACTTGTAGTCCGTGAACGCGTATCCGGATGTCATGGCATACTGCCGCCTGGATACTTTGAATTTTTTTTCTGTTCTGCCTATCGCGACGAAGGGGGTTACTGATGGTGTCAGCGGTATGATTCCGGTCGGAAGTCCTGGAAATACGAGGTTTGTCTTTTTGTGTGGTCTGAAAAGCAGCATTGCTGGTGGAAATTTCAGGTGGATAGCGCCCTCCTCGTCGGGGGGTGATAACTCTTCCCGTTCGTCAAGAATTATATCTTGAATTTCTCCTCTTGTTCCGTTAGCTACGTCTGCTTCCGTTGCCAAATTTAGTAAGACCATGGCTTTCATTCCGATTGCCATCTGGACCATGGCAGGTAATTTTCCTGTCTTCGCATCATCTAATCCTGCTATGGTGAGCCTTGCCTCCATGGTTAGGGCTTGGTTTCCATCTCGGGATGTGTCCTCAGCTGGTATTATGTAGCGTTGGTTACCGGTTTTCGAGCAATGTTTTGATAGGGCATGCTCGTTCCATAACTTTCTAACAGAATGCCTCAGTGTGACAAGTATTGCCTTGTCCCATGGTGCTGTTTTGAAGTTGGGTATGTCGCATACAGTGTGGGTGAGCACCAGTTTCTCAATTTCTTCGATATCGTTCGCATCGCATTCAACAACTCGTACGCGTCTCAGGATGTTTGCCCAGGCCTTGTTTTTTATTCTGTTCTGTTTTTCCAGTATAACGACTTGATCAAATTGGAGGAATATTTCCCTCCCGAGGAGGGCTCGTTTATTGTCTTTTTCCGGTCTGTCCACGTAGAGCGCACCTGTCGAATTTCCCACTGGTGGAAACTGGTGGAAGTCTCCTAATTGGATTACATGCATTGAGCCAAACGGTTCGTGTGGTCTTCCCTTCTCTTCCTGAGCGCGAGATTTCCCTATATTTCAGACAGACAGTATGCTGTTGATTTGTCCTCCATCGACACTTCGTCCACAATCAGAAATTCCCTTCCTCTCATATTTGCTCGGCGTTTTTCCTCGGATGTTTTCGAGGACCTTTCGAGCCAACTGTTGTCGTTGGGAAATCTATTGGGTAGGGCTGCCCAGGAGTGGAGAGTTGAGGCACCGATATCTACGGCTGCTATTCCTGTCATGGCACATTTCGCCAAAATATCGAGTTTGTCGTAATGTTGGAAAGTTTCCGTAATTGCACTGATAACTTTTGTTTTCCCAGTTCCCCCTTCTCCGAGGATCAGCATTCTTAGTTGCTCTGCCCGCCCATCTGCTTTGTCAGTTATTATGCATTGCCTATCGTATGTTTCTATTACTCACTCGCCATGTGCTCCTTTAATCTTTCTTCGACTATATCGTGTGCTCTTCGTTGATCCTCGTTCAAGCTTGCGAGTTCTACTCTTTCCGCGTATACTTGTGCACTTTTACTTGTTGATGCCTGCCCCACATTCGACAATGTATTACCGTCAGATGTGACCTGTGGTTGTATGATAATCATTGACGGCGTCAGTTCGTTCAGCTCTTCCGTTACGTCCGTCACCCCAAATTTATTGATTTGCTCACGGGTGGTTGCTTTTAATTGTGCATCCCATGCCCGGATTTTTTCTCCTTCATTGGCTTGCACCTTCCTGGTGGTGTTCGTGTATTGAACACTTTCATTGTGTTCTTCGAATATTCCAAAGTCGTATCCCAGGGTGACTGCAATTTCACCATGTAGCCGGTTTCTTGCCTGTGTCCTCATGATTAGAGCCTGTTCGATATCCTCTTCTGTTATCTCTTTCAATTCGCCAGTGACTGCTGTGTAGATATCTTCAATATCTCCTTCATCAT
>QDKV01005201.1_pt1 | contig 33962 bp, 31 predicted proteins | sample 1861101 | NCBI WGS metagenome assembly QDKV01 (sample SAMN04275158, study PRJNA302643) | Fungus metagenome, whole genome shotgun sequencing project. | isolation source: fruitbody | host: Mallocybe terrigena | place: Sweden | collected 2013 | reverse complement strand
GGTGAGGCGCGCTAAACTTTTGGTGAGGCGGAACTTCAAGTGACTCTGCCTCCTAGTACTCCCTGACATGGAGCCAAGACAGAGATGCACAGCTATTTGAACCGTACAGGTTCAAGGGAAACGGGGTTAGAAAAAAAAAATCCTAAAAATACCACCTTCAGCTGGCTCTAACCCGAATACTAATTGGATTTCGATAAAACATGCGCACCTTGCGCACTGCTTCTCATAAACTTTACCCCACTTTTTTAATATATATATATCATACATTTCCAAAGGTTGAAGCTTTTAAGAGCCGCCGGCTGCGTGCACCAGCGGCGCTGCAAGACTTGAGGGCAAAAAAATTACACTTGCTAGTGTATACAAAGTCGTACCACCTTAAGCTTTAGATCCTTTACTTAATCTGACAAAGTTCTCCGGTTTGAATGCTTGGAGTTTTGTCGCATAAAAGGGTGCACGTCCAAGGGTCAACACCGACGGGCGGGCGCTTAACAGAGGTGCTAGATGTGAAATGTATACAATTGATATGATAGGCCATCAGTGAACCATTTTGAGAACTTGGAAAGTCCATCAAGATTATTCTCAGAATCGTAAAAGTCAAACACTGTGACTTGCACGGAGATGTGCGCAGGAGACCTTTGCGCCGAATTTTTGATGATGAGGACAAATTCGCCCAGGAAACAGTCGTTGACTTGATGACATGTAAAAACTGGCTGTGACTCAGCGACAACGTTCGATAATCCATGTTCAAGGAAATCCGTAGAAATCACAGTCGCTATCGTTTGTTAAAACATTTGCGACATTGCTTTGTCCAACTTTGGCCATTGAATGAATGTTCAATGATAAACTTACCCCGTGAAGGTATCGACAATTTTTCCGACAATTTAGCGACTGGTACGCTTGTGAAATTCACTTACGAATGCCCTCGGATCGCCTAACAGAAACGATCTAATTCGAAACCACAACACAAGGCGAGCTGTTAACTTGTATAATTTGAGCTAGTTCGGGTATGGTGAAATATGTGGAGTGCCTCACAACTCAGTTGAACATGGGTTCCACAATAGCAGGTCCGAGGATCGAAGAAGACCTTGAAGTCAGAGCCCCTGCTGACAAGCATAAAGTTGCAGTTTGATTACGAGAGAAAAAGAGTATTTCATATTGACATTGTACCCTCAAACGATTCTCCGTCGAGGGATCGCCAACCAAAAGTGCTTCCAACGAGAGGGCGATTCATATGATTAACTGAAAACGAACTCAGAGCTAATTGTATAGCTGGAGGCAATGAGGAGACGGTCAGGCAGGTTGCAGTCGTATCAAATCGTCGCAGTGGACAATGAGAGTTTATTAGGTAAATTCTGTACCGCGTCAAAGATAACAGCGCCAGGTGACATAGGCGTATGGCAAGAGGGGCAGGATCCATATGTCTCAGACAGCAGCAGGAGAGGGAAACTGAATAACAAGTGAAAGGAGAAATCATTCAGAGTTCGGAAATGAGACACCAAGGTGCACTGCAATCGACCCAGGCAAGTGGAATTGTTTCAGAACAACGGATTTGTTGAATGGAAACCCACTGGAAGGACCAACGTGCTTCAGATCCACATATCGGTGTACTCAAAAAGTTGGGTGAATACGGTTGAAAAACCACATACGACTTTCCACGAAGAACCCCAGAATGAGGTGAATCTGATCCTGCAAGGGTTGTCCGGTTCACTACGATCGTGAATGCGATGCCTCGGATGAGACCCCCCTAGCAAGCCACAAGATAGAAAAAAAATCCAGCTCCGATGCGGGGTATCCTCGAAATCATAATGCCAATACTATCGCAGGACGGACATCTGAAAAAATCTTCCCCCGAGTATATGGCGTATCGATAAAAGAAGCGATTAGCCAAAAGGCACTCCACCTTGCAAGGGTAGCTGCAATGAATCTAAAAATGAAATACGTTACCTTTAGGCTCAGAACAAGTCTGCTCAGACGGAAAGTTGAATAGCGGATAATCGCGGCCCGTGATAATCAACATGTGGTGATTACCGGACCATAACGAATCATTGATGCATTCAAATACGTTCACGAATGAATGGGATGGGGAATTCTTGCATCGCCCGAAGCCCTGGCAGAAACAGAGCAACTTGAGTTACTTGTAAATTTTTCAGTGAAGGAAATACCGGAACCCGTAACATCGGAAATCCCGATGTATATGTTCTGGTATTTGCTCTGAATTCGAGTACAAATTGAATACGGCCGGGCATTATAATACTTAGGAAATACATTTGTAGGTGACGATTACGACGGGGATAGGACCGGGTTCCGGAAAACGAGGGAGAATACATATTCAACTACATACTGGCATGGATTGAGGAAAACACATCTTTCACTGAATTAGGCGCTTGGGCCAAGGGTAATCCTCGCATGGTAAAAACGAGGTAAGTCTCGTGTTTCCGGTAGCATCTGCTTGGAAAGGGGCTATGTTTTTCGTCCAAATCTTCCGGGGCAAATTTTCAGTCTGTAAATGTGTCGGGGTTCCCTTATTATGCATCCCCAACGCGTATTCCGGAGCCAAAAACGTGCCTCGCTGCACTTAAGCGAATTGGAATGGTTCAGGAACCAAGACTAAAATCGGAATAAGTGATTAGAAGGATTAGTTGCATAAGGAATATTTGATTGGATTCAGGAAATATTTGTGAAAATATTCCGCTTATACATGATACAGTTGCTGAATACGTTAATTGACATGAAACGGGTAAAAGCATGGAAAGTCCAAAAGTGAAGGCTATGTTATACAGAATTGCTGTGAGTATGAAATTAAGATAGAGAGTCCAACTTAAATGTTTGCTTAGAGGAGCACTTCGCAACAATAAAGAGGCTAACAGAATTTCAACGGAGATCGACAATTTCCAATGAACCATCTTTGATGTGGACATGGCCCTTGTCCGCGTCCTACTAGGAGTCAGCCATAGATATTTCAAAAAGAGAGAGAAAAATAATGTAAAGATATTCCCACAACGACGCGGATCATCCATGGATTGATATTTCGAAGAAAGAAAACTCACAGTATATATGGGCTTATCAGGGTGGGGATGAAAAGCCTCTTTTTCGTTGCAGGCTAGGATGGTTTGGAGACCCGGTGGGTCTGTTAATCGAAATATACCAAAACTGTTGAGGCAAAATAGTCAGCTTCAAATGCGCTTGGACAGGCAAAGAAAACCCCACTTCGGGTTCGACTTCGGAGCACAGACTACTGCAAAAGATTCGGGCAGCATTCGTTGAAAGCCAGAATGGGTATGAAGGTCCACGGATGACATAAAGCATGATTGTGAAGGGTGGGTATGTATCTGCATACATGATATCAGAGTACAATTAAAAGGCGAGGAACTCTGTGACGTACCCAACCTAGTGTTATCAAACTTCGTTCCTCAGTAAATTGTAATACAAGCTCTTCTTCATCCATTGTGCAAGTGTCGCTCGTAGAGCTTTGTTTCGGGATGAGCAAAGTCGTGACAGTGAATTTGTGTCCCTTGTCCTTCCCCAGCAACAAACCACACGTTTCCTTGTTCGTCTCAGTGTTCACTTTCGCGATTGCCAAGAACCGGGGTAAACAGTCCCTTGGGAGATTGACCGTTTTGAGTGTCCCTTCGGTTTTCGAATCCGTCGGTCGAATGATACGATCCGGGTCTGCATGCACAGTTTGCGCTGACTGAGGAGGAGGAGGAAATACTACATTAGGCGATATTGAGGGTACTCGCACACCATAAGACGATGACGATGACAGCTGGGGTGCGATTGGTGGTGCGGCTGGTGCATTCTGATAGAGGGAACCGTTTACTTTGCTGCTATCATTTGCGTTCGGACCAAAGAGCAGAGATGCTCCATGCTGCACACCAAAAGATTCTGCAAACATAGATCCAAGAGATGGATAATAACCTTGGGTTTTCTGATGCTGCGACATAAGAGCAGGATACCGAATAGGAGCATGAGGTGGAGGGGATGTGGTAGTTACAGGAGGGGGATAGGACAAAGGGCTACCTTTCAAGTTAGCACAGACTTGCGGACAATTGCATTATTCTTACCTTCGTAAATTCCTCGTTGGCGTCTTCTGTTCAGTGACTCTGGTGTTTATCGCCCTCCGGTAATTGTGGCGGTATACTGACTCTGAGTCGGTCGAATCCCCTTCATATCTCGAAGGACTTTCGATAGGGAGCATAGAGGGACCAACCCTGTAAGGGTCGACATAACCAGCCTGACGATCCGGCGGATTCGGATTTGGCGTAGTGCGCATATTGGGTTGCATGGTTGGATATTCAATACGCGGTGGAAATTGGTAATAAGCAGAGCCAGACGGCACGGCCGCGGAAGAACTGGAATTGGATATATTCAGTCGAGCCATTCGAGCAGCGTCATCCGCTTCTCGCTGCCACCGGGCATTGCCATCCTCTTCTTGTCTGCGTTTGTCAGCTTGTCTTCGTGCACTCTCCTCCTCACGCGCCCTCATTGCCTCTTGGTGTTGTCTGTGGCGGCTGGCTTCATCAGAAGGTCGTCCATCAGAAAATACGACGGTGTTTTGAGTTCCATAACCCGCATTTTGCATTGGCGTCCTCGAGAATGAGAGATCTGGCGCAGGCGGTAATTTTGGCCTGTTTACGGCCTTCTGAGCAGCGTGAACTGCCGCTTTCCGACGAGCTTCGTGAGCTTGATCGCGTGCCTGGTCGCGTGCCTCTACTTCCTTCCTCTGCTGCCTCCACCTGTCCAGTTCTTCAGCCATCAATTGCTCCTCCCGTGCCCGTGTCGACTGTGGTTCCGTGTGGAGACGATCAGGTTGAGACTGAGATTTTTCTTCGTCTAGGGTCCTTGGCGGTGGGGCGTTGGGAGTTCGATCCAAGTCGAGTCCGTCTTCTTGTCGTTTTCGCCACCACTTATCGTAACGATCAACAAGCGTTGGTTTGAGTTCACCCAAGTTGTCAAGGATATCTTGCCCGTTCTTTTTTAGACGTAAGCAATCGAACATAACCCGAACGCTATTTGCTGTAATGAAGAACATACCAAGCCAAGATTGTGCCGTTGAGTCTGATTTAACATACTGTAGTAATCTTTGTGCATAGGCAGTTTCTCCAGTACAAGGGTAGCCGCCCGGGCTAATTCGACGAAAGCCCCTTCAAGGTCACCGCGTTTAGCACTTTCCTTCCCCTCCTTTCTGTGTTTCTCCGCTAACCGAAGGAAATACTTAAAGTCCTTGCTATCGTCCCATAAATCGGCCATGGCTTTTTCGGCCAGCTCTGCTATCGTGGAAGGCCTTTTAGGGCCTAAACTCCTTTGACGTACGTTTCGCCCATGTGTAGGCGGATGGGTCATAGTTGAGAGGGTAAATAGAGATGCAATGTTGAATGGTCAGATCTACGACTCCTTTACTTCTGATGGCAGTGCCAAGTAGCCACGTGCAAACTTGAACCAGAAATAGTTGTGATTTCGTGTGATGAAATTCTGAGCAGTACATTTCACATAAATCACTCACGAAAGGAAGGGGAAGTCTCTACAATTTCCGTAGCAAAATTGAAACGAGTAAGTACCACTAGTCTCAAGTCGGCTCTCTGAGTCTTATGAGCGGTTACGATACATTTCTCCAAATCTATCATCTCGTAAGTTCGCCCTGACCAGAATTTTGGAGATAACAGGTTGCTTTGCACAATCTCTCAAGAGTGCACAAGCGGTTTGTTAAGCGGAAAGCTTAGCTTGGATGAACTCCAAATAATTGTTGCCACCACCAGAAGCAGAAGATCCAAAGAAGACCACGACATAGTTCTGTAGGGGTGAGTCATGAGGTATTATCTGTATATACAAAGTAAATAGTTAGCTCCAATGTAATGGTGGGCGGCTACCAATACCATTGCAAATCTTATTTTAATAAAGTTGGCGGACCTCTGATTAAAATTTAGTTCGAATTGGTGATTTTACATGAAAACATCGAAAAGAGGGGCCATCAGGAAGTTGTCCAAAAAGTTTCCAGAGATTTTAAACCTTTGAATACCTCGTGATTTGGACACTTTCCTGGATAAGGTTTCTGGAAATCTTGGAAATCTATAGAAGCTTCAAAAACCACTTCTCATATATATATATTGCTCTCTCACTAGTATAATATCATGTAGATTTCCAGGTTTCCAGAACCTGGTCCAGGAGCACTGCGAAAACATTTGAAAACATGGAAAATAAATGGACATCTTCCTGATGTGCATTATGTCATATAGCGTCTTTGCGTTCATAATGATCGGTGCTCAGCAGAAGAATTTAAACATTTATACAACACTGTTCTCAAATTTGGCAATAATATCTCCGAGCCTTAGCGAACAAATAAGGAAATCATTACCGCAAACGTTTAGGATCAGCATTTACACAGAAGCATCCTGAATGTCAAACATTTCCTGACTTCCCTTTAGACCGATTGGACAATTAGATGGGCGTCAAATTCTTGGAATTTTGACGGTGAACACTTGGTATATAATTTTTCTGGCTAAGGGTTCGGGGTTGCGAGGAGTTTGTCAGGTGGGTTTAAACCAATTGATTGAGGACTTGCAGAAGAAATGTAATTTCTCCAACACACAACATTTAATAGATTCGTCACCCATTTAAATTACTATCATACTAAATACTGCACCCACACCCTGGGCCTCAAGTGCCACTTGGCGTGAAATTTCATTCAACACACATGACGCGAAGTGTGCACTCTTTTAATCCAGCGGGTTTCATCTCAATAACCACTTCTTTTGCTCTTTGGATGACCATAGAATAATATTATTGCAAACGTTTGAACCAGCGCCGGGAAAGATGTAAACAAAAGTAAACACGTGGGTTCAAGTCCACTGCGGCGTTCAACGAGATTTTTAAGTATCCCTCATAGCGACGACCAGTTCATTTTGACTTGGCAGGAGGCATAAACGTACTACAGGCGCCGTGATATAGCTATGTTGTGGTCCACACGACAGTCCACAAAGCTTACATTTTTACGGCAGAATGCTGGCTACATCTTTCTGTTCGTTGTGGTTTTCTGTTTCTTCCATATTGGTTATCGCAACGGACGGCGACGCAACGTAAATTCGCAACCTTCGACTACGCATGAAAACGACTGGGCGACAGTATCAACCCATTTCCCTTATGCGGACGAGAGGAAGGGCGGCTTTGTCGAGCACCCAATTCCAAAGTTGATGGAAGAGGCTGAGGAAAAGTTTAGAAAGAAGTTGGGCAGTCAGAGCAAGACTCTCAAAGACGCTGTCGTGGAGTACAAACGTCGATATCTGCGCGACCCTCCAAAGGGTTTTGACGAATGGTGGAATTTTGCGCAAAAGCACAAAGTGAAGATGATTGATGAATACGACGGGCTTATGGCAGATCTTGAACCATTTTACGACTTATCCGGTGAAGAACTACGGCGTCGTTCATATCAAGTTGGTCGCCTCCCTTCCATTGATCTCGTGCGGGTTCGGAGCGGCAATGTATCGGTCATCAATATTAAAAGCAATTTCAAAGACTCAGAAGTTAGCGCCCGAGCTCATGGGTTTAAAGATATGATTGAAGGCTTTGCTAAGGCAGTATGTACCACTTGAATTCCTCTTGCTGCACCTGTTGACCTGTTCCTAAGCTTTCCGACGTGGATTTCCCAATCAATGCACTGGCTGAAGGGCGCGTCCTAATTCCTTGGGAACATCGTACATATCCTAACACAACCCTCCAAGACTCCTCTGGTACGCCACATTTTTTGTATTAATGCTTTCAAATCTGACGCACCAACCCAGCTGGTATCGAGTCTGTCCTTGGAGGACCATTTAGGGCGGACTGGGCAGACGATGGCACTGTATGGGAAGCCTGGAGACGGACCTGCACACCGGACAGTTCAGCTAGGCGTCTTTATTCTTCTTTACGACCTTCTTTTACATTGCAAGCCAAGAGCCATTTCGATTCGAAAACCACAGAACCTGGAGAAGACTTTTATTTTGCGAAGGAGACGTCGGCAAATACAGATTGGTGTTCGATGCCCTACGCCCATAATGAACAGGGTCACTTTTTTTCTGACTGGCGTACTATCAGTGCACTTTATCCCGTCTTCAGCCCGGCGAAAGCGAAAGGGTACCAAGATATCCGCATTCCCAGCCATTATTATTACGGAAGTACTCCTCGATATACGTATGGTTGGGACTCCGTCAATCTTGAATTGAAAGACGTCGATCCAATGGAAAGGCCATGGGAAGAGAAGGTTGACAAAGTCTTTTGGCGTGGTGCGACCACAGGTGGTGGAAATCACCCCCCAGGGTTTTCCCCTCAATACCACCGACAAAGATTCATCCGGATGTCTTCGGACGACTCGAATACTACGAAGGTGGTCACGTTTTCAGATACCGCCTCTTCTATAACCCAGTGGATCTCAACAGAAGTGGCCATTGGAACGCTCAATGAAGAGATTATGGATGCTGCATTTGTGAAGGCCGTCTCTGCCGAAAGTTATCCAGGTGGACTTCCTGCACTCATGAAAGATCATAGGTTCGGTGATTCAGTTCCCTTAGGAGCTCACTGGAAATACAAATACCTCGTCGATTTGGATGGGATGAGTTACAGCGGCCGATTCATGGCATTTCTTGCGAGCGACAGCGTACCACTCAAGGCAACAGTGTATGAAGAATTTTTCTCTGACTGGATACAACCCTGGTGATTTGTCCTCTTACTTGATATGTAACACATCCTGATTCTTTGAAGGGTTCATTTCATTCCTCTGTCCTCGTCATACAAGGAAATATACAACATCTATGCATATTTCTCGGGTGCTCCGAAGTCGGCGTTGGAGGCTATCAATTCTACATCGGCCTACCTGCCAATCGATCAAAGAAGATCAATTGAGGGTGACAAAAGGTTGAAAAGGATAGCAAGAGCAGGGAAGCGCTGGAAGCAAACAATTGGACGGAAGGCGGATTTGGAAGGTTCGCAGTTACTTTTCTTTCTAATACGGGTTGGCTTTATCGTAACATTCTTTTGAGCAGCGTATGTTTATAGACTTTGCCTCGAGTGGGCGCGACTCTGGTCTGACGACCGAGACGCAATGACTTACATGCTGAATTGAAACTAACATCAGGTATCACACATGTAACACAGCATCCGTACACTTGTTTCTCCACCCGACATTACAATCCAGTCTCATGGGATGTCGTGATCTCGCTCATATATTTGTATTATATAGCATAGATAACTAGAACATAAATTATAATTGTGCTCTCTCGTCATCCCCTGGTACCACAACTAAATATTGGGCCCATATGGGAAGTAAGGCTGTCAAGGAACAAAAAGAAGATAGAATAAAAGAGGCCTATATCTTTCAGACATTTGGGTACCTAGAATGTTTCCAGAAGAACTGAGGTGATATATTCCCTCGACCAATGTATCCCACTTATCATCAAAGGATATCCAAATAAAAATTTTGAACACCCAAATCTATGGGCCACCCAAAAATTTTTGGCAACCGTGACTTGGAAAACCGTTGCGGCGCTCCACTTTAAGGTAGACAAATGTTGCTTGAGTTTCTGACTCGGGGATGCAGAATGCATCGTCCGAGATCATTCACTGCGAAGTAAACCGTGCTCATGGATGAATAAGATCCAGTGACCGTGGCTAGTGGGTAGTTGGGTTCGAAAAGGGGGGTCACGGAAAACAGGAGTCCGAGGAGTGGTGGTTCGGAAAAGTGATAAGGCAAGTACCGCGAGCGATGGTGGTGAGGACAGAGAGAATTGAGGAGAACAAGATGGGGGCGAATGGAACGAATTGAAATGCATGAATGTCGGAGGGGGGAAACAAAAGGCAGCAAGTCATGGAAGCAGCAGGGTGGAAGCAACAAAGTAGGCAACACCAGACAATGTCACCACTTGACTAGAGATTTACATAACCTCCACAAAGATATCCAGATAGCCGCTGAAACACCAGCCGAGGATCTCTAGACGGAAACGGATTTTGCGGCTTAAAGCGTATCCTCAGGAATGAGAGAGACGCTGTTGAGCTATAAGTGCAGTCAGCCTCGAACTGCCGACCCCCAGTCTGCAGGATAATCTTACGTTGGAAGTGGGGATGTTCCCAAGACGACTTATTTTTTCCTTCGATTTGTCGATGTAGTGGGAATAGACACAGACATGGGAGGGAGCCAGGTCCACCAAGAACCAAAGTCTACGACGTTACCCTTCAAAAACGACGGAGGTAAGTAAGTGGGAAGATGAAGGAACGAACTGAAACTACTCGTTCATTGTGTCACGGTGTTCACCGTTCACTGGTCCCACAACGAGACAGCGTTATGTTCGCAGAACTAACGATATTCAGCACCTCAACTAACAGTCTTCCGACCAGAATCAGGGATATGAAGACTGCCACTTCTTTTATGATAAGCACGATCGCTTGCACTCTTAATTGCGCTGTTGGCGTCTATGGTGTTGGGTACGGTGCTGCAGACGTCGCCTTCGGGATTGAGCTTGGCAACCATTCGTAGAATATGGGTTACAACTGCCAACTCCGAGTCTGAAAAGGTCTTTCCCTTGATAGAGACGGCTCATCCTTTCGAATTCGCTTTCAGTCGTCTTTTGGGTATCGGCCGACTGTTGTTCATCTTCTGGTATGTATGCAGTATATCCATCTGCAATAAATCTATGGATACAGCATAGTGTAACGTATATCCAGGTATCTGGTATTATCTTACCGTGCAAATGGCCGCGTGTTACCATTCCTTGAATTATGAACCGCTGATGATTGATAGGCAAGAATGGGAACGGCAGCCCCATCGATTTGTCAAACACGTTGCTGGCACATGTCCAGATATCTGTTGAACAAATCAGATACTACGGGTTATATATAAGATAACCATATCGCTACCTGCAACTGCCATTGTTGTTCCTAAGCCTTGTCTACACCCATTTTTCATCCCAGATACTTGGTTCCTAGAATTATGTATAACCCGGCTCCCATTCACGCGCCAATTGGCAGATCCGCGTCCCCAATCCCTGGCATCGTTAGAAGCCGATCTCCTGCTGTTGGGATTTTAAGGAATCGGTCGCCTGCACCACCAGAATCACATACATTCCCTTCGTATTCTAACCCAGCCACACTTCGTCCTCTCAGTAGAGGACCGTCTCCTGCACCTGGGATCATCGGTTCAGGGTCACCAAATATATCTGGGTTCCAAGTAGAAAAACGCGCCAGGTCACCTAACCCGTATGGCCGCCAGATGCCCCAGCCTGAGGCGACATCATATCGAGAGGAAACACTCTTTCGAGATCACATATCGGCATTGATTGCTGCAAAGGATCTACAATTTGCAGCTAACGGGCGGATCCCTGTAGATCCTGCTCAGCTTGTGTTATTCTTCCGATCTAGGGTAAGTTGTTGTGTTACCAGTCTGGGACTGAATCTCATCAAAAATTTCCAGACCGGCGTCGCCCATTCCCTTGACTTCCCTATCGATGTCAGCTACAACACACCTCCTGCTTTGGATGTGCTTATCGCTGCTTGCAGACCTCACCCAGCACCAGACTATGGTAGTTATGGGGGTCAGCAGGCCCTGTTTTATCCCACCAATCTTCCTTTGACGACCACCCTCGATATATCGAATTTCCCCATTCTTGATGCTATCCGCAATTCTCTCTTTCCTGATCTTCCCCCAGGGCAATATCTTACCAGTATAGTGGACAGGCTCGACGTAGTGGAGAATGGGAGCCGGCTCATCACTCATTCACCTGCGCAATTGAGGAACGACGCTCGTGCAGCGACGATCGTCATAACTCTGCCCGTGCGCCACCGCGGTGGTGCACTCGTCGTACGTGATGTCGATGGGAGGGAAGAGAGGTTCCAGGGCACTGGTGGCAAAAGTGGTGATCTTGATTGGATTGCTCTCCGCTCCGATTGCACATACGAAATCGAGCCCGTTCAGAAGGGAGTGTTCGTCTCGGTTTTGTATGGCGTTTTTATAAAATCGTTTGGACCTGCCAGTACAAGTGCAGACACGCTGGTTACGCCCACCGACAGTTTTTTCAACTTTTTGTCACCAATCTTGAATACGTCTCGTGGCAAAATTATCGCTTTTTACTTGAACCACGATTATAACGCCAATCCAGCCGAGGTCGTGGCCAATACTCTTGTATCACAGGTATCTAAACATTTACTTCCATGTTGTGGGTTACTCGTCCTCACTTTTTCTTCCATCAGCTGAAAGGAGGTGATGCACTTTTATACGACGCATTCAAATTCCATAAATTGACACCAGATCTTTACTGGACGGCGGGCGGATATGTTTGGCCTGTTGACCATACCCTCGAATTATTTCTCGACGATGTTGCTCGCGGACCCGCCCCGAACAGTGCTAATCCACTTAGACCACATAATCAGAGTTCGGTTTATGGCCGTGGTGCAGCGGCTCGTGGCGGTTACGGCGCGAATCCTATCGTCGGTGCTACTCAAGGATACGGCGAGAATGTGGATGGTCTTCTCCCTAGGGTGCAAGCCAGCGGTGCTCTCTCCTTTGCAGAGGCAAACATGACGCTTTTGACCGACTACAACAATCCAAACCCCATAATTGGGAAGGAACGTGTCGACTTTGTGTCAAATGGTGAATTAACCAAGCTCGTCGTAAATGTTCTCCTTGTTGTTTTCATTCCTTGATCATTGCTTTCGGATAAACTTTCTGTAATTTTCCACCGATCTAAAAAACCAACGATTTCACTTGTAATTAACACAAATCAATTTTAACTTCGATGATTTCTGGGTCCCACCACGACATTTTTAAGAATGCGGGTCCGAGTAAAGTAATAGAATTGTTCGCTTGGTCACTACGCTTTAAGGCCACCATACTCGGTCTGAGTTGGTGGATGAAATATTTACAGCGGGCATTTTGTTTAGAAGGGAGGCTGAGGAAAGAAGAGTTGCATCATATATGACAGACTACAGTGGGGGCAATACCACGATTCATATTTTGGCTGATTTTTGTTCTGGAGTTGCTGTCAACCTCGAAAAGGTCGCCAACGTTTGAAAGACTCACACTGTGACAGGGATGCGATTGTAGGTATGTTAGTCTTGTAAAGTGACGGCGGGTGATCGCATCGCAGCGGTTCATCCGACTGCAAAGCGACGTCATGATGTTGAAGAGAACGTGTCTGCATGTCCGATGTATGTTGATATTGAGAGCGTGAATGTCGAACAGATTTTACATAAATTTCAAAGCGACCTCAGTCTATCACATCATAAGTCGCCGTAATGATGATAAGCGCCTATGCTGTCAATGGCGCTTAATATTTAATATGCACTTTTGCATCGAAATATTAAATAATGTGCAAGTACTCTGGGATTGTACAACCTTTAAGTTTTAAATTTCAACCCTCAGGCTTCCCATATTAACTGCTATTAACTGTTACAATCGTCTGTCTCTTTCGAGTTTAGATCAAGTTCCCCGGATCAGCAGATCCTCGGATAGTCCCGCCTGTGTTCCTCGGAAGGAGCCAATGCCTTTTTACGATAGGTCTTCAAGCTTCAAACTTCAGCGCTCAGCAGGGAAAGGATTCCTGCTGTTGGTATTTCAATTCCGAGTCAAACGCGGGGCTCTGTTTGATACTCGCCTGTGCTTATTACTATCAGCAAAGAAAAATTACAAATTTCAGTTGTTTGGATCTCAATTTTTCAATACAGGGCCACCCACCCAATTGAATCCAGTATCTACCAGCAAGCGGGGGAGGGCTCGCTTCGAAATCTCAGTAGCTGAGATACTAGTGATCAGTATTCCAGTGAAGCAGAGATGAATTTCGTGCCCACGAAGATTGCCTTCAGCCTGACCTGATGTACAAGCAGGTCGTGTCAAATTCCACCGCAAAAGATGTGATTTTTCGCCACAGGCACAATCATTGGCACTATCCAAAGCGGGACACCCCAAAACCAAAGTTCTGAGGCTTGCAAGCTTGCCCCGTCAAAAGTACCGGCTTGTTTTGATATATATTTGTCCAGGCCACTCTTTACGCTACGCTTGCAATAAAAAATACTACAAAGCAGTAGCTAGATAGGTTAGAGCTTCCCTGTGGCATCTTCTAGAATTTCAGCCCTGGCAGCTGAGGCTCCTGTCTTACCGGGTCATGGAAGGTGCCCGTGAACGTCCGCCAATTCAAGAAACTCGAATCGAAATGCTGGAATAGTACTAACGACAGCCTGAGAGCGGTGCAAGAAAGTGCGTAACCAGCGATACAATCAGAAAGGTACGTAGAGAAACCCAAACTTAGTTCTACACTATTCTTCGCAGCACTCCGAGTCGGGTCCGAGTCAAGCACGCTTACTTGGATAAGAGGGATAAATTAAAGTAGAAAACTGAGATGGAGTATGGTGACTTGGGGTTCGAGTGGGTGCAGTGAATCTGGAATTACGAAGATCCAACAGAGTTATAAGCCACACGCATGGGATTAAACTCAGTTCCTTTCATTAACGTTGGAATGGAAGTCGATTTGGGACATAAACTGTCACGATCTTCGTTCGTTTATTTCCCGATTGATTGGGTTAACGTTGCGTTATTTACTATGTACCATGAAAGACAGCGGCAAACTTGGAAAGAAGTAGATTCATAAAGTTGGTTAACGTGTGTTGTAGTAGTTGATATATTAAATCTTAGTAGCTGTCCAAAACGACGCATGATAAATGTAGCCTAGCATACTCTTGGCGTTGTTTGTGTATGTCGTATCGATGGTTTGTTCGTTCTTGATATCCGATTTGAGTGACCGGTACGATATGGAAAAGGAATAACGTACAGAAATCTTGAAGCCAATCTCCCGTACAAGTTTTTTCAACTCCTCCATATCGAGCTCAATGGAAAGGTCATTAGAGCTATTGTTTTCCCAATGCCATAGGAGGGGCCCTGTATATCGCTTAATAGCGACAATCGAACAGAAACCAGAGACAAACCCAGATTAACCCAGATGCCCCCAGGTGCAAGAATGCGGTGAATAATGCGTAGATAGTTCACAATATTTTTGGCCTGGCTACAGTGTTGGAGTCAGAGTCTTGCAAAATTGAAAAGATGCCCACGGTGTCGATGAAAAAACAGGTCATAATGGCGTCCCATTCTCCTGCTTGGGGCTCGTCTGGATCAGACTCTGTCCCATAAACTTCTTCAAAATCGCCTATCTAATCGTGAGTTGCGTACGCAGCAGATCGTTATATAACCTACCAGCCACCAGTGAGAAATTGGATCCTTTTGGAAGATCGGAAGGAAGTACATCAGGGATAGAGATAGCCTGTAATATTGTCTCTTTGTCTGGTACGTTAGAGAAGGAGTGAACGTATGGATAAAACGTGTGTTTTTTTATCTCGTTTGTCCTGCAGTGAAAGACGCTTGAGTTTATTGGACAGAATATATCTGCACACCTACTTGTTGAGAATGAAAAACGAGGACAGAAGCATATAATGGGAAAACTCGTTGCCCTGACATGTAAACCCTATCGTCACGAATCAGGATCAGCGAAAGGTTTTAAAGCGAAGAGTGATTTGTGAGTACGAACCAAGTTTTGCAATGTCGTACGCCAAACGTCCGAGGCCTGCACCGGGAACCAGAACACGAAGACAATGCCTGTATTAGAGCGGTTCTAACCCAAAACTTGTCCAGAGACGGGAACTACAAATACCGTTTGTCCAACGGTACATTGGCGAAATAGGAGAGTAGTGCCTCTTTCATTGGCTTGTAACAGGCTTCACGCTCATCTTTACCCTGCAAACCGAGATGTGTCTGAGTTAAGATGGCGCTGAATACAAGCTAGGAACGACAACCTCTTCACTCCAATCTCGAACAAATTGTTTCAATGTGCTCCTCAACTTATCCATGTCAAATTCCGTTGTTTTCTCATTGCTCGTCGAACCAATGTGGCCAACGTGTTGGTCCCTCCTGCGAGAATCTGAATGTGTATGTGATAGATCTATAAATTAGTGAGACGCTGGATACACGCGTCGACATAGCAAGATGAAAGGTATCACCAGAAGAATCATGCGAATGTGAATGTAAAGATTTTCTTGGTCCAGTCTCGTCTTCTGTACTCTGTTCTTCAAGTTCGTCAAAAATTTCTGTGTCTTCAACAATTTTCGCAAGAAATTTAGAGTTCACGAGAATTGCCTTGTCGACGGCATCAAGTTTTTGTTTGTATCCAAGACCATCTAAAAGCTCCTGGTCTGCTCTGGGAAGGGTATAGATATCTTTTCTTCGGCGGTTGTTGGCAGAGAGCGAATATTTTTCGTAATTTTTGAACGTGCTAACTACTTTGGTAAATTGTATCTGTTCTGGCTGTAGGAGTCAAACAAAAGTCGAATAGCTTCCGGTCGAGAAATACCTTCTTCTATATCTTCAACTTTTGGAGCCATTCTAGTCACTTTGAGAGCAGTTCGAAGAAGGGACACAAAGCTCTTTGGTCATGTTTATGCACATTCAACCGGCATCTTCACCAACGACAAGTATAGTCTCAACTCGTTCTCAAGATACTTAATCATGGTGAGAGAGAGATTTCTGCACAACTGTCTATGGGACTAAATTGTGCTTGCAGGCCCGTAATGAGGAGAAAGCCCAGTCTATGTTGTACAGGTTCCGCGAAGCTCAAGCCGCTGAGCTTGGATTGGGGACACGCTCAGACCGACGGCCGCGTGTGGCAAGTACATGCAAAAGCCTGCGAGAGTGCGAGAGGTGGAGGGGGGATATTTTGAGAGAAATTAGTCGGAAGGTTTCGAAGATCCAAGATGGTACGCCGATTGTTTGAATTTTTGGTTAGCTTGTTCAATGTGAAATATCCTCTATTTCAAGCTGGTTTAAGTGACTACGAAGTCCGTGATCTCAACGATGAGATAAATAAGCTACTTCGTGAAAAGAGACATTGGGAAAATCAGATTGTAGGACTAGGAGGTGCAAACTATAGGCGAAATGTTGCCATGCTTGACGATGACGGACAGGAAGTTCCTGGAACAAAGGGTTACAAGTGCGGTTTTTTGTACTCTGTGTTTTGTCCATTGCTTTACGATTTACTTTAGATATTTCGGTCGGGCTAAAGAGCTTCCTGGTGTCCGCGAATTATTTCAGAGCCGGAAAAAGGAGGAGGAGGAGGAGAATCAGGTCACTGCATTTTACAAAAAGTTCACAAATCAAGGGCCTGTTTACTTTGGTGACTTGGACGAAACAGACGGAAGAATATTGTCTTACGAAAAAAAAGCCGAGGACGAGGGTAAGTTCCCGGCTACTGACCTTCACGACGTGTGTAACTAACGATTATGGCAAAGGTTGGGAAGAAGCGTGGATGAGCTTGCGAGAAGTCTTGGGTTTAAGCTCTCATGCATCATCTCCGGAGATACCTAGAACGACAACAAATCAGCTAATACAACCTTCCCTTGACTTACCGTCATCCTCAACAAAACGGAAAGCTGACCACAACGAGGACGTTGTGGTTGACTCTGGTGGTGAAGACATAAAACGGCCCAAAATAACTTCGACTATCCCCGCTGTGACAAGAACACCTTCTGAAACTTCCCCGGATCCCGATATTGTCATGGCACATGCTCAAGCTGCTGCTGCGCAGATTCCATTCCTCGATGTCCAGCACCTTTTATCACCTAAATTACCATCACATGAAGAATTGGAGGCAATACTCCTAGCCGTGAGAAAGAGGATGTTGGTAGAGGAATACTTTGGTGATACTCAATCTGTTCAGTAATCTATGACCACGCTTCTTATATGTCAAGTATTCAATCTGCTGACTTAGTCGCTGATGGGAGAGCATGTTCACACTCGTGTACTTACTCGACACTTCAGTTACCAATTGGTTATTTTCATGGTCATTTGTTCGTAACAAATTACACACATTTGCACTGGCAGTTTACTCATATACCAGCGGACAGTACAGGTTTCTGCTCGTACGTCGAAAATAAATACATAGTACAGAGCAATCATGAACCGCGAAATTTGACACTCCGCAAATTGAACCAACTGACCACAATTCGGGTGTAACCTCCCGAGTCGACGCATTCTGCCACATTGCACTTCTATTTGACTTTCCTTACGAAAATTACTCTTGTTGCCGGAATACACGATGGCTCTGTGATCCTCTCCTACTACTGCTAATTCATAGGCAATAAGTCGGACTTTTCTTTCGTTGTATAAAGACTCTTCCTAAATGAGGCTCAGCCAACAAAGGACGAGAGTTTGTTTCATAAATTCTCAAGCTAAGTATTCCAAATTTATTTAGCGTTTGTGACCCTTTAATAATATAACTTAAGAGATTCATTATCCACTTACGAAAAATTGTGTGAAATGTCGTTACTACCTCTGCAGTATAGGGATGCAATTTTATCAGTATTTGTAGTTGGTATCCGAGAAACACGCATTCACGTCTGGAATCCAAGCTACCCTGAATGGTTGGTGCCGCCGGTCTAGAAGTTGATGACCATTAGGCCACGGAGGATTTCATTTTCCTGTACCTTGTACAAATTTGTAATTATTCCAGCCACAATCGAGCTACGCCGCAGTATAAATTTCAGATCGAACAGGGTCATTTTTCCATTCACAGATCCGATTCAAGTGGGACGCCTTGTGAAGCTCAACGGCATCTTGGAAGAGTACCGAGATTTCCGGATACTACGCTCTTAGTTGCAAACCCCAAGGCTAGAATCAGATTTCTTGACTCCTTAACCCCTTAGCAGGCCTTCAGGTCGTTTATCGCCAGCCTTTTCCGCGGGGTCATTGGGGAAATTGCGAACCCCAATTTGGACAACACAACCTGGTCGAAGTAGAGTTGCTTGTAGGCGCTACTATCTAAAGACCCCCCGGACTTCTGTTCGCCATGCGATATCCATGATATGAATCTGATAACAAATGCCAGTGTATTACATTGGTTTTCCGTCTGCTCTTCGCTGCTCTGTGGGCGCACCCTTGAGTTAATAACTAAAATGTTTACACACAAACAATAAAAATACAGTTCGATTGAAGTACAGTTATTACATACATTGCACTTTTGCACTTACCATACCATAAGTAGTAATCAAATCACATATGTTATAAATTGGCCCGTATTTATGTACAACGCATCAAGGCTGACACGTGATTTTACTTTTTTGGATCAGAACCTTGGTCGATTGATGATATGAATGTCGTCAAACTCGAAAGAAGTGTGTTCCGTGCATCAATCTGTTGTGCTTCTAACACTGTTATGTTCCAGAAATTTTAAGATAATGTGAATATGTACACATTCATCAGGGCATATAATTTTCGTTTGGCCATGACAAAGATGGGACTTGAAGTGGACACTGTGAGGAAGTGACGATCCTCCTGTCGCTGAGTGCTGTTATATCTATCACAGGCTATACAAGCTGGGAAGGGTGATCTCACTGTGTCACAGGCCTACTAATTTACTGTTCCTTTTCATCAGGAATACATAATGAGACTAGTAACAACTCTCTGCGGCGGTGCCCTGGCTCTTCCAAGATCTACCAGAATTCAGAGATTTCCTTGACTACTTCGAGAACAAAATCTCGGTTTTATATGGTTAAATCATCTCCGACTGGATTTCAGTGATGCCGCTTTCGGTGCTCAAATTTTTGGCGATCTTCCAAGAATATCCTCCTAGGAGAACAGATCTGCCATGTCGGTTTTGCATTCCCCATTCGTTTACACGTGTAGGCCTTATCAAAACAGCTAAAAGTCGATGCGGAGACCACCAGAACGATAGCTACCACGCTCTGGTATATTCCTGTTATTCCTGTAAGTCGCTTACCCATGGATTGCAAGAAACGAGAAGACACCACACCACTCCTCATTGCAACGACCTCCCCTTCTCAGAAATTTTCTCTTGGACTTGTATCACCGGCTGTTAGACCTTACCTCGAATTAATAAGAATTGAAAAGGTGCGTTACAATAGACCACAAGTGCGAAAAATTTGCTGAGAACCTGTATAGCCGACAGGGGTCGTCCTCATGTTTTGGCCATTTGGTAGTTAAAACTTAACCCTTCTTTATTCTACGCTGCTCACAACAATATTAAAGCGTGGGGCCTTACCATGGGTGCCTATCGAGTTGGCGTTCCAATCGATGTATACGGAATCAATTTATTGAAGTGCATCATTAGCGCATTCATACTTCGATGCTCGGCCTGCACTGTCAATGATATCTTTGATCGCAATCTGGATGCTAACGTCGGTAAGGATTTTGACTGGAGGACAGATAATTATACTAATGAATTGTTCAGAACGGTGCCGAACTCGACCTTTGCCAAGCGGTCGTATTTCCGTTTTGGCTTCTATCATCTACCTTGTCATCCAATATGTCATTGGTTTGGTCTTCTTCTACTCTGCATATCGTGGCTTGTCGTGAGTCCTCTTAACGAGTAGAATGCAAAATCTTGATCTCGCTACGTAGGCTATGGGTTGCATGGTTTCAGCTTCTCCCGCTGTAAGTTCCCTTGCGCTGGGTGCGTCAGATCGGATAATATTCAACTCAGTCATATAGTTTTATGCTTTATCCGCTTTTCAAGCGGTTCACCCATTGGCCTCAAGCGTGGTTAGGCTTGGCAATGAACTCTGGTTTAATTACGGCATGGATCGCGACGACTGGTTTCCTTGATTTCGGTGTCCTCTCGGCGGGTATGTTTGGTTGCTGGTGGTAAGCCACTTCAAATATAGGGAATATCCCGTGCTAATGCTTGTTGTCTAGTTGGACCATGCTTTATGGTGTGTAGTTGCCCATTGCGATTCACCCATCTAATCGTTAATCACGATCATTTCAGATACTATTTATGCTTGCCAGGACATTAAGGATGATATCAGAGTTGGTGTTCGTTCGACCGCAATCCTCTTCGGGAGGTGGATTCGTCCTCTTCTTGTCTGCTGTGGATTGACTTTCGTCGCAATGCTCGCATTGGTGGGCTATTTAAACAACCAAGGCCAAATGTACCTCATCATCTCCGTGGGTGGTACTGCTGTCCATCTCGTTTGGCAATATAACACTGTCAATTTGGAAGTACCGAAAAGTTGCTGGCGTAAGTCTTCTTTCACCCTTGCATGTCTCTTCCTAACTCATACTCAAGAAAACTTTAAATTCAACGGGCAACTCGGTTGGATAGTATGGGGCGGCTTGATGGTCGATTATCTTCATTCTATGGGCAGCATTTAAAGTGGCTTCTTTGCCACGTTAACGATTTTTCAGTTTATTCCCGTAAATAAAGCCCTTAGCTTTTACAAAAGCACTTAGTGCGTTACTTTTCTCGAATCAGAATTTTCAAACTATGGCAGCACTTTGAATAACTAGAATATTATGAGTTAAAATATCGCAATTCTTGGTTACTCATCGCCATATTTGTCGTCAACTGTTAACAAGGGTCAATTTGTCACGTGGGATGATGGCGCTCAGATATGACATATCTTTTATTCTTACGTCCATGGGCACTTGGCACAGTTGGTAGCGCGCACGCTTCGCATGAATAAGGAAATGCGTGAGGTCGTGAGTTCGACTCTCACAGTGTCCATTATTTTTTTGAACTGATTATATTCTTTATCCAGTCCTTCCGGATATGAAAAGGATCCTTAAACACGATGAATGATTATGGTATGGCACCGATTCACCTGTCATGAACGATCACGTGATTCAGTCGCGTTGATTCGACTTCAGTTGAACTTTAAAGCTGACCTTTTCTTCGCCTTTTTTTTTTCTCTGGTAAGTCTAGTTGGTGTCTCACAGGCTCGCTGTTGAACAATCGTATTTGAATTACATAGCCAAAAGAATGGACACCTCAGGATTTTGCCAAGTCGGTCGGTATGGCACACTGTGCTTGCTGAAGCGCCGTGTCCATTCTGCTGAAAGGGCGAACGATAATGTCGTTACGTCCTTCGGGATTGATGATGAGGAACTGACATTTGGAAGCTCTACTACATGCGGTGTAAGGTTATATTATCCAGATGTGGAGAGCCTGCATTGTAAAATTGTTTTTGATGAATATAAGGTGTGTAGATCTTTTGAAGTTAATTGGCGAATGTTTATTTGCTACCAGGCTTTTCTTGCTATCTTGGGTGTGTCTGGCGTGGTTGTGGATGGATGTAGTGTCTATCCACATACTTCGGGAGAAAGTTTGGGTTCGACTCAGCAGACCATCATTCCATTAAGCAACAACTCGATATTTGAAATTCATGGAAAGCGTTTCAAATTCACTTATCCCCCAAAGCAACTGCGGAAAGCCTTATATGTCACACCAGCTCGTATGTTTTCTTGTTATGTTTAGAGTTCTCCTTGTCATGTAGTCCCATACCAGGACCGCCCCAGCGTGCCTTACGACTCTCCATGATACACTCAGCCCAAGTTTTCTCCCCTCGACCATCAAATGACCCACAAGAGAACCTCAGAATTCTGCAAAGCCCTGTGAAGAATCCCTCACTGAGTCCAATAAAGCAGCTCAACCACTCACCTCTAAAATCTGCAATCACACCTGATGATGACGAGGAAATTGTCCTAGTTCATACCAACTGTCCCCGTGTTGTTGAGGAGGAAAAGGACTTAGTCATTTTAGAAGATGTTCCTGTTCAGCTACTTTCACCATCGAAGCCTTTGTCTGTTCCAGAGCTCAGCCAACCATTTCCTATAATTAGGCTCGATCCCCAGCCTCCTTGCACGCCTCCGCGTCGCCGGTCTCTGGGTGGCACTGCTCTTCATCGCGCCGTCCTTATCCGAAGTGCTCAACGAGCCATTATGAAAACCGAGAAAGAAAGGGAAGAAGAAGAAGAAGAAATGGAGGTTCTGGGTGCTGTTGTACATGATGTGGAGGATGGTGATACAATAAAAGGTCACGGACGCATAAACGAAGATGTCGAAATGCAAGCCATGGACGACGAACAGGAAGACGAAGAAGATTACAGTATTGACAGCAAAGAAGACGAAACACAGAGTTCTTTATGGCATAAAGATCTTGTTCCATGGTCACTTAATGGTTCAGAGTTTGCGGCCAATGAGGTATGATTGTCTTGTTCGGGTGTGATATTACAAGATGAGAACAATTTGACTACTCCAGGACGAGAATCAAGGAGAAAGCGAGATCGACGATATACAAGATGCTCAAACACAGCCGTCAACCCGACCTTCTGCTTCAACCACACCCAGGAGAAATCTAGGTTCGTTCATGACACCCCAACTTCGAAACCAAGGACACAAGAAGGGTAGTCACCCAGGAGCTGATTTATCCACCACCTCGTCCTTGGTGGTTCCGGGTCGTTTCTCTTTAGGTGGCGAGGCAAGGCGCGTCCTTGTTCAGCAACCATGGAAAATCCACGACCTAGTTGTCCCTACAACTTCGATCCCTGCTGCCGATTCACGATCGCTCATGCCGATAGATCCCCCTTTTGAAATCTCGAATCTCGTGCAAGTAGCTTCTCTTTGCCCACCAACAACGCCTACGAAAAATTCAATGCCAACTAGTCAAACACCTCGCTTCACCCATTCGGTGTCGGATGAAGAGCGGAAAGCGATTCAAGAACGGAGGAGAAGTGCCGTTAAGGACATCGGTTCCAACTCGTTATGGGTCGGGGGAGCGCCTGGCATGAGTCCTGCGAAGAAAGGCATATTCCCTTCTTTGCCTTCAGAACCGGATTCATTGCCCACAAATGCACTCAGACCTTCGTCTTCGCCTACCAAAGGACATCCTTTGTTTTATCCCATTGTTGAAGAAGATGAAAGCGACGCTCCTAAAATTACGGATGAAGAAGTCGACACGCGTGGGCTGCTCGAGAAGATGAAGGAAACGGTAAATGACATGAAGAGGAGGAGAAGTGTCAACAGCGGGGCTGGTGGTGTTTTGGGCACACCCCGTTTGATGCCTGTAACTACTAGGGAATTCTCGCCGAAGAAGAGCACTACCCCGACCGTTGTCGCCAACGTCACAGCAGATGTTGGTCGATCCATTGCAAGTAGTCTGGAGAGGCCGAATTTTACGAAGGAAGGGACGCCCACCAAACCTTTGAAGCGCCCCCTCACACCCGAGCTGTCACGGCAGGGAGATGCAGACCAGGGCAAAACCCCTGTCGAATTGGTCCATGGAGAAGAGCCCTTCAGCCTTCTTCGTCCAGGAGCCTTGGAGGAAAGAAGACAAACACTCACATCTGTTTCATTGCCTTCTGAAGAAATGGATCCTGAGGCTGTTGTCCCAGTTTCTCTACCTGTCGTAATCGTCGGCGAGGTAGAACTAGATAAATTGGACCGTTTGGACGACCCTTCCGACGATGCAACTGGCCCCAGTCCCTGGTTTCTACACACGCCACAAGCTAGAAAAGAAGAGGGAGGACATCCTGAAGTTAGCCTGGAGAGCGATACTGGTGACGCGACCAAGGTATGCTTCCACAGAGAACTCCCATTTCGTCCCGTTTTTATTAACTCCCTCATCCAGGGCAAGGTCGTTTCCAAGTCCACCAGAAACCCTGTCACGAGACGACAAAGATCTAGAACTCCCCAACCTCAACCTGGTTCAAACGAAATAATCAATCGACACAACCAAAGCATCATTGTTGAGTCCGAAGAACGTCCGGCCGCCTCTGCACAACCAAGACGGGGTAGGAAAGCGGATACCACAATCAAACCTGAAACCGCAAGTGAACAAATCGTTGCGCAAACTGAGAAAGCTCCGCCGAAGGGAAGCCGAAAGCTTCGTGTAGTCAAAGACTTGGAAGCAGAGGACAGAGTTGGACCAGCTCCCGCGACTAGAAGCAGTCGATCTCGAAAGAATGCAAGTGTTGAAATTGTGGACGACCCATCTATCCGGGATGAAGCTATTGCTCATACCAAAGCTAAAGTATCTTCAAAATCTTCCAGGAAACCGACGAGCAAAGCGCGAAATACCGCAAAAACCATCGAACGAACGCCTATTGAAGAGGAAACAGAAACGGAAGAAGATCCTTTAGACTCGTTCAATATTGTGGAGATTCCTAAGACCACTCCAATTGAGGTTGAGGATTCAGTGCCGCCTCGGACAACTACAAGTCGAACAGAATCAAAGATGTCTACTGTTGGCAAAAGGGAAGGCCGTATCAAAGCAGAGGAAGATACTCCCACTGTAGAGGATCCTGCTGTACCTAGGACTACTCGCGCTGGACGCAACACAAGGTCTAACGCTGCTGCACAGACACCTGGGGTCACCCCCATCGCTCGGGCTACTGTCGGCAAGACTCGAGGTCGACCTAAGACTCCCGCAACGGCTCCGACTGGGACAGCGGGCGCATCTATTGGAGCCGAGAAGGAAAATACCCCAAGGTTGGGTACGTCAGCGGAATCGACGGAAAAAGCATCGGAACCTGAGGTAGAGGATGCGCCCATGAAACTAAGGGTGTCAAGGGCTCGTACGGGATCTCGCAATGCTGTCAAAGTTGAAGAAGATGAGCAAGTTCAGCATGCCGCTCCTACCAGACAAAGAGCAACGAGGACTATGAGAACAAGGACGAAGACTAGCTAAATGACATCTGAGTAAGAATACCCCACTTTTCTGTTCGTACCAAATCGGAACTTGTATAATTGAATAAGCCAGAAAATTACATTCTTTTGACACCTCCCTTCAATGAAAAAGACATGTCATATGTAGGCAAAAGTTACTCAAGTTGAAATGTGTCTACCAGGGCCCCTCCAGGTAGATTACTCCCTTTTAGTGCTTTCACAATAAGGTCAGACTGTTGTCTAGAAGGAATTGGGGGTCAGTCCTTCTCAAGTTGGCTAAAACCCTCACAGCTTCATTCGCAAAAGAAGTTTCCTGTTTGATGCTTGAATGTCTGTCCCGGCCTTGATAGTTCTTGCAAATAGCTCTGCACGGTAATCAGTCTTCTTTACTTGCAGTATCTTCGATGGAAAGTCAGTTTTACCGAAGGATTATGGTCATACTATCCTACCTTGTTCTGACTGTCAACTCGACCTTGGATGCGGCCGGATTGGATAAGATTGACGACATGATGCTCCACTTCCTCCAATGTCCATCCGAAAGCAGCACTCATGCGCTCAAGCTTGATGGTAGCAAATGGTTGGAAGTATAATATCACCGCCCAATTCTGGATCGAATTCATCAATTCATTGACATGGGCAGAAAGATGGATATCTGCGTAATGACGGGTCTGATTCATCAAGAATAAGTAAACGAGATGTATGATGTGCAAAGAAGAATGATACCGAATATCGGTTAAGAATTTCCAACACGTTCTTGAAGTTGCTGTTCATGTATGACTCAATCAAATCGCGAACGTATGGTTCTTGTTCAATATAGGCACCAAACAAAGAGTTCTCCAATATTTTCGACCTAATAATAGGTCGTTGAAAGCTTGCCAGTGCGCATAATGTGCCATAGATGGCAATATCTCCCGGAGAAATAAGCTGATGACAATGAGCAAAGTGTGTCAACAGATTAGACGCATGGACGCACCTTCCCTATCCAATCTCCGAGCTCCTTGGCAAGCCCAATTTTCAAAAAAGCATGTGCAGCTTTCTCATAGTTGCCTTGACCAAGATGGGATAGCGCCCCAGCAAGATCAAGCTTTGATTGTACATGATCCCGCTCGGCAGATTTTTTCTTTGTTGAGGTGGAAGAAGCAGCGGCCAGCAGGGGTGGAGCCGTAGAATTGGACGCCGCAGCATTATTGGCGACAGTACTGGCATCAAGAGCGGCTTCTGCCTTGAAAACATATGTTGAGAGGTTTGAGTAGTTTCTTTGCTCAATAAGCAGCTATATTCCAGATCATTGCCTAACGTCTACACTATTTTGCGGAGGAAACGCACCTCCAAGATCGACATACACATCTCCAGAACATGCTGACTCGTGGTGCAAAACTCCCGCGACTTTGTATAATGTTTTAAAGCAGTGCCGTAGTCACCAGCCAACCTGTAGAAATCAGCTAGATCGCGGTGTGCCATCTGCAGAGATTAAGGTCCAGGAATGAAAAAATATCCAAAGGTCTTACTCTAATGCTCTCTTTGATCATATTGTTGCTATATGTCTTTAATTCGACCTCTAGCTTGATGCGATCTGACTGGTTCATACTCAAGACTTCATCCGCCCACTTCGTGTCCAACTCTGCTAGTTCCATAGGGTTTGGAAGTGGAATATCCGTGTACGAGGCGGCCTGGTCGTATGATTGTAGTAAGATTTGATAAAGCGATGGATCCCGCGATTGGTGAATGTGTTGTACGCATAAGTGAAACGCCTCTGGTGCTATGGACGGGCAAGTCAACACAATGTGTATGAGCCTGTCGATAGCTGTACGGCCTGTTTAGAGGTTGAGTTGTCTGATCTTCTGTTCAATATTAAGCGAGTCTTACCAGAGTAGTTCGAAATGTAGCTTTCGAGATCGAAGGGGTGTCTATCGTTGACCGGAGCGACTATCCTTCTATAGAGAACGGAACCAACCCCCCCAGATATTTCTTCGTTACGGTCAATATCCATCCAGAACTGATTGATTCTAGGTACTAGTCACTGAAATAGTTATGGTGAAAGACGCGATTGCCTTTTATATTGCCGTAATTACGGCAAATAAATTGGCAAACATTTGACGGACAGGTGTCTCAGTGAGGTTTCTGGTAAAGAGGAACGTAATTACTATGCAAGTCGAAAAATCTACTCGAATTTTTTCCATGCATGTTTTTCATACTCGACGAGTCGATTTTTCCGCTTCTTGGGCCTAAACAACAAATAAACGACGAGTAAAAGTTCGAAAAACTATTGATACGCACAAGACGCGCATCCGGGGCTCAACAAGAGCTCGTTGTTGCAGGCTTTGAAAACGATCGCGGAATAAATTGCCTTCGGTCTTGTGAATTGTATGAGCATATGACAGCTGTGATGTCAAAAGATTCTGAACCGACCTTGAGTCCTCTAAGATTTTCACTTAAATTTTCGCCCAGTTGTACCTCAATATCTGATGCAGGAACCTTATGCTTCCCAAGCTTTTGCCCTGCCAGACCATTTTCTTCAAGCTTCTTCGCCAAATTCAGACGCTTTTTCACCCTCAGTAGTTCCCGCTCTTGCATCACTTTTGCCGTTGTTCGTCTTATGGTTTTTGCTTCGTTGACGGAAGCTAGCAAATGGCGGCGTTGGACGCGTTCCACAAGTGCTCGTTTCTAACACAGTCTGTTAGAACAATAGCCGTTGCATCGATCCGATACAACTACACACCTCAACCAACAATCGTGTTTCCTTATTCCGCTGAGATCTGGACCTCCGTACACCAGTAACCTTCCTTCCAGAAGAACCGCATTCAACAGTTTCTTCCTCATCGTGGTCGTCTAGCACTTGTACAACCATCCCTGCTGCAAAAATGGTCTCGCCAACATCTGCTGTAAGTCTGGCCGTATCAATCTTCGCCTTCACTTCCGCCATCTTTTCAACATCCAGGAGTCGCTTCTCCTCAAGGGCGGCAGCTCTGAGTAGGAGTTCTCGATGAGCATCTGCGGGAGGATTATACGATGACCCTTGATGAGGTTCTGCAACAGCTGGAACCTTGATTAAATCCCTAGTCTTCGTCAAGTGTAGTGTCTGAAATATTTTTAGAAAATATTACATGAGACTAGGCTGCTAGATTACCTTCGGCAACTTCTTATGCACGGTTTCTAATCCACCTTTTACCTTTGTGGACTGGGGTTCTGCGTCCCAAGGATCATAAGTACCGCTCTTTTTGACAGCTTCACTAAGTCCAATAGTGGTGGTCCCAGCAGCATATTCCGTTGGGTCCAAAACACTGTTGAAAGGACCTTTCCTAGGCCGCTTGGAAATCCGCATTAATCGTTCTTTATCCTCTCGACCGACAATCGGTTTCCTCTTTCTTGAATTCAAAGTGCGCGAAAATACGGCAGGTACAGCTGATCTTTGAGCCAAAATTTTTGCAGAAGTAAGTTGAGCAGGGGAAAATCTGGGAAGTGATTTCCGTACTATATGTTCACGGATAGTGATGTTGAGTATTCTCATAACTGGAAGAAACGTACTATTGTCATCTCCCTTCAGATCTACTTCAAACAAATCACTATCTCGAGCTTTTTGTAGAGCAACCCTGGAAAAATGGATTAGAACAACGAATAGACAGCAACACTATATAGGGAATGTACCCAGTCACCCGCTCCTCAGCACGAATGCCTTCCAATCCTTGCTCAACGTCTTCAATGTTCACATGTTTTCTCCATGCCCGTTTACCTTTTCGACTGGATTGAGTGTGTTGTGAAGGGGCTCCAAGGGCTGAACGGCCGAATTTCTTTCCAAGAGAACCCCTTGGTGCGGCCATACTATCATAGAGGCTGGACGGCGGATGTAGAAACTTTAAGGAGAGAAATAACTTGGAAATAACATTCGGCAACTTTTTTTGAACTTATATATAGTGAAGTTTTAGGGGACATTGATAAGGGCGCTTAGCGCAGGGGTAGCGCGTGTGCTTTGCAAGCATGTTTAAAAATGCACAAGGTCGTGGGTTCAAATCCCACAGTGTCCATTTAGTTTTTTTTGGGTCATGCCAACAATTTGAGGACCGTAATTATGTAGGTGTGTGCGTATTACAGGATTATACATTAATGTATCAAGAAATGTACTTGTGAAGCCGACATATCATTCGTAAACTTCATGATCTAGAAGTGTACACGACTTGTGCAAAAAGGTATTACGACCAATCCAATGGTCTCAAGTACGCAACCAGGCAGTTTTGGCAATCTTCTTTAGCCGTTTCTGTGCTTTGAATCGTTCCTGCAGGGAAGCTAAGAAAGATATCGAATAAACCCAAAAAACACGCTTACCAAGTCCTTCTTTGTTGGTCGTTTTCTCTTCTTCCCCGATGCTTCACTTTGCTCATGTTCCAATGCCAAATCTTCTTCCCACTTGTTGACGTCGAAGTAGAACTCGCTCATACGTTTCATCCGTTCATACTCAGAGAGATGGCCGGGTGTTCGGGATGAAGACGCAGCAAACTTGCCGGTATGCGCATTAAATTGCGCAGTAAACGTTGGCACTTCTAAAGGACAAACGAGATAAGAGAGGTCGCAATTGTGATATGAAGAATAGAAGCATACCGCCTGGTACATTCGAAGCACCCTGCATTGAAGCACGCAGTGAAGGGTCAAGATGCGCGAGCAGCGGGTCAATACCTTGGGCAATCGCGGCAGCCTGCAGCGCAGCATATTGAGATGTGGCTGCCAAGTCTGTACTGGAGTTCGTTCCCGCATCTTCCTCCATATTTCGGGGGTCAGAAGGCGCTGTCTGGTCACTTGTTGCAGTGAGAGATGAAGAACCCGCTTCAGGTTGCAGTGGATTCGCCCAGGTGGTCTCATGAGTTACAGGATTGTAAAAGTAGTACATATTGTACTGAGGTGCCCAAACCGCCTGCCACTGAGCTGCAGAGAGGTCAGCACCTGAATCTACTGGCTTTTCTTGATTCTGGTCACTTTGAGATTCAGAAGAAAGCGAATCGGGTGACAACAAAGATTGTGACTGGTCTTGGTTTTCACCTGATTTCGAGGACTCAGAGTCCCGTCCTTGAGGGAATGTATCTTCCCCTGGGTTCTGAGTCGTGGTTTCTGGGGAATCTCTCGAAGTCATGATGGCGGAGAAGACAAAGCAAGGTTCTAAGTTTACAGTGAAAGGTGTTTTGAACTCCGCTGCCCAGCTCTTCCAAATCGTACAGAGACATTTTCATTTGACCCATGGCTAACCATCAAAACCCACTGCTTCGCAGTGCAATGAAGCATTCGTCGCGGCCATCGACTCCAACGCCATCGAGCGGTTTAACTTCACCTAATATGTCACCCCAGATCTCCAGGGTCCCTCTGCCACCATCAACAACAGCGCCAACATTAAGTCGTACACATTCCAATTCCTCGATTCCAGACTCCCATAATTCATTGCGCCATCCGCCGCTGCATCACCATGCGGCAACCTCTCCATCGTACACTCATAAAGTTTCCTTTGATACCTTTGAAAATCCTGCAGCTAGTATGTTTAGCTTCACACTCCAGGTGAAAACAGAGGGGTATAGGAGAAGCCGTAATACTCGAGTGTTTTTGTGTGCGAGCAGTCCGGATGAAAGTGGGAGTGAAGCACTCGAGTGGTGTCTCGAATCTCTCGTCCAAGATGGAGACGAGTTGATTGTGTTCCGTGGCGCAGACGAAGACGTTCTGGGTGCGTTCATTGATAACCCGATACTCCAGAATCACCTTTTGATATCTTATCCTCAGAAAAGAATCACGACATCGTGCGTGAAGAAGCCCGTGAACTCATGCGTACCATTCAAGGAAAGAGTGTCGAGTATGATCCTGAACGCAAATTGTCTCTTATTCTCGAATTTATTCCCGGAAAAATCACCGATTCAATCGACCGCCTTATCTCTCTTTACCGTCCAGATTCTCTTGTTGTCGGCACCCGAGGCAGACGATTCGGGCTCATGTCAGGTCTCGGTGTTGGACTCGTTCAAGGTCTAGGAGTAACCGGGACCACCATAGGAAGTGTCAGCAAGTACGGCTTCAATATTCACATTAGATGATTTGCTGAGATTTATTACTTCTTAGGTATTGTCTTGCACATTCACCCGTGCCTGTTATCGTCGTCCGACCTGGCAGAAAACTGCGAAAGGCCGCAGAAAAACGACGCGCGGATCCAAGAAGAGGGAAGCATTTTGAGTCGATGTAATTTATGGATCTCTGATTACTCGGATTCTATTGAAGCGGTATGGCTGCTGGTGTTCGTTGGAGGTGCATCGGGCGTTGTCGATGATGATAATGAACGGGTATGTGAACCCACAGGCGACGACTTTATTTAGTGAAAACATCCAAGCATTTGAAGATTTGTATAACAGAATTTTGGTATTAATTTTTCAATCTCATGGGATTCCCGGTTCACTTTCCATCTTCAAAAACTCTGTTTTATCCTCGTTCAGGTTCGCATGTTGCCTGATGTTCATGAAATTTATGACCTTTATCTTTGCAAAATCACCTCACTCCGAAAAATAGTTTCCCGGTCAAAATTCAAATACTTATCAAGGGCGTGAATGCTACGAGTACTGCTCAGCCGAGAAGCGAGACCTTTCTTCTACGGATTCTCAAGAACAATTAGTTGCTTGTTCTCGAATGCGACATCTTGAACAAGCAGTTTCGCAGTGGTGGTGATCTATGACAATGCCGGTATATATACAGGTGAATCACACCATATTCATGACAATAATAGAAACCGATGAGTTTTCCAGCACAGCAGAATGCAAGGATAATTTGAAGTGGGAGTAGAGAAGGCTCTTCAAGTTGTATCTCCTCGTCCACCGTCGGACCAGTCTCCCTCTCCCTTGCAATCGCATACAGGATCGCCTACGGACTTTCTCAAAGGCGTAGTCGGAAAACGGGTTATTGTCCGTCTACTATCAGGTGTAGATTACAGAGGTCTGATTTGTGCTATACGATTCCGTATGGCCATGGTGTTGTCACGAACTGGTACTTTATATCTCTGCAGCCGAACCTCTGGCGGATATTCTGTTCCGATTTCATTCAATTACTGTCCCTGTCCATAAACTCAAAGACTTCTCATGCTGTAGCTATAACCGCAAACGGGGTTCCATGTTATTCTCAATACATCGCTTGACAAGCAGTCTTCCCTTGAAGATGAACTCTAGCGTGCTGATGCTGATACCGAAGCCAAGGATAAGCTTCCCAAGGACGCCGGCAGGGATATAAAAATGGACACTGCTCACGCCAGAGAGAGGGAATGTGTGTACGCTGGCTGCAACATTTTTGTACGACTGATCGTCTGGCAGTTGCACTCACTGGCAGAACAAACGGGCGAGTTGACGAACAATCACGGCATGGAGTTGAGCACCGTTCAATGACTATTCCTTGATTGCAACTATTCTGATCATAACGAGTTCACCACATTTCAGATACGAAACCAAGTCCTATTCCTAGCCCACGACGAGACTTCTTCGATCAATCTAGATGATTGAAATTAATACAGTGAATTAGCATCACCTTCGGATAGTCATACTTAGGGACGATTACTCACTAGCAATTGAGAACGGCGGTACCACAGCCAGTGACTACTTTATTGAACATGCTCCTAGTTGGGACGTTGGTATTCTGGCGGCTTCTACACCAATGGCCAGTCTCACGAGTGTTGTAGCAAAACTTGATGCAGCAGCCATCGGTCGACACCCAAATGTACGACATAGCGTTGAAGCCAAGGTTGTATGTGCCAATGCTGCTGGTCCTAAATACCCTTCCACCGAAGTCAGCAGAACGCCAGGCGCTAATCTCAAATGCATTTGCTGCCACAATGGATGCAACGACCGTCAAGACGGATACAAGTCGGACCATGGTGATTTATCTGTGAGAGAGATGGAGCACAGTCGGAGACAAAAGCAAAGAACACAAACTCACGGCGTGAAAGAAAAAGAGGAGCGAGGAGAAAGGAGAAACCTGGAGCACCTTTTATGGGATCCGCAGAGGCACCTTCTGGGGACCCCCTTGCCAGTGAATTTCACCACAACTCCATTCTCTCCATCCAAATTCCAATTCCACTTTCCATTGGACGCGCCCAAACCTTATTGAATGTACGCCACTTCCAGTTTCGCAGTAGTCTCCCTCCATTCCGGCGCTCGCGTATCGCATCCCATCTGGGACTGGGCCTTCAGTGAACGAGCTTCGAGCTTCGATCCTGTTGCTGAACGATGCGAGTCTGCATTGCTATTGGACAATGTGTGAATCCTAGTAGCTGCAAGATGACTCGAACGATTGTTAAGTGACGAGATGACATATCGAGGCGATCCTAGTCCTAGACAGGACCCACTACCATCGCCAAAAAACGGCGCACCAGAGATGGTGGCGAGGCGGTGAGGCAGAAACGGAAGTTTCTACAACAGTCAGGTGCTCATCGATCATCCTTCGCCACTTCTCCTTGTAGCCCCTCTGCACTTTGATCCCCTCTGAATTCTGGCCGCCCTTATCCTTCTCA
>QDKV01005202.1_pt1 | contig 34385 bp, 44 predicted proteins | sample 1861101 | NCBI WGS metagenome assembly QDKV01 (sample SAMN04275158, study PRJNA302643) | Fungus metagenome, whole genome shotgun sequencing project. | isolation source: fruitbody | host: Mallocybe terrigena | place: Sweden | collected 2013 | reverse complement strand
CACCTCCTTCTTTGCGCGCTTCGCTGCCGCCGCGTTCAACAACGGATTTGAATCCTCTGCCTTTCTCTTTCCCGGTATTTGCGGTTCCGTGGGTGACATTTTCAGATGTGCGAGGCTGACCACTGTGCTGGAGGAGGATCTTGTCATTGCCTTGCTGTTTACAGAAAGGTTCCCCACTGTCTAAATTAACTAGATAGGGATAGAGTTTGCTTTGTTTGTTTGTTTTTTCCTTCTCAACAAATCATGAGCAAATAGTATGAAGTGTCATTTCTTTCGTTTTCCCCCGTCCAAACCAAAAGTTTTACGTTTCTATTTGTTCTGGTTTGTTCCTTTTGTCTTTTCCTATTGTGGCCAAACAATCGCGTCCTTATGCTGCCCTGCATCTCTTTCCTTCTTCTTCTCATCCAGTTTGTCCTTGTGCGAGCCATTCACTCTTCGTCGCTTCGTTCACTTGTTCTAGCCTTTTCATCTCCGATCTCAAGGCCTCAGACGGATGGTTTTGGAAGAGATTAGGGTCAAAGTCTCTGAGCAGCCTGATGGTCTCCCTCCCTCTGCTTCGTGATAGTGCCACATAGACCGAAAACGGTGAGAGTGTTCCAGTTGGCGGCTTCCCGATGTCTATAATCACATATTCAATCGTCTGCCCCTGTGATTTGTAGTCAGTGAACGCGTATCCGGCTGTCATCGCATATTGCCGCCTTGTAATCTTGTAGCTTTTCTCCGTTCTGCCTGTTACAGTGAATCCGACTTGTGAGGGTGTCAGCGGTATGATTCCGGCCGGCAAACCTGGGAAAGTCAGTGTCGTTTTCTTATCTGGCTTGAAGAGAATCATTGCCGGTGGGTATTTCAATGTGATGGTACCATCTTCGTCAGGCGTTAATAGTAACTCTCGTTCATCCAGGATTATATCTTGAATCTCCCCTCGTGTCCCGTTCGCAACATCAGCGTCTGTCGCTATGTTCAAAAGCACCATGGCCTTCATTCCGATGGCCATATGAGTGATTGCAGGTAGTTTCCCAGTCTTCTTGTCTTCAAGTCCTGCAATTGCTAATTTTACTTCCATGGACAGGACCTCGATTCCCCCTCGTGAGGTATCCTCAGCCGGTACTCTGTAGCATTGATTCCCAGTCTTCGCGCAGTGTTTTGCAAGCGCGTGTTCGTTCCAAAGGTTTCTGACGGAGTGTCGTGGAGTGACTAGTATCGCTTCGTCCCATGGAGCTTTCGAGAAATCCGGTACGTTACATTCTGGATTGGTAAGAACCAGCTTTTGAATTTCGTCTAGGTCACTCCCGTTGCACTCCCCAACTCGCAGCCGGCGCAAAATATCAATCCAGGTCTGGTCTTTGAGCCTGTTCTGTTTGTCCAGAATGACCACCTTGTCAAATTGTAGGAATATTTCCCTACCGAGTTGCGCTCGTTTATTGTCTTTTTCAGGCCTGTCCACGTAAAGGGCACCTGTGGCATTCCCAACCGGTGGGAATTGGTGAAAGTCTCCAAACTGAATGACGTGCATCGATCCGAAGGGTTCGTGTGTTCGTCCTTTCTCTTCCCTTGCTCGCGACTTCCCTATTATCTCTGACAGACAGTATGCCGTCGTTTTGTCCTCCATCGAGACTTCGTCAACAATCAAGAATTCTTTTCCTTTCATGTTTGCACGACGTTTTTCTACTGAAGCTTTCGATGACCTGTCAAGCCATTCGTCATCTTTTGGTATGTTGCAGGGGAGGGCAGCCCATGAGTGGAGGGTAGAGGCTCCTATTTCGACGGCTGCAATTCCGGTCGTGGCACATTTTGCCAGGACGTCGAGTTTGCCGTAATGTCGGAAGGTTTCCGTGATTGCACTGATGACTTTCGTTTTCCCTGTTCCTCCTTCCCCAAGGACTAGCATCTTAAGCTGCTCTACCTCACCTTCCACATCTTCTACTAGTCAGGACCTTTCTTTTACTGTATATTGCTATGACTCACTTGTCATATGCTCCTTCAGTCGTTCCTCTATAATGTCATGAGCTCTTCGTTGGGCTTCGTTCAGCTGTGCAAGTTCCACTCTTTCGACACTGCCTTGTACAACATGCCCTGCCTGTGTTAGAGCACCTCGTGATTGTATGTCCGGTGCTGTCTCTCCCTCTTGCTTCCTAGTTCCAATGGATGGTCCTGGCTCCTCTGTCAGGTTTATAATCCCCAATCGATTTATTTGGCCACGGGTGGTTGCCTTTAATTGTGCTTCCCATGCTCTGATATGCTCTCCTTCCTCGGGGAGCATTTTCCTCGCGGCGTTTGTGTGTGCTGCTCTCAGCTCGGCCTCTTCGAAGAAACCAACATCGTATCCCAGGGCAACGGCGGATTCCCCATATAATCGCTCCCTAGCATGCGTCTTCATCAGCTGTGCCCTCTGGATATCCTCCTCTGTAATGTCCTCCAATATGCTGCCCATTGCGGCGTAAACGCCTTCGATCTCTTCTGCATCGTCAATATCTATGTCAAGCTCGCTACTGTTGATGCCAATTGCGCCTGTATCGTCTGCTCGAAAATTCATCTGCGCTTTCTTTCGCTCGGCCTTTGCTCCATCAGAGCATTCGAAATAGTATTGCACATTCGCAATTACTCTGTGCGTTTTCTCGTTTGGCTGTGAAATTAAACTGTCGTAGGCATTCTCGAATGTTTCCGTATCACTTTTCAGTTCGTGGAGGTTCCTCCAAGGCTTGAGAAGCATCAACATACTTGCTCTGAATAAGTCCTTTTCATAATCGTCATCACTTCGGCAGAACCATTTTCCTATGAATCTGGGCAGCGTTTCGAGTTCTTCTGACCGTCTGATTCGGCAACGTTTGCCTTTACCTGCTTCGTCTTGGTAGGCTATTCTTGTGCTGAGTGGTCTCCCTCGGCCTCGGGATTTGGGAGTTTCATCGGCAGAGTCTTCAACAAGCCTGGAATCTTCTTCGGCGTCTTTCAAACCCTCATAGGTATTCAACATAAAATCGAAAAAACTCATTGATGTCAGTTCTTCTCCTCTGAATTTGTAATCTCTCAGTTGATCCTTGAGCTCAATATTCCCATCTATGACCGTGATGGTTGCCATTTCCTCCTGAAAAAGTGAGGACTGCTCTTCTCTTAGGAAATTTTTTGTGTACTCACTCTCTCCTCTCTGTCGTTTTCAGGAACAACTCGGCCTCTATACCTTCAATGTGAGAATTATTAGCTCTCTTTCATTCGTGATAAAATCTTGTCATTACCGTTGTGGTTTTATACAAGGGAATGTTCTTGTCAGTGCAAAGACTGCTGCATCCCAGTACAATGGCACATAATGATGTGACAGATACACGTCTGGCCATCCCATTATATAGGTAATGATTTCTGGAGCGCTAAACTCCTGATCCCGCGTCAGACTATTGGCGCAAGATTGAATGAGTTTTTTATTGAGCTTGTTGAGGTCCGTTTGTCGGCGTTGGTCTTGTTGTACAAAAGCTAATCGTTTGGCCAGTAGAGCTGAAGCGTTGGAGGAGCGTTGTTGCTTCTTGGTGGCATAATTCGTGATGTAGTAGGTCAGCGTGGCAGTCTGTCCCTTTCCTCCTATGATTAACTTTGTATCATGGTTGGTGCGAATAGTCCTCATAATCGTAGGATTCCAGCTGTTTAGAAAACCACACAGTCTCTTTGGTCCCCAATCTCCATCTTCGCTCACCCAGTCCTGAGGGGCTCTTTTGAAAGGTGCGTGACGCTTGCATCTCAACTGTCCTTTGACCACCTGGAGGCATGCTGCTAGTGAACATTGATGATACTGAAGTGCTCGAACCAGTTTCTTTTCACTCTCATCATTTTCCTTCATTGTTGCTATCCTGGGATCAACAGGTCTTGAATATGAAATTCCAGCTGCCTTTGGAATGGCTGTAACCTCTTCCTGGGACATTTCTCCTATACTAGCTCTGATGGAAGTCTTGATGAATGCGACGACCTTTTTGCGGAATTCCATGCTTTTCAGTGCGGTTTTCATCTCCATCGCGCTCGGTGCGTCCTTGAGCCATAGAAGCATATGAAGATGTAATGTTCCTCTGCCTTGCGCCTCTACCGTTCCAATATAACTTTGAACTTTTCCAAAAATTCCCTCTTTCCTATCTATCCTTCCACTTGATTTCTTGGTGATTCCGAACAGAATCTCCAGGATACATTTTATGATGAAATGAAAATACTTTGCGGATGAAAACGGATCCTCAGCAACATTCGTGGCTCTTTGCGAGTTATTTGGTCCAGCAGTGTCACAAAACTTGTCTAGATCTATCTCGACTCCTGCGAAAACCTGAGCTATGGGATCTTGAGTATCTGCGGGATTTATTGTTATCCAGAGTGTTGGTGGATTGAAAATCAGGTTTGTGCCCCATATCTTCGATCTGACGTGATGTCTTGATTCATCTGTCCCTTTGACCCTTGTCCGGACAGCGCCCAGTTGGTTTCTGAGTGCTTGTACAGCAGGGTTGGTAAAACGCACTTTCCGAGTCTCCTCCTCGCTTGCCTTTAGAAGATCCTGGGGCTTTAAAGTCGAAATTAGATTGATCTGTCGAATGAATTGCGGACGCTTCATTTGTAGCACCGTTGACCGACAAACTTCTCTCTTTTGGCATATACCGAAGATCTGGAACGGAAATTGTGTATCCTTGCGGAAGCGCTTGTCTGCATAGAGCATGGACCATTTGGCATGGGTTTCATAAGGGACGTTGATCGGTCGGGTTGTTTCGAATCCACCCATTCCATAAGGAAAGAGAGTAGGGAAACTCCCCATTAGATGATTGGGATTGCTGGGACCTCCATCATTTCTGAGTCCTGTCGCAGCATCCGTCCGGGCATACTCATTCACAAAGGCACTGCCTCTTCTTATAGAGTAGTCGTCCGAAATCGATCCCATTGCGCTATTTGCAAGCGCGTGAGCCATTATCTCTGTGGAAGATAGATCACTTCCTTCAATGTCGACCACTCCCATTGACTGTAATGGGATCACACCAGCATCTGTAATCCACTAATTAACAAGGGAGCCTTGCCAGGCAATTTTGTCAAAAATACCTATTTCTTGACCCTCCTCGTCTTCATCTGTTTCTATTAAACCTGCCTCCGAGAACGATGTCTGGCGTGCATCTACAATGGTTATTAATTTCTTTCAGTAATGTCATGTGATCTTCACCTTCTGCTGCATCGGTTGGCACGTATCCTGCATGTTCTCTCTCTGCTGCCTCTACATCTGTGCTGTATTTCGCTGTCATCTTCAGTTCCTCAGGAACACCATCCTCCGGAAGCTCCAGAAGTCTCTCCTCCGAAATTTCGATGTCTGAATACAGCGGATTATTGGCCTTCAACCATAACAACGCTTCTCTCACTTTCCATCGCCTCACTCGGAACATGGCTGGCATCGTCGGCTCTCGAAGTCCCTTTGGTCCAACAAATGTAATTCCTATAGTTGCTGATAGGATTCTTGCTGGTGGTGGGAACAATCTTCCGTCGATCATACTGGCAACTTGGCGGGGATCAAGCCTGTAAGTTGATACATTTCCTCTCAACGCGCTATGCATCTGTCTGCGGTCCCAAGTGAACGCATTTTTCTGTTTAGGGAATAATTTGACAATGTACGCGGATGGAAAGTATTTGGCCAGCAGGAGCCGTTCAGGTAAGGTGAGGTTTTGGAGTTCTCGTGGTACGTCTCCTATCCACATGTTGTTGCTCAGGCTAAGACGCGGTCGCAGGTCCTTTTTGAGCTGATTTCGACAGTCATTACAAAGATAGACGGTCTCCTTCGTTGCTCCAAGTGCTGGTGCATAGATGAGTAGACCGTCGATGAGTTCGTGTGCAGCATGCGTGGTGTGCGGAATTAAATGGTGTTTGTTCGGTATGTCCTTTATTGCTATTTCGTCGCACTCGTCCATATTCATCTCTCTCGCGCATGATCCACATGCTACCATCCTCAGCGCCTTGTTGCCAGTGGCGTCGATGAAATTAGAAATAATGTCGTTCAACGTATCTTGTGATGGAGACTCCATAAACTGGCTTGCGATGAGCCGTTCTGCTGTGTCGTTTGGTGCTGCATCCGTGGATTCGCCTGCTAGGGACTGTGATGGTATGTCGTTGGGTACTGCATCCACGAACTCGTTCCTGACCAGCCATTCCACTGTCTCGTTTGATGCTGCATTCGGGACCTTGTTTGACACCGGCTGTTGCTCTATATAGCTTGGTGTTGCATCCATGACCTCGTTGGTGGCTGGTTGAATTTGCTCTCCTGAATTTGGTGAGGATGTACTCTCTCTTTGTCTGTAGTATGATCCTCACCATTTGCCTCTATCTGATTCACTACTTTTTGACTCCGTCTTTGTCGTTTACTAGGTCCCTGTCCACTTTCCGTTTCCCTGCTTCTTTTCCCATATTTCGTGATTCCACTTCGGATAGCGTTGCTTATTTCCACGTTGATTGCCCCTTGAACGGTGTTGTGTTGCCCAGATATTGCAGAATATAGATTAGCTCTCGATTTACAATCAAGACTCGACAATTGCATGTGACGTTTGCAAATCTTCGTTATATTGGCGACGCTTATCTTCCCAAGGTTGGCAATATCCATGATTTGCCAGGTGTAGCTAGTGAGGTAACAAGTGATAATTCTTATTCCGTTCTCTATCACACGCTTATCTACAAGCGTCATCACCTGTGGGGCCGGGACGTCGTGAACTGAGTTGGTGATCACCTCGGTCCTCGGATCTTGTGATCTTTCATCGCTGAGCTGGTTTTTCTTTGTACAACATTTCAATGTTCCTTTCAAAATGAACCACCACCTCTACGAATATGGCTTATGCTTAAATATGAATCCAATGTCGAACAGCAAGGCTATGGCGACAGAGTCGTCCCTTTATTTCCTATATTACATCCTGTATTTACAAACCATAATTGGAGACTATATATTTCTCTACATACTTTGGTCACTTTTCATGATGTGTGCCAGCTTCTAACGGAACTGGATCTGAACACCCAGTAAAATCTTCCGCTAGCGGCTACTATACCCAGAGTAAGTTCTCATATTCAAATTACTTTTCTAAAATTTCTTCCTTCCCCACCATGTTCACTGTCCCCTTTCTAAAACGACAATTTTCGCTTGTGCCCGGCTTGCTACCAAAAATGAAATGTTGTAAAAGTCTCTTACAATGCAAAGAGTTGAATTTCCAGTCAGAATACTTATGTAAACCCGGAAAACAAGTCTTTAAACCGGAATTATTTCTCCAAAAACAATTATAAGGCAAGCAGAAAAGCTATATACTAATTTTATACAACAGGTATGTAACGAATTTGAATATAAAAATTTTACTGTAATTAATTGTACCGAACTCGAAATAAATCTGTAATCGTCATAGGATACTGCCCAGGGCTGGAAAACATACAGCTTTAACCTAACAAAAACCAAAAGGCATGCGACAATAAAAAAGGAGAAAGGAGTGAACGAACGCAGCTGAAGCGAATAGCGTTCTGTGTGGATGGACGGAGAGAGAGAGAGAGTTGATGATAATGGGACCAGGTTACACATGTTGTAGGGTAGACAAGAGAGGCACAAACAAGAAATGCAATGACGGAAAGTGAGGGCGAAGTGACACATTTGGGTCTGGTTGACATAAACGTGACAACATAACAAAAGGAAGGAAGAAGGTACAATACTTGAAGCCCTGCTGCATTGAAAAACATGACAGTGGCCGTTGCCTTTTCTTTTAAAAAAATGAGCCAGATATAAAGGCACAAAAGGAAATTAAAAAACCATCGAACATGCTGGACTGATCTGAACTCGACAGCATTAAAGGCCACCGACTTCAAAATTTAGATTGTTCCAATCCATCAGGTCCTATAACAGTCAAACTCAAATGGATCGCCTATAACCTTCCCTAACATCCCCAGTCGATAACGGCGTAAGCTGCTGGGACTGCTGTTGGTGGCTCTGGTGCTGCTGTCCTCGCACTTCACGGTCGTGACTGTACGAAGACGGAGGCATCGACGAAGGTATTGCCGTCTTGATCTGATCTAAAGGCGGGAGTTGCGTATGTGAATGCTGCTGAGAACGTGGGTGCTGTTGCAAAGGGTGACGTTGATGATGCTGGGGATTTACACTCGACGAAGGCGTCGGTTGGGAAGAGGTTTGATTTTGCTGTTGCGGTGTGTGAATGATTGAAAGCGGCGAAGGGATCGGAGTCGAATAAAAGCTATTGCTTGAATGTGAATAAGGCGGAGGCCGATTGTTGTTGTCATGACTGGGTCCATGGCCGCTGGCTGTACCATAATGTCCAAAACCAACGCCTGTTACAGCAGGTGGCGAGGGTGAGGGTGTAAAATGGTTATCTAACAGATGGTGGTGTGGATGAGGAGCAGTACCATAAAATTCACTGCTCCCTACATTGCTGGATGCGAAAGTTCTACGGGCAGCGGTAGTCGTCGTTGAGTAAGACGAGGCAGAAGAAGGCGGCGTTGCAGATTCCCGCTTTACGTTCCCTTTTTCTTTTCGCTTCCTTGACGGTGCGGCAAGAGGGCCCTCCTTTTTAGCTCGCGAGCGGGCATAGCGTAGCCCACACCTGTGTATACAACACATTACTCATTAGATACAAAGTCAATCAGCCGAATCGAAACCCCAAAATACTTACGCGTTACAGAGCTCCTTTTTCCCACTTGGCCCTTTCCTCCATTCTGGGCTGGAAGTTGTTTTACAGCTCGAGCATTTTAAAATTCCTGTGGGACGACTAACGCCTATCGTCGATGTGCTACCAACCGCGGAACCCCTAACAGGACCAGCTCCAGGGTGGTCACGGGACGCCGAGCCAGGGCTCACTCGTCGTCTTGATGGGGGTACCACACCAGGACCTGAAGGACTCACAGCCGCGGGTGCAGGCAAGGAAGCGGCTGTGCTGTTCCCGTTGACGTTAGCATACCTCGTGTAACTAGGTGGCGATAGGGGTTGGTCAAAGGATGAAGCGCTTGCTTGTCCCTGAGGGGGGTCACTTGAGAGGTAAGTGGTGGAAGTAGACGTTGTGGAGGATGACGGGGAGGCGGATGACCAGGGTGGTGAAGTGGTTGCATAAGGATCAGAGCGGAGATTTTGAATATTCGGTGTCATTGAGGCTACTATATGCGGTGTTGGTATCCTGGTCAGCGGGGAAATAGAAAGATCTGCTAACCTGAAGGCCATCGTTGAGGAGAGTATGCAGCAGGTGAGGTAAAGCCATTACTATAGGCAACTTCATGCGACAAAGAAGGCAAATTGTTGTAAGGGGCCGATTGGTCATAGTAAGATGCATAATGCGCGGGAGCATAATTGACTTGATTCATCGCAGTTGACGTGCGAGAAGTTGGATTGACCCTATGACAGGCAAAAATAATGGTTCCTAGGGCAGAGAACAACGCTTATAAGGGAGGAAAGGGCAAGGCAAAGGCGACGTACCATGTGGAATGAATATGCTTTCAACCTGACAGCCAAACACTGAATGCATGTCCTGCGTTGTTTTATGCCTGCGTGTACAACTCGTTTTTGCATCGCTTCCACCGGGTTCTCGGGCTGAATTCTGCACGTTCTCGACGATTTTGGCAAAGTCCCTGCTGGAAGGCCCATGACCTGAATCAGGAGGCCAGCTTAGGACGAGGGGTCGTTCCCCCTGGTTAAGTAGAATTTGGAAGACTCGTGACATTGTTCCGGTTTGAGGGCTGCACATGAGGAAACGGCGATATAGGGTCTCAATTTGCTCTTGGGGCATCCACGGCGTGCCGCACCAGTTCGTCCAGTGCGTCTTATGGAGCTCATCATTGTCAGCGACAGAGTTGAGGTCAACTATAGCATGGATGAAGCAGAGCACGAGTCCATCCGCGGCCCAATTTATAACGAGATCAGCGGCGAGATAATCCCTATCAAGTGAGATTTTATCAGCGTCTATCCAGTCTGGACCTGGACCCTCATAACCGAGCTGTCTCCGAACAGAAGATAGCCGTGAATAACGAACGCTACAAGCGTGAATTGAAGACAAATGAGCATGAACGGCAATCTTAGAGATAAAGATGAAACACACCGCGTAACTGAACCTAAAAGAGTCCTGCTCTCGAGGGCATTTCCCAAATCACGTTTCGCAAAAGCTTGTTCGTCTGGATGGACAAAAGAGAGAAGGGATTTGCCGACGAGGAGTTCGGCCTGTTCGCCTAAGTGGTAGTTGAGGACAGGGTCGAGATAAATGAACTGGAGATCTGATGTCAACAACGCCCAGTCTAAAAAGGGTAAAAATATTGATAAATGACGCTCAGCGAGTACACACGACACGTACAACAGCGAGTCTGGCCGACTTTTGGAAGAACAACTGGCTGAGTGGTATAGGCGGGGGCTGGAGGAGGAGTTGGGAGGGGGGAATGGTGGTCATAGGGATTGTGATAGACGGGGTCACCTGGATTGTCATCCATGAGATAGCTCATGGTGGTTTGGGAAAGAGAAGTGAGACAGTCGAAATTTAGGAACCACAGGCTCTGACTCAGGGGCTGTCCGGGCATCCCATAACGGGTCTCATCTCCGCCTTGTCATCATGCCAAAAAATATCTGGGTCGCTGCTGGCGATGGTGACCTCAGCAGGGTTCAAGTGCGATTAGTTTGTTTATTTAATTCTGATCACAGCTGATATTGGCATAGGAACTCATAGAACAGCAGTGTAAGTCTGCTCAGAATCTCAATGCAGCTTTCACTCTACTGACTTCAATCCCTTTCAGCTTTCTTTCCAAATGTACCAGATCACAATAGCTACACACCCATGTAAGATGATATAACGCAGCAAAGTACACACCTCCAATCTATTTCTCCTCATTTTCCACAGGCATGCCGCCGCATCTTACGGCCACATCCACATCCTGGAATATCTTCTTTCCTGACAGTGGTCTGTTCATTTTGCATACCCCTGCATTTCAATGACCTAATCGATGTGAATCTGTGCTTTCTCCGGCAGGAGGAGATGTTAATGTGAGCGACGATGATGGCGATACACCTTTGTACACAGTTGAGAATGTCCAAACTGCTCGCTTTCTCGTCGAGAATGGGGCCATCGTCGCCCGACAAAATCTAGAGGGTGTCTCAGTATGTACATTTTACTTAGGAGAATGGCTTGGCTAAATTTTAATTCTCAAGCCTATTGATCATCTGACGGAGGAATTTCCGGATGTAGCAGACTATTTGCGCTCTACGCTTGGTTCATCGATATCCGCTACGCAGGTCGAAAGTGAGGTGCCTACGCAACAGCCATCGCAGTATTCACAAAACTATGCGTCCGAGGAACTCACCACGAACCTTATGGATTCAGTACAAAGAATTATTCAGCGTGCAGAGGCGGGAGGAAGGGTCCCGGAAGAGGAACTCAGATCGGTGGTGAGCAGGACGGTACTAGAGGGAATTTTTACTGGATATGAAATGACCACAGCTGGGGATGGGCTGCAAAATGACACACCCGCGAAGCGTTCCAGGACAGATGGATTCAATTAGTTCCTTGTAATCTCTGTAATCACATGCTTTGTAAGCACTTTGATTAATCATCTGGTGATTGTCCCGACGTGATCACGATCGTTACAAGCCGTTGATGATCACGATTTGATCATTCAACAGGATCTGCATCGATCATCATCGCTATCATTGCGGCCTTCTTTTAGTCGCTGTGGGTGGCGTTTGAGGGACATGGAATGGATGATTGCCAGATGTTTATCAGCGGTGTAGTCCAGAAAGGAGTGAAGAACTGCATTACGTGTAGACGTAAAGCCGGTGATGGATTATCCGTATCAAGTGGAAAGATATTTACCAGTAATGGTGTCTGTATGAGTTGCGGTAGCAATAAGACACTCAAAGCGAATCCCAGGAAGCTGGACTTGCTAAACAGAATAAACAGAAATGGGCAACGTGTTGGTGGCGTCCAAATTCCAATTCAATTTATTCAATGTTGCCGTTAGCAAAGAAATACAGTAGCAACAGGCACACCATTACTACCATCATTTGATGCGGATTTGTACTGCAGGTGCACATGTTGCCACTGGCCAGCGATCCAGAGCCAAGGCGTGTAGACGTGATCGATGATCGTCAATGGGGTTCTGCAGTACATCGTCGGCTTACCTTGTCATTCGAGCTTAACCGTGACCAAAGTACGAGAGGGCACTCGCCGACAATAAAAAGAATAATGCACACCAGAATAGATCCTCGGCATATTCGATTTGGTGCAAATTTAGAGGTTTTCCGATCTATGCGTCCCGAAATTTTGGGCTTCTGATGTATTACTCTTGAATTTGGCATCCCTACCATTGCAACACACAAAGTTTCGTGCCTTGGGTGCTTACTTGTATTACTTTTTGTTCTGTAAAGCACTGGAGTGACAACGAGCACAGAGCAAGGGAAATTTGTTCAAAATGGTTCAGATTTGAAGTTGTGGTGTTCCGACCAACTGTTCGCAGTTTTGGAAAATTTTAATTAAAAAAAATTCAAAAGAAATCGGAAAAATCAGAAGAAAAACATTTTGAGTGATAGATTTTCTTGGATGGTCAAAATTGAACAAATTGAATGAAATAATTTTCGATTCGGCTCTTCAAGGCACAATTATTTAATTTGGTACAAATGTTGTTGTAAGAGAATAAACCAAAAATGCCATCAGCTCGAAAATGTCGATGAGGACAAAAGGCTGGTTCACTGAACGGTGTTGATTTGGGTGTGGGTGGTCAAGAAGGCGAAGAGATACAAACTGAGAGGTGCCGGCAGTCTCTTGATGGAAGTGGTAGAGGCCACCTCCCGTCACCACATGCCATGCAATCCAAGGAGAGACGGGGTTGAAACGGCCGAGTTTTTCGTCTTCAGAATGGGAGAAAGCATCTACCTGCTAACCACGACAAATGGCTGCCTCCTCCATGTTTGGGTGGGAGAAGGCCAAGGGAATTGAACAAGAAGAACACAGTTTGCCATGTGTTTCCTGCTCGGAATGAGAGAGAAGCACAAATTTCCCATGTGTCATACCAGTGTTAGTAGGGGGGTGAGAAAGCCCAGACATGAAAACTACAACCAATTCGGCAGTGTTTTTTGCGCTTGGATTTCGGAGGCCTGCAAGCGTCTTTAGCTATGGGAAATAGGTGGTTCAAAATAACACACAATTTCAGGGTGCCGTCACCCCGGTGGCCCTCTGTTATACCCTCGCAGCTGTTCAGGTACCTATAGTAACATGAAATAATACTTTTAAAGAATGCAATTGCCAATTTGTGGGCGAAATGACCCATCCACCCGTGTCCTTGTCTGTATTCCTATGACTGGGATAGTTAGTCAGAGAAAAGTGCATACAATTTCTGAGGGCCCTTGATTGTTGCCGCTGTGGTCACTGTCGTCGTCGTCGTCGTTGGATTGTTAAGGTCGGTGTAATAAAACGTTCGGCAAATCCCGATCGACGAAATGGCATATAGATGGTGTCACATTGTTGATCAAGAAAAGTGGTAGATGTCACAATCAATGGTGAGTCGTCCCTTTATGGAGATATGTCGAACAAATTTTTCCCCTTACGGTCACGTTTTGTCACGACCAGCTTTTCACTAAATGTCGATGGAAGAAAGTTTGCCATGGGACCCTTGCGCAGTCGTGTCCACCTTCCTTGGTCTATCAGACATTGCCAAAGCTTCTCCGAGCTTCGGTTTCTCCAGTCGCCGTGCCAAATCATTTCCCTCGGATCGCCAAGATTCCGATGATACACCTGTTCTTCGAGTTCTGTCTGAATTAAGAGCCAAGGGTTACCGGCAAGTATGCATGCCACTTACAAACGAGAGATGGAAGACGAGATGGGAGGGAATGTGTCTTTTGCCAGCGGAGAGTACAGAGGAAGATAAGGAACTGGCTGCGAAGGACGCTGAGGCTTGGAGGATGATGCCAAGATTTAAGAAGGACGAGGTCACCATTTCCAGGTTGGGTGCGTGTTGAAGATTTTATTATTTGGATATGTGATATAAAAATTTATGATCCAGCGGAAGCGGAAGGCATCATCGCGATGCTCTCTGAATGGCTCGAGCTCGACTCGACCGATGACTGGGTACGACACGACGCTGAGATCGTGAGTCCTTTGCCTTTATTTCTCCAATCATCTATTTCACATACTTTTCACCCAGGCTCTCCATCAAGAACTCTCTTATGCAGCTTATCTCAATATTTCTACCGTCATCCTTCCCCCACCGAGGAACAGAGATCACGTTGCGTCCTACGCGCGCACCGTTAATGCATGTCTTGCGAGGTCGCCATATATTAGTCTATCGGTCAGATTGCCGATCTACAATCCGTCTATTTTCCAACCCAGGCAGTCTGCTTCACCAACATCTGCGACAACTACTACACCTTCGGTGGTTGTTTCCTCCCATGTGCAGGACCACGTTCGTTCTGGATCGGGGCCCTCCTTCAATGCCACATGGGAGATGTGGGACGTCATTAGGACCATGTGTGACTATAATCCTCGGTTGACACTCAGTATGTCGATCCCTATTACTTTCCTTTGCTCTGGTGCTGATCCCTGCATCTAAAGCTCTCGACCTCTCTATTGCACTTCCGTCAACGCTTGGTGTCCTCAGCAAATGGGCTGCTGAGTCAGTGAGACACATCTACCTCCCTTCTTCTACTTTCATTGCCAACATGAAGGGGTACCCCGTCCTCCCAAAACCGACTCAGCAGTTTATAAGGGACAGTATGATCGCAAGTAGCAACTTTTCTTGTGTTCGCTTCAATCGCATTTGCCTAACCTCTTTCATCCCATTTTCCCTTTTCAAATATAGCATCAACCCATCATCATTCTTGCTGGTGTTAATGAGGGTCACCATATGCGGGGCGGTGAGATGGCATACTCGCAATACGTAAGACATCTAGAAAAAACGAGCCCCGCTGTGCAAGTCATCAAGAAACCCGGCACAGTCGAGCACTTTGCAAAGGGATATCAGGACTATTTGCAAGCTCCTTTACAGGTAAATGAGTTCGATTCCTTTTCCCTAGGTGTTGAGAAATTGACTATCATATTGCATACTGGCTGATGTCCTCAGCCACTTATGGATAACTTAGCTTGTGTTACTTATGAAACATTTGAACAAGACCCTGTCAAGTATGCCCTGTACGAAGAGGCGATGATTCGTGCTTTTGCTAGCCGACCAGAGGGTGAAAGATTGTGCGCATATATTTGTTGTTCTCCTTTCTTGGTGCTCACCTTTTTTGTAGGGTGGTATGCATCGCTGGTGCAGGCCGTGGCCCACTTGTTGCACGATGCTTCAAGGCGCTCGCCAGAGCTCAGCGAGAACGAGAGGCGAGCGTCATCGTCGTCGAGAAAAATCCTAATGCATACGTAACGTGTGTACTTTTCAATAAGTTTTTTCACCTAGACTGACTTACCGTCAGGCTGCAACAACGACACGCCAAAGAATGGGGCGATAAAGTTAACCTGCTATTTGGTGATATGCGTACTATTAATATACCTGAGAAGGTAGATATAATCGTCAGTGAACTGCTAGGCTCCTTTGGGGATAACGAACTGAGCCCTGAATGTCTCGATGGTGCCATGAGGTTTTTGAAGCGTGCGTAATTAGTTCAAAAATTGTTATTCGCATTGCGCTTAACTGAACACCAGCTAATGGCATATCTATTCCTTCCTCGTACACTGCACACCTCGCTCCGCTATCCTCCTCTAAACTCTACCACGAGGCCCGTTCATCAAAGAACGAAAGAACCCTTGAGACGCCATATGTCGTCATGTTTCAAGCTGTAAATATTTTGAGTGGGACAAAGACTGTTGAAAACGACGAAGAAATTGGAAATGGGAACGGCAGATGTGGGTCGCAGGTGCAGGAATGCTGGGAATTTGAACATCCAAGGAGAGATGCGGTGTTAAATACGCAAGGTCTGCCTTTTACAAACAGTCATAACGCTCGTTCGGCGAGCTTGAGGTTCTGGATACCGCATGCGGGAATTTTGCAGTAAGTGGATGGACTCATTAAAGGAAATAAAGTGATCGTGAACTCATGTGTGCACTTTCAGCGGACTTGCCGGATATTTTGAGGCGGTGAGCGATTTCTGCAATATATTCGATCATCTGCTGGAATGGGTTATAGGTGCTGTACGAAGATATCGGTCTGAGCATACATCCACATCGAAAAGACCTAGTCTCAAAAGACATGTTGAGTTGGTTTCCCCTGTTTTTCCCTTTCAGGGTGTGTCATTATGCGAACGCATCAACTATCTTTTCCTGACTCCGCTTTATTGTATTACAGGACCCTCTCTACCTTCCGAGCAACTCAGAACTACAAGTTTCTATATGGCGGCTCACCACCGACCGCCGTGTCTGGTACGAATGGCATGCTGAATCGTTCATGGCTGTGCCCATAAGCCACAGTGCTGGTGCTGCGTATACAACGGGGACAGAGGAGGTGGCCCCGCTCAGTGCGAGTGGGATGTTGTCTCCTTCACCCTCACCATTTATTGGTCCGCCGAGTCCCTTGATCGAAGCGGCGGGGTTGGATATGCTGAAATTAATGGAGAAGGGGGGGAGTCCTGGTGACGTATTTGCTAGGTCAGGCTCCGTGACACCGAATTCGAGCGAGGGCGAGTTTGAGTCGGTGAAAATTGGGCATACAGGGCTGCATAACCCTTGTGGGCGGAGTAGCTGGATTGGACTTTGATTCGTTAAGGGGGGCTGAGGCTGACATTGCCCTGGGAATGTACCATTTTTAGCACTCGATCTTCCGAATTCCAAGAACGATTTTTTTCTTCGAGCGAGGCCTCTTTGGCCGATCGAGGTGGCGGACATTGAATGGAGTGGCTGACGTCGTTGGTGGGTGTATATAGACTCTCCTTTCTGGTCTCTCGCTTTCTTGTCCATTCTCCGCGAAATTGAACAAATCTCCCCCTCGTATATTCTACCTCAACAGCGCCAGTTTACTACGCCGCTTTGACATTACCTATTGAGAAGATGAAGTACTTTACCGCCATCGCTGCTCTCGTCTCCGTCGTTCCACACATCGCCGCTGTGACTATTAATACTCCGTATGATGCCCGCTCTTTTCCTTTTTTTTGGCTGTTCCCCTAACGTGATTGTTAATTGCTCAGGTTCAACGTCGTTCAATGTCGTACGTATCGACCTATCTTTAATCTCGCCATAACCAGGAATGCTGAACAAACCATTTGTTTATTCTAGAACCGCAGATGTTGAGCTGGGACGGTACCCCAACTTTTTATCTCACCATTATCCCAGGTACGCACTTCTTTGGGACTATAACTTTAACGTACTGATCATCATGTGGATGTTTAGGTGGTCAGCCAAACGCCGCCCCTGTTCGTATTAATCTGATGTTTGCTATCCTTATGCAGCGTCTCACTTTTCATTGGACATAGCTAAAATCTTTTGCGGCGCAAACTGCAAATAGCTTGACTTGGACCGTCGACATACCCGCTGGTACTTCTGTGTACGTACTACTACCCTCTTTTTCCGAAGCGGTTGGCGAACAACATTTGAATGTCACCTCTTAGTACCTTCGCTCTGAAAGATAGCACCGGTGCCACGGGTTTCACTGACGTCGTCACTATTCAGCCAAGCAACGACAGAAGGTAGGAAAGGCGTGTTTCAAATTTCTTGAACTGGTTCTGATATATGATATATCTTGTCAGCTGCTTGACCGGAGATGGACCGTTGTCAAAACCTGCAGATAATAGCGGAAGTGTTGGAACAGCGGACAACACCAACCCCCCTCCACAGGTTCCTGCATCTACTTCCACCCCTGGCGGATCTCACCTAGGTCCAAATTCAGCTGCTGGGGCCGGCGCTCCGTGAGTCTCTTCTCGCGCATTGGGATAATATTTTTATACATTTCGTCTATACACAGCCTTGCTAGTCAACCGACCACGACTACCCGAGTCGTTGGTGGTATTCAGGCAGTCTCCTCTACCACTAGCTCCCCCCTTACATCTGCTACCCGCGCTGAAAGCTCAGCAGAATCTCGCTTCACTGTCGGTGGCTTTGCAATGGTGGCTGCTATAGCTGTTTTCGGCACTTTCTTCCTTTAATGCACAATTCATTTTGAAGACTAGACATAGAAGTAGACGGATTTCATCATATCTACACGGACATTTGTAGCGCGCCATTCTTTGACCATTCGATCTTATAATAATCTATCTTATCATTTTCTTCATACACAAATGTGCTATCCTTTTTGACAGAGCGGTGAAAAGCGTCCATTAACTGAAGCGCTACATTCTGTACAGCCTGAGGTCATATTCTAACGGGATATCGTAGAGTCCTGTGCTGATGGTTTTGGGTGTGGTAATTAAAAAATCGGGGTTGGGCTTTGCATGTTTTGTCGTGCCGTGATTTGGTCACCGCGTTGCTGGACTTCAACACAAGTATTAAATTTGCACCTCATGTTTTATCCCAGAGATACAACAAATATCATTGCACGTCTTAGTCTAATAACAATCAACCTTAAAAGCTTAAAGCCTGGTACATCATCCGATGTTTCCCTTCGCCTGAATTTACAGCGAGCAGCACCTCTCTAACGCCTCTATTTCTACACCCTCTTCTCGTCTCCGGCACATCTAGAAAATATGATGTTTTGTTTGGAGAAGACGAGAAATTCCCTTGTCTGTTTGGAAGTGGAGGAGGAAGCATTGACAAGGAACTCGAGCCACAAGGTGCTGTGTGCGAGGTCAACCTCGATGCGTGGGTGGCAGTGAATGAAACGACTCGGAGTTACTGCTATGAAATTTTTTCAAAGCGCTGTGGGTTGTAGTGGCCTGAACCGAAGTACAGGTTTTGTACAGTCCCTTGTGGAATTGCCCTACCTCAAAGGGAATCACAAGCATGTCTCGTTGGAGTCAATAACCTAATTGGTATCAGCTATCCGCAACGGTTTGCCATGGCACTCTCTACGTCTCCTATGGGTCAGCTGCCCATCAAGTTGCCTCGGATGCCCTATTACCCGAAGGCCTGGTCCTCCTCCGACGGGAGACCACGAAATACCACCGTTCTTCGACAGAAACGGATAGATCGCCTTCTCCTAGTCACTTTTAGAGGATCGCCCAAGATTATATCTTCTTCAAGCTCAGTAATGACGATCGGCTGGAAATCTCTGTTGGGAAATTTACCATGGAACAAGGTCATTAAATATGGGAAGGTGGAAGGAGGAGGGCTTCTCATTAGGCGAATTCAAGGTCATGCAGTTGACTCCACTCAGGAGAGCGACAGTGTGCAGACAGAGATGAAAAGGAGCTTCTGGTCAAAGATTGGAAAGAATTTGGCAAAATGGAATCTGGAGTGGACATTGTGAAGTTGAAGCTGCTTCACCGTTTGATGGGCTATAACATTTCGGTCCTGGGAATCATGGTGATTGGAAAATCGGGCGCTGTGTGTTTGAACAACCAGTGGCTTGGTCAGGGTTTTTTTGTGGAGGGCTTAGTAGAGTGGGACTTCGTAAGCCGCACTAAAGTTTCGAGCACAACGAGTCGGAAAATGGACTAAAATGATGGGGGACAATGTTTAGTTCGCAGAGAAGCCTAGTCATACACTTACAAAGCAAAATATTAATAAATAACAATTTTTCGAATCTAGCCCAGTCGAAATAAGACTTCATAGTTGGGAGCTTTACCTTTTCTAACCGACCTTAGCTCAGTTGGAAGAGCGCAAGACTGTAAAGGAAACCATAATCTTGATGCCGCCTGTTCGATCCAGGCAGGTCGGAATCTTTTTTTTGTGTTTTAATTCATTATCTACAACTGAAAAGATGGTCTGGTTTCTATACCACGGTTCACCTGCTTTACTTGAGTATAAGTAATGAATGTGACAAGGATCACTAGACTTCCAAGATGGTCAAAGTTTTTTTTGGCAATTATCCAGCTTGATGCCCTGTTGGACCTGAAGATGGATCACGAGTTCAAGATATATTATCATCTCTTGCAAAAAGCAAGTTCCAGAATCAGAGGGCCAATTGATTGCCAATGCCTGGTACTCAGGAATGTCAGAAATAAAATGTACAATAGAGAATAGCAACCAATCCAATAATTCATGCGAGTAATTACAGCAGTGACATAAGGATACAAAACATACCATACACCGAAAGCGTGTTAAATAAATACAAAACGAATAAAATCAGGGAGGGAAATTCAAGTTTTGAGCTCAACCACAACATTAATGATCATGATTACCGCATAAGAAGCGATCAAGAGAATTCCCCATCTCCGTGTTAAAAAGTAGTCATTTAGAGGGATGAAAATTAATGTAGCTGCAAGAAGAAACAAAAGCCCAAAGGAACTGACAAACAGGGTTGTTGAGATCTTAAGTTCGTATGGGTGGCCAGTTTGACTGATCACATAAGAGCCTGAGATACCGATGCCTAGAAGGATGTTGAGCATTGGTCCACCAAAGCATGCTGAGAAGCCCATCAGTGGGGCAAAAACCTATCAATACTAATGAGATAATGGTCGAGGCAATAAATAAATAAATTACCGCCACACTCATGTTAGCCAAGAGATCAGCAAGGGAGTTGCCCACAGCAAAGATGGTGAGACCAATGATGGCATCGGATAAACCGAATATCATGCCAAAAGTTTGGAGGACGTTGACCACTTCGTCGGCAATGGCCATTATCCACACAACAGCAACGGCGAACCCCATTGAACACCGAGCCATACGAGCTGGAATACCATCTCCTTTGTTTGAAAATAAAAGAACGAAGATGGCCGCAGCAAGGCCTATGATTCCAGTGGCGGCGACGTACCATATCTCATGTTGCGCGCCATCTATACAAAGCGTTTAAGCCAAACATTCAAACAAAGCAGGGCTGAAATGCCCACACACCGAAAAGAACCTTGACGCAAAACAAAGAACCAAAAATACACTGAACAGCCATCAGCCATCTGTTAAATCTCAACTGATGCATATTCTCCTCCTTTTCTTCCTCTGCGATGAGAACACGCTCTTGACCCTCCTCTTCAAATTCTATCAGGCTTGCATCACTAGGTGTGCTCTCCCGAGATGGAGGGTCCCCGTAAGGCGTAACAACGACAGGAAGTGTCAATGTTAAGCAGAGCACGGCTGGGGCAGCTAGAACGCAAGCAATCTTGGCCAAAGCGCTTTGTTGTCGGAAGTTCGATAAAGTCGGGAAGAGAGTGTGGAAGGCTTGCCCAACTATAGACCATATACGTTGACGTTTTGTAATTGGTACGTATAGTTGTTCCTCACTCTCGGCTTCTGATACAGTGAGCGAAGGAGACGCTGGTGTGCGTGTAATAGAAGGCAGTCCAGGTCTCGATTCAGGGCGAGTATGAAAGTAATCGCTTGGCCCCGGCAATGGTTGACCACGAACGGTGGCGTCCGAGTCGGATGTTGTGGTTGACCGTCTTCCTAGTCGAAGGTTGCTCATAGCTTCTTCATCCAAGCTTACCTGGTGCAGTGGAGTAGGTCTATGGTAATGGCCACCTGCGTATGGAGTAACTGGACTTTCGAACATCTCCAACGACGTAACAGCAGCCTCGCTTTTCAGAGAAGCCACAACATCTCGGAATTCAAGAGCTCCTATGAGCGAGAAAGACGGCAGTTTGCCAAGGTTGGCTGGTGAAGGCGATTGGGACCGAGAGTATCGACGAGAACCAAAATTTGTTTGCAATTTTAAAGGCGGGGTTGGAGCTGAAACCGCACGTGTTCTGTTGGGACTGGCTAGTGTCACAGTGAGCTGTGGTGTGGCTGAAATGCCAGGTGAACACCCACTATCTTCAAAGGAAAATAGACATACGTTCGTCGGTATATCTTTGGAATGTGGACTCTTCTGCGTACTCGCTCCTGATCAAGTCTTCTTTTTGCCGCCTTCGTTCTCGCCTCCTCTCCCACCAGGACCCGATAACAACAATGACCACATATAGTACGTATAACGCCACTAATAGCCCTGCTTCCCATGACGAGATCTGACCGTCCCATATCGTCGCCAAAACCAAGCCAACCGCGACGGTGAAAAAACCGACATCTCTGAGGAACGGACCCCTAGGGACTTGGAATGGATTTATAATGCACACGGAACCTACAACGCATGAAACGATGAAAGTGGCTGCTCCAAGAAGCTCTCCGATAGCCAAACTTCCCGATTTCGCACGCATGGCGGAAAACGTAGAAAAGACATCTGGGCTCCCGTTTCCAAATGCTAGAAAAGTCACACCAGCGACATTTTCGTCTAAGCCAAGGAGTTGAGCTATGGTAGCCAAATTGGGCGTGAAGAAGTCGGATGCGCTGATTCCAAGAGTCGAAAAGAGGAAAATGAGCCAGACAACCAGACTGACAAAAACAAGCGGTCGAAATGTTTCGTCCTTGCAGAAGTAATAGTGGCGATAATCGATATTGAGAAGCGCATTCGATGGGGGGCATTGAGATTCGACATGTCTGCACTGGTCCATAGGGGGAATCGATCTTGGATGGCACTAAAGCGACAGACATTAAAAAGTCCACTCATAAGAACGAAACGTACCGTACCCTATCTTCTGTAGCAGAAAGTTCTCCAATTCGCCATGGGTGCGATGCATCGTATGAAATCCTTCTCACGAGACCTGCGGAACTGTGTGAATGCAGATAGTTTCGTGTACTATATCTACTTCTTGACCAAAGAATGCAATTAATAACGAATACAAAGACAAATATCGATCTTGCGACTGCTCTAGACATGGCAGTTGAGGTGGAAGAGATGGCGAGGTTTTCCGATAGAGCGTGCTCGTTCCTCGTGCTAATAGTCCTGTTCCTAACAAACACAAATACGCGGGGTTAAATAAATGGAATAGAAAATAATTAAGGATATCGAAATATGCACCAGAATTATTAGTCGAAACTTCTCATTGACTTGCAGTTTCTCCTGCAGTGTAAAATAATTGGGCTCAATTGTCAGTATATATGAGGCCGGCTGGATATTCCAGTGCTGAAGTCCGAGTATTAGAGTTGTATCATGAGTAACGGGCCAATAAATTACAAGATAATGTAGAAGAGGTTGTGATTTACACTGTACAGCTATTGGCGGTCTTCTGTCATGGGTAGCGCTGGCTGCGACTACACGAAAACCATAAGCCCCCTCTCTTTCCATATAGAAACAGGCTGGCCAGCTTACAGAAATTTCCTGTGTATTCTTCTCGGGATCCAAGTCGTCCATCATCAAAGAACCAGCTCTAGCCGATTCTCGTGTCCGAACCTTGATCACAGCATCAATTACAAACCTGTTTTCAAAAGATCTCGATACTCACATCTGGGTTTGCAACACGAGAGGAAATCCTGAACCCAGTCGACACGGTGTCCGTAATGTGGAATTCACCCGCTTTTGGTCGTAGACTTGCACGGGAGTTCAAAACTGCCAATAGCGAATTTGCGTACACTGCATAGAGGTGAAGATCAGACGATTCGATTCTTGCGAATGAGCATACTCACGCTTTCCCACAGCGAAGTCGATAGCGAAAACGTAAAGTGTATTTGGAAACGCGATAAAGACGACCGACTCAATAATAGCAACAGCCCTGGAAGCTACCGCTTAATATAATTGTGGCTAGTCAGTCCAACGCACAGAATTCACGCACGACGTCAGAATACAACGGTTTATCAGGAATATAATTAGCCTATTGATGGCTGTGTTCGTATCCTCGAATCCCGAGCGATTACCCCATAACAGAATGCAAAGAGCAACGGCAATTGATATATCTGATAGGACGTCGAAAGCTGCGAATGGGACGACGAAACCCTACACCAAAGATATTATATTTCCTACTTTTCGAAACGGATAAACTCACATCCAATTGTTGTATGAGTACAAAACTCCTCTGAGTGAGCCTGGCAGATGATTAGACATTGTGACGAGATCAATATAACTTTGCACATACAGATGTACGAAAGTGACTTAAATTCGTCGCGCTCTTTAGTAATGTGCATTCTTTGAAAAAGTCGACTTACTGATCCCAAAAACTACGGAGACATTAGAAATCAAATTTGGTTCTCAATGACAAGTGGAAAAACATACTGATATGGCATAAAACGAGGCACGCGACAGCACCTCCAACGTACCAGCGCCTTCTCGGCGAGCATACTGAACAATTATTAGGACCATACAAACACTTTGATTCCGCAACATACACAGGAATATTCGGTAGGTGAAAAAGCTATGAAATTCATGATCACTGGGTCTGGACGTGGACTGATACGAACCATTGTACTATGCCTAACATTGCGACCTGGCCATAGATGAGTTCTTTGTGACGAAGGCAATCTATTTGTAGTGCTTACATTTGCTCCCACGGAAGCCTAGAAGTTGGACATGTTAGCCGCAAACATTTGATGGAAAGTAAATCGAAACCACAAATAGTGACCAATTCCCATCTGCGAGGGCCGCTGGGTTCCCATACTCAACAATCTGGTGTATGTGCATGGGTTAGATAAAGTTGCTCTCATTGGGTAACAACTGGCATACAGCATATGAATGAACTGAATGGCACACTAAAAGTACTCCGTCACCACTTATTCTCAAGAATAAACTGAGGACGTACTAAAAATAACATGCAGAGTGTCTATGACCCTGATGAATTGCCGAGAAAGTGTTAGAAACAAACGTGTCGCAGCTGTAGGGCACAGACAAACCAAACCAGTAAAACCTATCACATGGAATTAGAATTGTCCATGCTACAAGGTAAAATTTATCTCACCAACGTTCTTATTGGAATCCCATCTTTCGGAAACGTCAGATAATAAAAGTATGCCTGAAGTCGTTATATAATCTCAGTTTTCAGTTGCAATTGTTTGAGTATACCTGCAGCGTCGTGATTCCGTATATAGCCATGCTTAGCAATGCCCCAATGAATAACACTCCTGCACTGATGTTAACAAGACATGCCAATGCTGGTAAAGCAAACCAAGACATACCACAAGTGTCCTTGATCAGATGATACTGGAGTGAAGGCATATCGTTATAGGGGGCTTGAAAGTAAGAGTTGGTTATTGGTTATCAAAGTGTCGGTTGAAGGGTGTTCGCTGAAGGATAATTGATAAAATTTACGGTTAAGCCAAGAGAGCCGACGAAGCGTTGCGAACAGTAGCAATCAATAGTGGCCCAGAAACTTTCAAGAGCTATCCGTCATATGCCAGCGGTAGGAAGAGCAAGGCAAGTTATCAGACAGGCAAAAGCAAAGAAGCATCTTATAATTGAAGATGTTTTGATGAACTGAAGTCTGATATGTACCATTGGTAATCTGTTCTGCCGAAGGCAAAAACAGCAGGTCCATGCGTGCTTCAACAAGCGAACAGAACGCGATGCATATCATTCGGAAATATGGGAGAAATAGGCTTTGACATGGAAGCTGTCCATAAGTGCGCGCCTTTATGTCAAGAATCGTGAATAGGACCGTATACTAGGTGCTCAGCAGTGAGTACACAGATGCTGATGTAATCTGGATAAGCGGTGGGTGTGTCAAGGCTCAGCGTCAATCGAGGAGTTGTTCAATAATGGCGGATCTGCCACACCCATCCGCGTTTTGAATCGAGTTATCAAATTCGATTTTTCAACTACTGGGTCGGCTTCGTTCACATTGGTATCAGTCACTCAACATCTATACTCCAGATTCAATTACTTCAAGTTCGTTGACTGAACAATTTTTTGATGCCAAGCTATGACAAGAAAAAAAACAAAGGCTCAACAAAAATTTTCTATAACAACGCTACTCACTTAGGGGAATTTCAGAAAGTCGCTAATGCGTTTCATACACTATATATCAACGTTCTTTTTTTTGGCGGTATGTTCCGTTCCTTTCGCATGTCACTTACTTACAAAAAAAAAAAAAACTTTATCTGAAAGCCGAGTCTCTTTGACAGAGTTGGACGTATTACCGCAGAGCAGACGCTTTTAAAAAATTCATCCTAAAAGGACCGCTCTTTCCTCTCGGCTACATCGCGCATGGTGACTACGACGCCAACTGTACGACTCTCCGTTCAGTCGCAGAGGGACCCACCGCATCGGAACAGTTGAGTTTTTGCGAGGATGCTACCTTTTGGGAACACCACGACACGAACGGCCAAGTCATTCAACGCCCTGTCGTCCTCAGCTGCGATGCCGGCAGAAAAAATTGGAATACAGTCATGGGGCCATTGCGAGATCCTGAACCCCGAGGGAGTCTCTGGCTTTACATGCCCGACGAGCCTTCATATCCCCTCGGTTCTTCTAATATTTCTCGCAACAAAGCCCACCCGATATCTCTCGTGAACTATCCGCCAAACCACGATTTCCACCCTCTAGGCATCGCAATCTGGCCTTCACATGGTACGAGTCCTTCCAAGTTCTACGTCATCAACCACGCTCGCAAACGAACCTTCATCGAGCAATTCACGATGAGCCCCGACAAACCCACTGAAGCAATCCACATACGATCCATCGCTTCCCCTTACTTTATCTCTCCCAACGGATTGGCTTTGACCTCTCCAGACGCGTTCTACGTGACTAATAACCATCTCATGACGCGTCGTCTCCCTGTCCTTGGACGTTTCCTGCCAGATATAGAATCAATATTCGCCCTTCCCTTGGGCTTCGTTCTACACATCACCCTGAACGACCCCTCTCATCACACCACCCCAATCGCCAATTTCAACATCGTAAAGCTATTCATCCCATTCCCAAACGGCATCGCACTCTCTCCTTCAGGCGAAGAAGTCGCACTAGCATCCAGCTCGATGGGCGAATTGCTTTTCTTCAAGCGGAATCCAGCCACGAATGCACTTATACTCCAACGCACGGTCTCCGTTCCTTTCCTCCCGGACAACGTCCACTACGCCACGGGACGGCAACGCGACGGTAAAACACCAAACGTGATCGTCGCAGGCCACCCCAATCTTAAAGACCTTCAAAAAGTAGTAGCCAACGTCTCGGGCGCGACGGCTGCCTCATGGGTCATCGCCATTGTACCCAACGCAGAAAGCGTCGGTGAGGCGACAGCTCAGAGGAGCTTTGACTTGGAAGCACCCATTTCCGCATCGGACAGAGTGAATAGAATCGATTCTGAATGGACTTTGAAGACCATATTCCAGAGTAATGGCGAAGAGCATCTCGGAGGATTCACTGCGTCGTCTACGGGCCTCGTTGATGAGGAAACTGGTACGGTCTATGTCACCGGGCTCTATGCTCGCGAAGGCGCCCTTGTGTGTAAAACAACTAAAGGGAATTGACCATTGCTTATTATTCATACCACACGGGCTCTACTAAACTAACTTCGATATCTAATTTTTTTGGTTGAGCTAACGGCGTAAGGCTTATACATCGTAAATAAAAAATAGAATGCTCAATGCAAGGCGATGAATACACAACATCATCCTCAACAGAGCCAGAGAAAAGTACAGGATCGATTTATAATGTAATAAAACACCAGCATCGTTGTACATGAGGGCATTATCGCCATATCACTTGACAGCCTTTAGCTGAAACCCAGGTTTATAAAAGTCACAAGAAAAACAGTAGAAAAAAAAACACTCTGACAGTTGTTGATCGCTGCAAGCAGAGAGGGTTAGATGTTGGAAATTTGAAAAAAAAAAGAAAGAAAGAAAAAACCGAGTCCCAACCACAGGTTTAGCTGTACCTAAAAAAAGCTGGGCAAGAAGGTTCTGTAAAATGATGTCAACGACAAAAGAAATCCCCTTCTGGAGACGCATGACTTACACAGCACCCATGCCGACAGCAAATGCCGCAACACCCCAAGCAAAAGACTTGGCTCTTGGCTCCAAATAAAACCTCCCAACACGCCGATTCGTAGCGATCGCCCTCTCCTCCCTCTCCGGCTCCTTGAAATCAAACGCAAGGAGTTGTTCATCTTCATCCTCCCTTTCTCTCTTCTTCTTCGTCAACGTTGTCGTCTCAACGGAATCTCCCATGCTTTCATCTTCATCTTCAGTAGCACTTCTTGCTAAAACAGCCTGCTGATGCTGCATCAGTCTTTCCAGTAACTTTTTTTGTTCTTTCATATCCTCCTCCATCAACTCGGACCCTGCCACACCATCCTCCACCAATTGGACCTCCTCATCTACCGTCTTCAAATCCCGTTTGTTGTGTTTCAAAGGCGTCTGTGTCACCACCCTCGTTGTTGTTGATGATGATGATGATGACGGTTCTTTTTTCAAACCCCGTTTAGGAGTGCGACCTGCTGAAAATGGGGATTCAGATGGCGCTGGGCTCTTGCGCGTAGACCGCCTAGTCGTCGAGGGACTCTTCACCAAGGAAGGCGACGGTCGTAACGGCGTTTTAATACTACTACTAGTGGTGCTTTGTGACGGTGCAGGAGAAGATTCCTTCCGACGTTTGGCAGGCGGGTTCATGGTAGGTGATGGAGTAGGGAGAGTTTTCGCATCGGATTGAGGGTTTGGTACAACCGTTGTTGAGCTCTGAACGGCTGAGGAGGTGATACTACCACTAGTTGTAGTAACTATATTGTTCACCGTAGCCGACGCGACAGCAGGAGGAGGTGCAGCGGCCTTACCAGACCTCCTATAATTCCCATTCGGGTCGGGCGTAGCCTCCACAACCGCATCAACCAGCGCACCCAATGAATACACCTTCCCAAGCTGAATCGCCAACTGCGGATCCACCCAAGTTCCCGCAAGACGAGTAATATGAGGATCCTTCGTCGACCCATTGTTCCCACTCAAGTCATAATTATCCTTCACCCACTGAATCTCCGCCCTCTCGTCGGCGTCTGGAGCATTTGGGAACGCAGCGCGAAACATGGTGGTGAGGCTGATGGCGCCCGTGTCGTACCTACGGAGGATGAAAGCATGACCGTTTTCCTGTAAATAAAAAAAAAGGGGTCAATTGTTTCCTTCTTTCAAAGTAGACAAAGATGCTCGTACGGTGGGTGTGTCAATCTTAAGTCTTCCAACCTAACAAAATATCAGAAAAAAAAACGCAACGTAAAGGGAGGGGGGGCCTAATGTGAAACGGACAAGAATATCGCTCCCTTGACAAGTCAGGATCTGATACTTCACAGGTGGGAGCAGTGGTTGAGACACTTTTTCATAAAAAAAGATCAGCTAGAATTCATAACAAAAAGTGAAATGGCTCACATAGTTCTTTGACAAATTGATTAGCAAATCGATGAGGAGGCGGAGGACGAACACCCATGATGGTAACGTGAAGAGTCGTGATGGCAAGCAATGTTCTGCAAGAACAACATCGTGGTCTTGATCAACATCCATAAACAAAAATACTCGCATTCTTCCCACGCTTCTCATTTAAACAAAGCAGGATCTACATTATTTTGCAAACACACTGGCATGCAACTCCGTCTTTGGAATACCCAAAAACTGCGGCTTCCCCGACAGCTGCTCAACAAGATCCTTAATCCCAGCCCACCAATTCTCTTTCCCTCTTCTATTCACCATATCCGCATGCTGCACCATCTCCGGCACAGGAACCCACTTTACAGCACCCCCCTGAATCGTGATCACAGCCGCCGTCTCAGGTCCTGCTGCTGCCTGGCATTGATGCGAAGAATTAAGAGACTCGTGGTATTGCTCGAGGAAGGCCATGCATCGTAACGAGAGTCGGACGGCTCGTACACGGTCCATGGGCGACGGGATGCCGCCTTGCAATGTATGACCCAACGAAGCGGATCGTGCGTCAAATAGCTTTCCTCCCTCCTCTTTAAGCATTTCAGTCAACACATCGGTCGTGTACACTTTGGAAGATTGTTCGTTTCTACCCAGAATATCAGGTCAGGGTGTTTTTCACATGAAAAGACACATACCTGATAACAAGACGACCCTCACTCTTTCCCGGTACATCCAAGCTATATCTCGTCTTCAAAAATCTCACATCCCGTCTCAACGTATCCAAACCGATCCCTTCTTCCGGTGTATACACCAAACTCGCACCTGCTGCAAGCGCACCCATCACAGCAATATATCCCGACTTCCCCCCTTGCGTCTCGACCACAAACACCCTATTTCTACTCGCACTCGCACTCTGCTTAATAGCATCACACGCATCAACAAGCGCATTCAAACTCGTATCACTCCCCAAACTATACTCCGTCATCGGCACATTGTTGCTAATCGTCGCTGGCAGATGCGCTAGTGGTATGTGGAAGGCAGGGTAGTGCTTCCTCGCTTCTTGAAGGATCAACAGACAGTTGAAGGCTTCGAACCCGCCGATGAGAAGAAAGCCATCAAAGCGGAAGTGTTGGAATTTGGCGGCGACGCCGCCGAGGTCAACGGAGGGTAAGGTGCGGTTCGTGCCGAGCTCGGAGCCGCCGCGTGCCATCCAGGCGTCGACGCCGAGCCAAGTGGGTTCGGCGACACTGTCGTCGAGAAGACCGCGGAAGCCGTTGTTTACGGTAAGAACTGTGTGGCCCCTAGTGATGCAATACCGCACCGCAGCTCGCGTAGCCGCATTCATGCCACCTGCAGGAGCTCCTACACTTTTTTTGGATAGAATATTTCGCAACCATTACGACAAAAAAGAAGATTGCTCACTGTGCAATCCCGATTCTCATTCTCTTATTCTCATGCACACGCGCCGATTCATGGGGGAAAGGCACAACGGCATGAAACGCAGACAACATCTCCTGGAATTCGGCACCACGAAGTTCCAAAGCCTTGTCGAAATCGAGTTCTTTTACAGCCTGGGATACAGCCCTAGTCTAGGTCGCATATAAAAAGCTGAGGGACCGGAGAAAAATGAAAGAGAAATACCATCTTTACTGCATCCATCAACGGAACACGCGTAATTTTGTTTTCTTGCACCCCAATCATATACGTTGGCGTGCTAGGCTCGGCCTCCAACAACGCTTCAACTGCGTCCACGCCTTGCAACGTGGGCTTTCATCATCATTCTTCGATGCCTAGAAGAGCACGAACAATCCACTTACCAAAATTCTATCAAACGCACAAGGTCTCCCTCCTCTCTGCGTATGTCCCAAAGTTGTTACCCGGGTATCAAGCCCTAAGCGCTCCGCGAGGACATTCTTGATGTGCTCTGCCCGGATCGGTGCGAGGTTTTTGTCCTGCGCGCCTTCGGCGACGATAACGATGGTTTTGCGTTTTCCTGCTTCCCTATGCTGCGAAGACGATTAAAAAAATATCAAGGATAATGAAGGGGGCAACTGACGCGTTTGATCTCATCATACATGTGGTCCTCCCAAACGTCAACTTTGGGTGGTCTTTCAGGTATAAAGATAAAGTCTGCACCACCTCTATTCGAGAAAGGTTTTAGTTGAGAAGCAAAAAGAAACGCAGACACGCACGCTACACCTGCCAATAACGCCAACCAACCGCAATCTCTTCCCATCACTTCGACCACAAACGCTCTCGAATGACTATACGCCGTCGAGTTGATATTGTCAATCGCTTCGCAGATGCGCTGGAGAGCAGTGGGAGCGCCGATGGTGAGGTCTGTCATGGACATGTCGTTGTCGATTGAACCGACGAGCCCGACGAGTTTGAGGTGCGAGTGTTGGGTGAGTTGGGAGGAGGTGATGAGTTCTGTGGGTAAGGTGAGTAAGGGATATGAGTCGATAGAAAGAACACGTACCTTGAGCGTGAAGACTCTTGATGATCTCTGGCCATTCCGATCTGAAGACGTCGGCACCTGTGAGGGACCCATCACCACCGCAGACCACGAGCGCATCTATACCCTCCTGGATAAGATTGAGAGCAGCAGCGGTCCGGCCTTCCAGAGTCCTAAACGCGGCACACCTAGCTGTGCCGATAAGGGTGCCACCCTAAGTGAAGAATTCCAATCGACAGGCTGAAAAATAGACAACCAGCTACTCACTTCAGAAAACCAACCACGGACATCATCCCATCCCACACGAACGATATAGCGTCCTTTCAGGGTGCGTCCGCCCATCGCATACTCGCTCGTTCCGTCGCGTAGAAGATCACCGTCTCCAAAGCGGAGATTGTGAAGCAGATTTTGGTCTGGGGGACTCTGAGCGGCAGTGGTTTCTTCGTTGTTGGCAACATCTGGGTTTGAGATGTTATCGATAGTGACTTGGTTGGTTGTGCTTTTGGTGTTGCCACGGACGAGACCTTCGTAGCCTTCACGGACGATCCACATCTCACATCCCCTGGTTTCATAGTTTGTTTTTTTCACCACAACTAAAAAAAAGGAATAAAGATATTTACTTGAGAATACCGCATTTGACGATAGAACGCACAGCAGCGTTCATACCCGCGCTGTCTCCTCCTGATGTGAGAATGGCGATCTTCATTTCAGAGGTTTGAGATAACAGTCGTGGGCTAATGTTCGCCTTTTACGGAATACGGTCCGTAGAATTCAATTACATAAAATTTCTTACCCCACAAGACCCTAGCACGTTTATCTTGCCGTGCCTGACACTTTTTTTGCGGGGTGGCCCTTTGTTCCCATCTCATGTTGTCAACACCACCTCCAAGCCCAAGACGCTCCAGGCGCATAAACCATCCACGTACCCCTCCCTCCTCTTCCTATTCCCATCTACCCACACATATCGTCGACATCAACCTCAACGACCTCGTCCGTCGCATCACTCTTCAAGCTATCCCTCCCGACCACGAACCCCAACAACGTCTGCCACTATCCATCCTCCCACCCGAAATACTCGCAGAGATATTCATCCAATGTCTCCCCCATGACTCTTCTTTCCTTGTCCCCAATCGTACAGAGGCTCCCTTGCTCCTCACACGTGTCTCCTCCCACTGGCGCCAACTCGCTCTATCCACACCCGAGCTCTGGTCCTCTCTCCATATCCCTCAGGAAGACATCCCCGCCACCCAACTCTGGCTCTCCCGTTCCGGCTCTCTCCCACTCTCCCTCTCCATTGCCATCGACTTTAACGAACAACCCCACCAAGACATCCTTGACGTTCTCTGCCGATACTCTTTTCGATGGAAACACATCCGCTTCGACTTTCGGCACTTGCTCTGTCCTCCGATGTACTCCCTCCACCTAGCCCAGGATCGTATCCCACAACTGAGCACATTCGAGTTCCATGCAAGGGATATCAGCAACCCCAATCTCTCGCAGATCACACGTCTCCTTTCTTCTGCTCCGAAGCTACGTGAGGTCACTTGGGTAGACGACCTCGCAAACACCGAAACCCTCCTCGAACTGCCTCTCAACAGGCTCACTCGCCTTTCCTTGGCAATGGAACACGGCACCCTCGACTACCTCCAACTCCTCCACCAATGCTCCAACCTAGAACACATCCGCATCGCCCGTCCGCTCTCCAACAACAACTCCCAATCTCCTGGCATTTACCTCTCCAAACTGGCCTCTTTGAACATCTCTTACGATCTGACGAGTATCCTAGATCACCTCATCTTGCCTTCGCTGCACTCGGTCCGGATCTATATAGAAAATGATACCAAGCACCTCTCTAACGCCTCTTCACCCCAACAACAATCACTCTATTCAAACGCCCCACATGCCCAGTCTCATCCACACCTTCCTCTGCACCACAGCACACCTCAACCCCCCTCATGGAACCCTTCTCCCTTTCTATCCCTCATCGACCGATCCGCATGTCAAATCAAACGCCTGTCCATCAGCGCCCCACTCACCGAAGAAAACCTCCTACTCTGCTTGAAAAAAACGAGCGAGAGTCTCGTCTGTCTCGAACTGAAAGACGGAGTGGTGGGTGACAAGCTGATCCAAGCGTTCACCGTGCGGCTGTGTCCAAAACTGGAAGAGCTCAATCTCGATGCGATCGTGGCGTGCAGTCAGGGTGCTTTGGCTGGCATGGTCGAGTCGCGCCTCGGTTCGTCCTTGCGCAAAATACGACTCCTCGATGGACACAAAGATCTTGAAAAACTCAAAGACCTTTCCAAGCGTCATCGAGAGACTGAGTCGCTCACGGTCGATATCATACCTCGTAAAACGGCCAGACAGCACACGAGGAGTTTTCTTTTCAGGCGCAAGTTGTGTGCTAGTCGTTGAGCGTTGAACAAAGCGTTCTTTTTCTTGAGGAAATATGTCATCACCCTTTTCTTTTTTTTCGAAATTTCTTTCAACGTTGCTATATATTACATATTTTTTTTGTAAGTAAATAACTTTCCCCCCTCATTAATCAAGAGACGACTTCAACAAAATTTCCCATTCCTATAATACATTACTTCCTATCCACCAACGGTGCTCTCGAAATGGACAGGTTACCATACGTACTAACCCCCTCTTAATCCACGTTTTTCTGAATCAAGACTTTTTTTTTAAAAAAAAGTACCCAGTTGCTTGTAAAAAGCCAAGTATGTGTTCCTCGAGCAGACACCCAGGCAAACGTCTTTGTCGTATTGGGTCCTTTACCGTTGGCGAGCAGGGTCAAGGTCTAATTTCTCAAAATCGGATTTGATTTTTCGTGATGGGGTCTTTGATTTGCT